>OKUS01000927.1_pt1 | contig 11198 bp, 7 predicted proteins | sample 1606591 | NCBI WGS metagenome assembly OKUS01 (sample SAMEA3882509, study PRJEB24775) | human gut metagenome | biome: human-associated habitat; feature: intestine environment; material: feces | place: Netherlands | collected 2009/2010 | reverse complement strand
CCGTGCCCACAATCGTGCAGATCTCCCCTGTCGTCAGAAAGTGCAGCAGCGTACCGTCCGCCACACAGGTCAGATTGATGCCGTGCTGCTGGCAGTAGAGCGTTTTCGCCGTCAGCAGCGTGTCCAGCACAGGGTTGCCGGTCTTATTCTCGGCCTCGTACTGACGGATGCCGCTCTCCATCTCGGCCAGCGCGGCGTCCTGCTTGGCCTGGTCGCGCTCGGCACGGATGGCCGCGATCTGCATTTTCAGCTCATGATAGCGGCGGTTAATAAGGCGGATGTTCTCCTTGCTCTGCCTGTACTGCTCATACTGGCGGCGCAGGACATTGTCCATGGCCGTCAGCTCGCTGTGCAGTGCGGCCTCGCGCAGCTGCTCGTGCTGGACCGTCAGGATCAGCACGCCCGCGAAATCCACCAGCGTGCGGATGTAGAAAATACTCATCACGCTCATCGTGACACCGTTGTCGGAGATAAAGCTCAGATTGCTGACCGCAAACGCCGTGACCGCCATGACGACAGCCATCAGCGTCGCCGCCGCGGTAATGGTCAGCCGCGTGGGCGCAGCGTGGCGGCGCTCAAACCAATACAAAAAGCCGTAGACCGTCGTGTAGACCGCCGCCAGCAGCAGTACCGAAAGCGGTGCTGTAGCCCGCTGCTGCGGCCAGAGTACGCAGTGGAGCTGCCACTCCACGCTGGCGGCCAGCTCCGCCAGAATGAACGCGCGGGCGCAGCTGTAACCGGCTTCCAGTAAATTCATCTCCCGCGTGCCCCACAGATACAGGTACAGCCACGCGATGGCCGCGACCATGCAGGGCAGCCACCACGCCAGCGGCACACTGCCGGTAAGCTGCAAAAACACGCCCAGCACCGCGGCCCACCCCGCCGTGGCAGCATAGGTCACAGGCTTTGCAGCGCGGGGCGGCGCGGCCTGCGCGTAGACCAGCACGGCAAGAACCTCTGCCAGCGCCGTGTACAGCCGCGGGATGTCCGGCAGCGTCATCATGCGCCCTCACCCCCGATGTAGTCCGCCAGCGCGGCCAGAAACGCCCTGCGCTTGGGGCGGCTGATCTGCAGCTCATGCGGGCCGACCTGCACCGTGTTCTGCTGCACGCCCGACACCTGCGCGAGATTCACAAGATAACCGCTGTTACACCGCGCAAACAGACGGCCCGTCAGCTTTTCCTCCAGCACCTTCAGCGCGCCGGGTGCGGAGAAGTCGCCGTCCTCGGTGTAAAAATGGACGCGGTGGCCCTCACTCTCGATATAATAGATCGTAGCAGCGTCCAATCGGCGCATACCGCCATCCACCGGCACAGCCAGATAATGTCGCGTCCGCTTGGCCAGCTGGTTCACAGCCTTTTGCAGCTGCTGCGAGAACGCAAAGTACGGCACAGGCTTGAGCACGTAGTCCAATGCACCGACGGCGTACCCCTTGATGGCATACTGCGCCATGTTCGTAATAAAAATAATGACAACTTCCGTATCGACTTTGCGGATCTCTTCTGCCGCAGACATGCCATCCATGAACTTCATTTCCACATCCATCAGGATAATATCGTACTGGGATTTATATTTATTTACAATCTGATCGCCGTCTGAATAGACTGTAATGTCAAACATCTCTTTGTTCTCTTCTTCATATTGATGCAGAAACTGCTGAAGCTGCTTTGCATACATTTCTTCGTCTTCCACAATTGCAATGCTGATCATGCCAGTCCTCCTTTTTCCTGTTATTACGCCTCCTTTCATAATAAATAATTTTGCCTTACTCTGCAAGACAAAAATCACATAAAAAAATCCCCCTTTTTTCTCTGAAACTTTTACAGATTCCTTGCTCTGCTTTTTCCAGATTTAAAAGGGGGACTTATGTCTCCAGATTACTGTTTAATTATTCGTTTACAGCCTGTTTTTTCTTTTTTCTCCAGCGTACAATTACAATTGTATCAACTACAATAAGAATAACTGCAAGAATCACATCAATCATTACAAACAGTTTTGTCATATTGGTCATTCCGGTTGCCGGATTTCCATCTGCATAATATCCGCTGTTTGCTACTGTATAAAGGATATTTTTGCAAGCCTGACGCATTGCAAGAACTGCTGTTGCGCTCTCGTCTGTCAGTTTGTTGGACTCTGCACTGTTAAATCCAAGCATCAGATCATTTCCGTTTCTGATACAATGATCGGTGATCATGTAACCATAGGAACCGTCATAATCGGTTTCTACCATTCCAACAAATCCCCATTCTCCACGGAGTACGTTGTTCAAAAGCTCGTTGTTTGCACAGCTTGGTACTGTACCGATCCAGTTGAAGGAGGACATAACTGCCATTGCTTTTCCTTCAAAGCCCTTTGTTGCAAGCTCGAATGCTTTCAGATATCCTTCACGGATTGTCTGCTCGGAAGCAAATGTGAGAAGGAAAGAGCATCTGTTTGTTTCCTGATCATTTAATGCAAAATGCTTCATGTATGGATAAACACCCTTGGTGGCTGCTCCATTCATTTCATTTGCTGCCATGTATCCAGACAACAGACTGTCTTCTGAATAATATTCGAAGTTACGTCCTGCAAATGCTGTACGGTGGATGTTCATAGCCGGGCCGTACCATCCGTAGTTGTCAGCATCTACATATTCCTGTCCCATAGAAACGCCGATTTCATTTGCAAGTTCTTTGTTCCAGGTCTGAGCCATAAGAACTTCAGATGGATAAGCAGTTCCATATGCCTTTGTGATGAAGTTGTTTAATCCGGCAGGTCCGTCACAGTCAGATGTGGCAATTTTACCTACTGATTTGATTTCTGCGGTCTGCCATCCACCAACATTGATCAGAGTAGCCATATCTTCGAAGCTGAGCTGGTCTAACAGCTTATCCCAGTCTGCATCGTCATAATCTTTTCCGGTAAGGTCAGCAAGCTGAAGTCCGTTGTCTGCTCCCATTGCCGGCATTTCATCAGAATCATTGTTATATTTGGTTCCATCGTAAATGCCAAATACATTCTCTTCTACGGCTGCCCTTGTCTCGTCGCTCATTACATAAGCATCCTCTTCCGGCACACCGCATGCTTCGTCATAATTTGCAAAACCGTCCTCACGGGAAAGCTGCTCAAAGTCGCCTCTCGCATAATCCTCAAACTGGTTTGTTGCAACAGTTTTGTCGGAAGAACGACCATCTTTGCTGTAATCAATATCTTCATCAACGGTGAACTTCTCTTCACTAAGAACTGTATGAGAGTCTGAACGAAGAGAAATTGTGTATTCGCCAGCCTCTAAGATATAACCGCCTCCGGAGATCTTAATACCTTCAGAATCATAGGAAGCCATATCTTCTTTGTTGATGGTAAAGGATTTTGTCTGGGATTCTCCTGGCTCAATAGAATCTGTTTTCTCGAAAGCGATCAAGTTTGCTGCTGCTTTCTCGATTCCACCGTTTGTGTAAGGTGCTGTGTAATAAATTTCCACAACATCTTTTCCAGCAACAGAGCCTGTGTTCTCTACCGTTACATCAAAGGTGACGGTATCTCCGTTATCCTTGAAATTCTCAATCTGTTTGTCAAAGGTTGTGTAGCTGAGTCCATATCCAAATGGATACTGTACCATATCCTCATACTTGATAAGACCCTCTTTCCAGCTTCCGCTTCTGCATATGCTGTTTCATAGAATTTATATCCTACATAGATTCCTTCTGCATAGTTTACAAATCCCATGCTTCCTTCGTAAGCCGGATCATTTGCTGCGATCTGCTCTTTCAGATCTTCTACGTTTGTATAAGCATTCAGACCCATATTGTTGTAGTATGGAGTCTCTGTCAGATCCTTTACAAAGGTATCTACTGTTTTTCCAGATGGGTTTACAGAACCATTGATGATCTCGCCCAGTGCTTCGAAGCCTGTTGCACCTGCTCCAGGAGCAAAGATAACCGCACCGATCTGCTCATATTTGTCAACCCAGTCCAGTTCCATTGCATTATTTGCATTTACAACTACAATAACATTATCAAACTGGGAGCATACTGTATCCAGCATATCTTCCTCTGTGTTGGAAAGCTCGAGATAGCTTTCTCCCTCATCGAAGTCATCATAGTCTCCATTGTTTGTGTAGCTTCCTTTTACATATCCGTAATTATCCGGGGAAACCGATACTTCCTCTGCCATCTTTGCATAGCTTCCATCAATTACAGACTTCATATCGGTTGGAAGGTCTGCACCCTCTCCACCGGAACGTCCAATTACAACTACAGCTGTGTCAGAATACTCTTTTGCTTCGTCCATCAGACTGTCTGTGTAATAATCCTTTGTCGGCTCAGGAAGTGTCCAGTCCTGCTGTGCCATAGCAATTGTAGGACGGTCAGCTCTGTAGTCAGTATACATCTTGGTAAGAGACTCGTTTGTCTCATATCCGGCATCCTTTAAGGACTGCAGAATACCGATTGCTGTGGAAGAATCAGAAGATCCTGATCCTGTTCCGCCAAACAGCGGGTTTGTAGAATCCCAGCCGAATACATTCAGTTTCTTTGTATCTGAGGAAAGAGGTAAGATACCATCGTTTTTCAGTAATACCATTCCTTCTTCAGCAACCTTCTGAATGGTTGCACGGCTCTGGTCTGTAGTCTCTTGTGCAAGTACTACTTTCTTTGCGTTTAAAACACTTGATACGTTGTTGTACATCGGTCCGTAGCAGATTACATTTACAAGCACTGCAACAATTGCAATAAATGCAATGGCAGCCTGCCAGCGGATCACATGGCGGAATCCCTTTTTGGCTTTATGAGCCACAACCATTACTACGATCATCACAACAAGTAAAGCAAAGATTGCGATAACGTAGCCGATCAGCTTCTCAATATAGGATGTAAGGTCAGCCTGACTTACACCGAGACTGCTGAAAACCGGGCTCAGTAAGTTTACTAAAAATCCTGTCATAATCATTTCCTCCCTTTGTTATTTGCAGGAGCATTTTATCATATTTCAGCAGATTCTGCTGTATTTTACATAAACGGTTCTTTTTTTACATAAACGGTTCTTTTTTTTACATAAACGGTAGTTTTTATGGCATTCGTTTTATTAATCCATTCGGAAACACTTGGTGTAAAAGTCAATAATCCGACATGCTTTTTAAAATGTTCAGATTGGGACACTTTAAATTGCTACATCTTGTACATTAATTATCCTATTCTGGCAGGCTACTTTCCAAACAGAGCCGTCCCCACCCGATTAAGTCATTTGGCAACTTTTCCGATCCTTGCAAGGCTTTTGCACCACGACGGAGATAGGCTTTTAGTTTTTCGCCATAGAGGTAGGGATCTTTTCGGCGGGTGATTCCCCATTCCATAAGGAGGGCGGCTGCACCGGTAACGAAAGGCGTGGAAAAGGAAGTGCCAGTGAAGGATGCATAGCCTCCACCAGAGCTAGGAGCATATATATCAACACCGGGAGCGACAAGGTCGGGTTTTGGATAGGGGAGGGCACGACAGCCGCGGCCAGAGAAATCAGCATAGGTGTTTTGACGGGCGTCGTAGGCGCCGACGCTGATCACGCGTCTGGCAGTGGCAGGGATTGTAAGGGTTCCCTGAGGACGTGGAAGATAGAAGGCTGTGCCTGGGTTTAGCGTTTTGCCACCTGGAAGCCACAGGAAATATTCCCCGTTTTTTATATTTCTTGCTGCTAAGATTATTTTCCACACACCGCTGTCTACATAGGGGGTTTTCTCATCCTGCGGCAGAAAATCCACATAAATCTCCTGCGTCACATGATACGGTGCCGGTTTTCCATAATAAATCAGAAGTTCCGTATTTCCCGCCTGCCAACGCTGGGCGCCCAGTGTTTCAAAAAGGGGGCCAACACGCTCCCCGGCTGGATGTTCCAGATAGATTTCCATCTCATCTTCGTAATTTTTCCAAAGCTGCACATTTAAGGTAGGCTCAAAGGCACCAACACCAAGTTCAATTTCCTGGATTTCACCTGGCGAAAGCATGCCTCCGGTATGCAGAGCATCATTTCCATTGTTGCCCATTCCTACACAGATCACATTTTTCCCCATGCCGGACACATTGTCTAGGTAAGTTTCCAGCAGAGAATCGCCTCTGTGTGTCCATTATAACTAAGGGAAAGTTACTTTAAAAAAATTTGCAGCCATTACACTGCCCTTTTCTCAACTGGATAAGGTGACTGATACTTAAATACAATATCAATACTTATGTTTTCCCTTAATTATAAGGTTCATGTGAGCCATAATTATTTCCAAAGCTTAAATTGATCGCAATTGATCTTCCAAGCCGTATGGCCTGCCGAACCAGATAATCCACGCCTTGCATCAGCTCTGTAGTTCTTGGAAAAGAATCCTGTCTTGGAATTCCCATTTTTACAACCAGAAGGTCACTTTCATATGCCACACCCCGGTTCACTGCCCCACGGGAAAAATCGCTGCCAGCTGCCACTCCAAGCACAGCGGTTCCATGACCGCTTACATCTTCAGACGGAACAAGGCGCCGCCCCTCCTGCACAGAGAGGGACAACGCCTCATTAATTTCCTCATTGGTATATTCAGTTCCTGTTGCATAGCCCTCCGGGGGATTACCGGGAATGCTCTGATCCCACAAACGCAGAATCCTGGACTTTCCATCTGCTGTAAGAAATGCGGGATGCCTGTAATCCACCCCGGAATCCACAATTCCGATCAACACGCCGCGCCCTGTCAGCTGCAGATTTCCCGGCTCATTGCGCTGTACCTGGGTAATACAGCTTGCCTCTTTCGAAAAAAGATCTTCGAAATACAAACGGGTGGGCTTTTCTATAAATTCTATCTGGGGACGCCGGGAATATTCTTCCAGCATACTTTCAGGAAGCGTCACAATGGCATACCTGCCAAGGAGAGGGACCACGGAGATTTCGGGTCCCCCAAGCAACGCCTCAACAGAATCACCCATTTCACTATACTTCACAATAATTTCCCACTTTCGTGTCTGCTTCTCATACCCCACATTCAGATTTCGGGATTTCTCTCTTTCCTCTTCTGTGGCATCCAGCGCAAGGTCCAGCTTCTGATCTGGCATATTTCCTCCATTTTGCAGCATATGCATACTCAGAATATACTTATCTTTAATTTACGCCAACCCGTTTTAAATAATACCTCAGCCTTCCTATTATATTTCAGAGCGTGTTTGAAAATCATTCCCACCATCTGTACTCCCTGCTTTATGGAAATTTTTTGCAGAAAGCCTTTTTCAAACACGTTCTAAACCCTCTGTAGATTTTCAAATACCAGTTATTTTTCCTCTACTTTCACCTTTTTCAGCAGAAAAATCATCACCAGCAGCACCACTGGGAAAATCAGTCCTACGCCCATACCCACGCGGATATTATCTCCTGCATTCTGTGTGACACGCCCCACGATTCCAGGGCCTATGCTGCCTCCAAGGTCTCCTGCCATGGCAAGAAGGGCAAACATGGCGGTTCCGCCGGCTGGAAATTTCTTAGAGGAAATACTGATGGTACCAGGCCACATGATTCCAACAGAAAATCCACAGACAATACAGCCGATCAGTCCTGCTGCCGGATTGGAGGACAGAGATGCAAGAAGATAGCAGAATACGCATAAAATTCCGGAGCCTGCTATAAATTTCATCAAGTCCATTTTATCTCCGTATTTTCCAAAGATCATACGGCTGATTCCCATCGTAATGGCAAACATGCAGGGACCGGCCAGGTCTCCAATGGTCTTGGACAGTCCAAGTGCCGCCTCTGCATAGGCAGATGCCCACTGGGACATGGACAGCTCTGATGCCCCTGAACACACCATCAGACACACGGCAATCCAGAATACAGGCTTACGAAACAGTTCCCTGATCTTCATGCCTTCCCCTTCATCCACCAGATGTTCGATGGGACAGGTGGCAAAGTTGTAAACATTAACGGCCGGAACGATTGCCCACAAAACTGCCAGCCACTTCCAGCTGTCCATTCCAAAAACTGCGAAAAACAGGGTGGAAACTGCAATGGTTCCCACAGAGCCCCAGCAGTAGAAGGAATGAAGAAGACTCATGGTCGCTTCTTTATTTTTGAAAGGACATGCTTCCATAATAGGACTGCACAGCACTTCAATCAGTCCGCTTCCAACAGCATAAACAATAACACTGATGATAATTCCCATAAAAGGATCTGGCAAAAGCTCCGGAAGAAATGCCAGCCCCACCAGTCCTAAAGCGGAACTGATCTCAGAGGTTACAATGCACACGCGATATCCGATTTTGTCCACAAATCGGGCACAAAACAAGTCAACCAGCAGCTGGGTAAAGAAAAAGCAGGTGGAGATCAGTGCAATATTTCCAAGGGAAATATGATAATCTGTGTGAAATTTCAGAAACAGCAAAGGTGCAAAATTTGCTGCTATAGCCTGGGTGATAAAGCCCATATAACAGGCTCGTTTGGTTTTCTGGTAATTTGGCATGATTGGTTCTCCTTTTTTTCTTCTTTAAAGAAGATTTTTGTCTTATTGGATTATATTATATTTAAATGTGTTTTTCATTGGATTATTTCTGATTTTTATTGTATAATATCGTAAAAACATTAATTTTCTATTTTTTCGGGGCACTTCCCAGAGCGGTTCGAAAAAGGTTTTCTGCAAAATATACCGCAAAGTGGGACGAGCAGATTGCGGGAATGATTTTCAAACAGGCTCCGTATATACCAAAATTATTACCGACGAAAATTTAATGGAGACCATTCCCCACGGAAGCCAGGACTATCCCTTTCGCTACTATTATGAGCATTTAGCCCAATTTGATTTTAACTGCATAGACTGGCACTGGCATACGGAGCTGGAATTTGTGTATATTCAATCCGGAACCGTAACTGCATGGATTGGGGAAAAACAGCTGGAGCTGCCAGCTGACAGCGGCATTTTTATTAATTCCAAATTCCTTCACCGTTTTTCCTCTCCTGTGGATGCTGTCATCCCAAACTTTCTCTGCATGCCCTCTTTCCTTGCAGCTACAGACAGCTATATCTACCAGAACTATGTAAAGCCTATCGTTACATCGAATATTCCTTTTTGGATTTTTTGCAGAGAGATTTCCTGGCAGGCCAGAGTTCTCGATCTTATGAAGCAGATTTTTTCTGCGCAGACTTCCGGTTCTTCCTGCCATCTTCTGACCTCTGCCCTTATGCAGCAGCTCTGGCTGGAAATATACGAACATACAGACCTTTCCACTACGCCTGAAATCACTGGACAGTTCTCTGTAAACCGCGCAAGGCTCCAGCTGATGATGCAGTTTGTTCACGAAAATTACAGAAGAAATCTTTCCCTGGATGAGATTGCCGCACAGTCTATGCTCAGCAAAAGCTCTGCCTTAAACCTTTTTCGGAGCTATCTGCACATCACGCCGGTTAACTATCTAATAAACTATCGGCTGAAACAGGCTGCCCTCCTACTCTCCCATACAGAGAAAAAAGTCAGCACCATTTCAGCCGAAACCGGTTTTCACAATGTAGATTATTTTTGCAGAGCTTTCAAAAAGCACTACCAGGTGACACCTGGGGAATATCGGAAAGAAAAGTGGGATAAATAGCTGTTATTTGTTATTTTTACATTCTGCATTCAGTGCATTTACAACAGCTTCATACATCGGTTTCGCCTGTGGCGCAGCCCCAAGCAGTTCTGCCACTTCATAAACACCATATGCGGTTGCATACAGGCGGACTTTCTTTACCTTTTTATCAAGTACAAATGTCTTTCCAAATACCGGGAACGTGTGATCAAGGTAACAGAATCCTTATTCTCCCAGAGACACAGTCTGGCTCATGAGTGGTCACCTCCATCTGGTAATTTATTTAAACTCAGTTTAGCATGTTGCCATATGTAAAACAAGTTAGATCGTCACATAAAGATAATTGAACACCAGCTTTCTCTGATATTCATAATACTTTGCCTTTTTCTTGATCATTTCCATTACAGCCCGGTCCACTTCATCGCCGCGGAGGTCGAAGGGATTGTAGGAATTGACATTGTCCCGGATTCGCAGGATGCATTCTCCGTTATTGTCCATTACTTTTACGGATACATAATATTTCTTATCTGCTTCGCCGATACCAAATTTCATAATATTCAGAAGCAGCTCCTCCACGATCAGATGGATAAAGAAGGACTGTTTAAAATCAAGTTCCCATTCATCGCACAACCCTTCCAGATTCTGTGACATTTTTTCCATACTGCCTTCCTCGATGGGATAATATTCCTCAAAAACCCGGTTGGTAAAACTGTATTTTTCTTTTATGTAATCTTTTATTTTTCCAAATATCTGTATTGCAAAAACCAGCAGCAGGCAAACTCCCTCACTTATCACATACACAAGCGCAAGCCCTAAGATTCCCTTTTTCTCAATCAGTAAAAATTCGGCCACCAGCATGAGAATGAAGTTACGTAAAACAGATAACCCGGAAGCATACCTTGTCTTTCCAATTGTTTGCCAGAAAGATGTCGTTACCACATTCACTCCTGCCAGAGCAACGCTTAATGCATAAATACGAAATGCAGCTGCTGCTGTTTCCAATGCAGGACCATCATTCAGACCGAAGAATATCAGTATGTTTTTTGCCCCGGCTGCAAAAAACAATGCCATAATCACTCCTGCTGCTGCAACAATCCGCAGTCCATCGTGGTACACCGCCAGCATTCCTTTCCAGTCCTTCTCACCGCCTAAAATGGAGATAACCGTGGATGCCGCAGCTCCAGCACCGTCAAACATAGCCCCCGGAATGGTACTCATGGTATAAATAACACCAAATACAGCAACAGAAAAAGTGCCATTTTCAGAATTCCCCTTTAACAGCATGGTATTAAACACCAGCATAACCACCGCCTGAAAAATAAATGCAGAGCCTACGCCAAATCCATTTTCCACATATTCTTTAATCTCATTTCCTGTGGGAATGTGAAAATGAAAGCTTAAAAGCGCCTGCTTGTTCCAAAAATGAGTAAGCAGAACCAGAGTTCCTACTGTTTCCGCAATACATAAAGACGCCGAAGCCCCAACAAGTCCCCAGTTCAGCACTTTCATAAACAACAGATCCAGGCTTAAATTGGTGACAATAACGCCAGCGGAAGAAATAGCAGCCAGCTTTGGTGCTCCGTCTGTCCGCACTGCTATGGAAAGAATATTATATACCACATAAATTGGGGCAAAAGCAAACACCACAGTCAGATA
>OKUS01000923.1_pt1 | contig 11233 bp, 7 predicted proteins | sample 1606591 | NCBI WGS metagenome assembly OKUS01 (sample SAMEA3882509, study PRJEB24775) | human gut metagenome | biome: human-associated habitat; feature: intestine environment; material: feces | place: Netherlands | collected 2009/2010 | reverse complement strand
CTCCACCGTTCCCGGTGGCTTTGAGGTTATATCGTAAACTACTCTGTTTACATGGTCTACTTCATTTGTTATCCTGTTGGATATTCTTGCAAGAACATCGTATGGTATCTTTGCCCAATCGGCTGTCATGAAGTCGTCTGTTGTTACGGCTCTGATAGCTATAAGGTGGTCATAGGTTCTGTGGTCGCCCATTACACCTACTGTCTGGACGTTCGGGAGAACTGCAAAGAACTGGCTCAGGCTGCTTTCAATTCCGCTTTTCTTGATCTCGTCACGGAAAACGGCGTCTGCTTCCTGCAACACCTTTATCTTATCCTCTGTTATCTCGCCGATTATTCTTACGCCAAGTCCAGGGCCTGGGAACGGCTGACGCCATACAAGCTCCTTTGGTATGCCGAGCTTTTCGCCGACTTTTCTTACCTCGTCTTTGAAAAGGTCGCCCAATGGCTCTATAACGCCGTCAAAGTTGATGTCCTCAGGCATTTTTACCTGATTGTGGTGTGTTTTTATTGTGGCAGCGTCGCCCTTTCCGCTTTCGATACGGTCAGGATAGATCGTACCCTGTGAGAAAAAGCCGCCGTCTGCTTCTTCTCTTATCTTATCCCAGAATACTTTATAGAACTCTGTGCCGATAGTCTTTCTCTTTTCCTCTGGATCTGTTATGCCCTTGAGCTTTTCAAGGAACTGCTTCTGACAGTTTACTCTTACAAATCTCATATCGAAAAGTCTTGTGAAAGTTTCCTCAACAAAGTCGCCCTCGTCTTTTCTCATAAGACCCTGATCTACGAACACGCAGGTGAGCTGTTTGCCCACTGCACGGCTGATAAGTCCTGCGGCAACTGATGAGTCAACTCCGCCTGAAAGTCCCAAAACTACTTTCTTATCGCCTATCTGCTCTTTAAGCTTTGCAACTGTGTTCTCGATAAAGTTATCCATTACCCAATCGCCTTTACAGCCGCAGACCTCGTAAAGGAAGTTTTTCAAAATGACGTTACCATACTCACTGTGAGTTACCTCAGGGTGGAACTGAACGGCATATATCTTCTTCTCTGCATTCTCCATTGACGCACATGGGCAATCATCTGAATGGGAAGTGATAACAAAGCCCTCAGGTGCTTCGCTGACATAGTCGGTATGGCTCATCCATACGATATTCTTATCAGGAACGTCCTTGAAAAGCTTGCTCTCTGCGGAGACTGTTATCTCTATCTTGCCGTACTCGCTCTTTTTACAGCTTTCTACCTTTCCGCCGCTCATCCATGAAATAAGCTGACAGCCGTAGCAGATGCCCAGGATGGGCACGCCCCAGGTGAAGATCTCAGGGTCGACCTGGGGGGAGGTGTCCAGATAAACGGAGTTTGGTCCGCCTGTGAAGATTATGCCCTTATAGCCTGCCGCTTTTATTTCTTCGATCGGAGTTTCAAAGCTTTTTATCTCTGCATAAACGTGGTGATCTCTCAGACGTCTTGCAATAAGCTGATTGTACTGTCCGCCAAAGTCAAGCACCAGTATCTTCTCATGTGACATATATTTACCTCTTTTCCTTATGTTTTTTGAAATACATAAATATTATAACACGTTGCCGTCCCTTTTTCAAGAGCAATTTACACACTCTTTGAAGCATGGGGTAAATTAATTGTGAACACCTGACATCATGCAGGAAAATATTTGTTGATTATAGCTGTTGTAATTTGCTAATAGCTATGCTATAATGAATAGGTATTGTAAAATGCGTGTAAATCAACAGAAAAGAGTATATTGTAATGAAAGAACAACAAAACATTCAAACACAGCAGGCAAAGGATAAAAAAGGCTTGCTGAAAAAGATAGGAGCATGGTTTGCGTCGCCTGACGGAATGCAAACATTACGATTTATAAGTGCCATAGTGGCAGTTATAACGATAGGAGTCATCTGTGCTTTGTTGGGCATATACATGGACAAAGACAACTTCCTGCCGAAAGAGCGAAATTATGCGCTTATAGGGGCTTGTGCTGTTGAGCTGGCACTGATATTTATTATTGCGAAATTTTTCTCAATGCAAAAGAAGCTGAGAAAGAGCGAAACAAAAGGCTGCATCGACCCTTTCACTGCGGCTTTTATGCTTGGACTAAATTCTTATTTTCTTCCGGACTTTGTAATGGGGTCATATTTTCCAAAGAGCAATGTGCTTTACATTCTCCTTGGAATATTGCTCTGCTGGCTTTTATATCTTATAGGTGCGGTGATATTCCCGAAGCCACACGCCTGGTTTTGCGGAGTGAACGTAATATTTGCCATATATGCTTTGGCACAGTATTATGTCACCGAGTTCAGGGGGAATCCTGTTCAGTTTGCCGACCTTGCCAACATAAAGTCAGCCAGTGAGATAAACGGAATGTACTCACTGTTTTTAGACGGCAACGTGATGTTTGTGCTTTGTGATCTTATTCTTATTATCGCTGTAACGGTGACGACAAAAGTAAGGAAGATAAAAATACGCAGCAGGATAATATCGGGTGTGGCTGTTATTGCAGGGTGTTTCGTATTCGTATACGGCGGCAGGTTTGCCTATGACCTTGGTATAAAGAACAGATACATCAGGCTGAACTTTTCAGGTGCGGAAAATGCAGACACATACAGGTGCGTAGGCTATGACCTTATGTTCTGCTTTGACGGAATGTTTAACCGTGTGACGAAGCCTGATGGCTACTCCACTCAAAAGGCTGAGGATATCATAACTCAGTATGAGGTACAAAAGGCTGACAAAAAGCCTACTATCATTGCTATCATGAACGAATCCTTTGCAGACTTTGAGCATATCGCTCAGTTCAAGACTAACAAAGACTATCTGCCCAACTATCACAAATTGCAGGAGGAAAGCATAAGCGGATATGTTTCCGTTTCGGCATATGGCGGTTATTCCTGCAACTCTGAGTATGAATTTCTCACCGGCAACACTCTTGGCTTTTTGCCGTCGGGAAGTGCGGTATTCACCCAATATCTCAACGACAAACAAAACGGTCTTGTAAGCTGGCTAAACGAGCTTGGCTACACAACGCAGGCTATCTCGCCTTGCTCTGAGGGACTATGGGATATAGGCAACGCCTATGAACAGCTTCAATTCAAAGACAGGATATACAATTGTCAGGACAGAATGAGCGATATCCAATATTTCAACGGAAATATCACAGATGAAACCATTTTCAGATATATTGAAGAGCAATATGAAAGACACGCAGGCTCGCCTTATTTTGTATGGACAGCGACCATGCAGAACCATGCGCCGTATGATGACCTCAGTTCTGTTCCGTCTGAGATAACCTTTGAGGACTACAACAACCCTGCGGCACAGGAATATCTAAATCTTATCTATCAGTCTGACAAGGCGCTTGGAGAGCTTATAGATTACTTCAGGAACAAGGACGAAGAAGTCATAATCGTAATGTTCGGCGACCATTATCCGCATATCATAGACTTCACGGAATATCTCTATGGCAAGGACGTTGCTTTACTTTCAACGGAGGATTACTCAAGACTTCGACAGACTCCTTTCCTTATTTGGAGCAACAAGGGCGTTGAAGCGGAGAAGATAGACGATATAAGCCTTAACTATCTTTCAAACGAGGTCATGGAAGCGGCTGGACTCCCAAAGTCGAGATATCAGCAGGAGCTTGACAAGATACGCTGTGACATTCCGATAATAAGCTCTTACGGCTACAAGACGGCTGACGGAGAATGGTATTCTATAAATGATGTGGCTGACAAATACAAGGACACGCTGAACGAATATGAAACTGTGCAGTATTACAGAATGTTTGATGAAAAGCGTGACAATAGTGTAAATTAGGCTGTTAAAAAACACAAACAGCAAAAAAGTGGGACGATTCCCTACAAAACAATAAACGGACGAAGCTTTTTTACTTCGTCCGTTTCGTTTTATAATGCGTGTCAAAATGCGGGCGAACACTGTTCGCCACTACAAATAACTACATAATTATGCGCTTATTTTTTTATCCTGTGACCTTTTTCTCGAACATGAACATTCCCATGACATCGTTCATTATGCTGTCAGAAGCGACCTTCTTGCTGTTCTTTGTCATTTGCCTTACGACAGTCTGACCGTCATTCTTGCCGAATATCATAACATAATCGTCGCCACTTTCGGAAGTTCCCTCATAGGACACCTGATTTTTAAAGATGTTATATTTCCACTTGCCGTCTTTGAAATATGCGTCAACGGCTTCGCCGTAATTTTCGCTTGCCAATTTCATTTCGGTATCGAAATCGTAGGTGGAATGTCTTACGCTGAATATTCTCACAAAGGCGATCACAAAATATATCACCAGTATTACCACTGTGATCTTAAACAGAGTCTTTAGTATCTTTTTGCCCTTACCATAATTCTCTTTGCCGCTGCTTGAATGTTCAGTTGGGGTGCGCCTATAGTCTGCCGCACTCATTTCTCTGTTTCGGTCTGTCTCTCTTACACGCTCTACCCTGCGGGCTTCCTGCTCTCGGCGCATTCTTTCCTCTGCTTCGGCTCTTTTCGGGTGTTCGTAAACACGCTTCGGTATGCCCTGTATCCTTGAACGGTCTATAAACTCCTGCTCGCCACGTCTTTGGGTCGATGAGGCGATAGGTACCATTTTTCCGCAGTTGGTGCATATCTTAGCTCCGTCCTCCAGCTTAGAACCGCAGAATGTACAATGTCTGCTCATTATTACCAATCCTTTACACACTTAGAACTGTTTTGTTTGTCGAAGTTTTTTATATATCTATGTTGGACTATCCGCCCGTTTTGTTTAATGACACGGGCGAACGCTGTTCGCCCCTACAAATCTTCTTTATCTATATTTACAGATATCTTACAACGCCCACAACCTTGCCAAGTATGCTTACTTCGTCTACTATGATAGGATCCATGGTGTCATTTTCAGGCTGTAGTCTGTAATGGCCGTCCTCTTTATAGAAAGTCTTTATGGTAGCTGACTCGTTGTCAACAAGTGCGCAGACTATATCGCCGTTTTCTGCATATGGGGTCTGCTCTATAACTACCATATCTCCGTCAAGGATAGCGGCATTTATCATGGACTCTCCCCTTACCTTTAGGGCAAAAAGCGGATTGCTGTAATGCCTTGCAGGCTGGAAGCTTATATAGTCTGTTATCTCCTCAATGGCAGTGATAGGGATACCTGCGGTGACAGTTCCCACAAGGGGGATCTTCATGCCGTTGCCGCCTGTGAGCCTTATGGCTCTGTTCTGATTATTTCCCTTTTCAAGAAGACCTTTTGCGGTGAGATTATTTATATATCTATGGGCTGTTGAGGTAGACTTAAAGCCAAACTCTGCACAAATCTCCCTAACTGTGGGCGGATAGCCCTCTTCTATGCGATCCTTTATGAACTCGAATACCATTTTCTCGTTCTCGGTTACTTTTCTCATAGCTCCGTCCTTTCTGTTATATCAATAAATCTTTATCTTCTAAACCTAAAGCTCTTTTGCAAGCCTTTTTGCAAGCTTATAGACATCTCCGCAGCCAAGAGTTATAACAAGGTCGCCCTCCTTGCAGTTTTTCTTTATATAGTCGATACACTGTGAGAAGTTATATTCCTTCTGCTGTGCAGTCTGCTTGTCAACAAGCTCGTGGTCGGTCTTGAACCAAACTGCATTTGGTATCTTCTCTGCAAGCTGTTCAGCATAAACACCGTCGGTATTTTTCTCACGGCTTCCCATGATATCCGTTACAACGGCAATATCTGCAATAGAAAGTGCTTTCACAAAATCGTTCATGAGTATCTTTGTTCTTGAATAGGTGAAAGGCTGGAAAACTGCCCACACTCTGTTGAAATCAAGACCCTTTGCGGCTTTCAGTGTACACTCGATCTCCTTTGGGTGGTGAGCGTAATCGTCAACGATAGTAACGCCCTTGACCTCGGCTATCTTCTCGAAACGTCTTATTGCGCCAAAGAAAGTATCAAGTCCCTTTTCGATACCCTCCCATGAAACGCCTGAATATCTTGCGGCAGCGATAGCTGCAAGGGCGTTCATGACGTTATGGTCGCCAGGAACGTGGATAGTAAGCTCTCTGACGAACTCGCCCTTATGATAAAGCTCAAAGCGTGTCTGCAAGCCTTTTTTCGACTTTATAACGGCAGAATAATCGTTTTTCTTATCCCAGCCAAAAGATATCATTTCCTTGTCGACACCCTCAACGGCTTTCAGGGTATTTGCGTCATCGCCATTATAGATAACGGCTTTTGAAGCCATGGTTGCGAACTTATGGAAAGACTTTATGATATTTTCGATATTCTTGAAATACTCAAGGTGGTCTGCGTCAACGTTCAGGATAATTGAAACGTCAGGGAAAAGTCTGAGAAAATGATCCTCGAACTCACAGGATTCACAGACCATAGTCTGTGATGAGCCTGCCTTGCCTGAGCCGCCTATGCTTGGGAGCTTTCCGCCTATAACGCAGGAAAGGTCAGTACCCTCCTGAACGAATATCTGTGTGAGCATGGAAGAAGTTGTGGTCTTTCCGTGAGTGCCTGAAACGCAAAGAGCGTTCGTATACCAGCTTGTGACAAGTCCAAGTATCTCGGCTCTTTCACAGCAGATCGCACCGCTTGCCTTTGCGGCGATAAGCTCAGGGTTATCTGACATTATTGCGGCGGTATAGATTATAAGGTCTGCACCCTTGATATTCTCGGCTCTCTGACCGAGGAAAACTTCGATGCCAAGCTTTCTTACAGCTTCAAGAGTTTCAGTTTCGTTATTGTCTGAGCCTGTGATGAAATATCCCTTTGAATGGAATATCTGCACCAGAGGGTACATACCAGAGCCGCCTATACCGATAAAATGAACGTGCTTTATATTTTTCAAGATCTCATTTGTTATCATCTTTGTAATACTCCTTAGAATAATAGATAATTCAGAATGTATGTTTATTTTATTATATAACATTTCTAAAAAAAAATAAACCCCTTTTTTGATTATTTTTCAAAAAAAGAGGCAAAAATATTACTACAGGCATTACATCACAAGAAAGGACGCATGAAAATGACTATAACAGAGATAAAATTCAGAAGATTTATAAACGATGGCAAACTCAGAGCCGTTGTGAGCCTGACCTTTGACGGCAGTTTTGCGGTACATGATATCAAGATAGTGCAAGGGGAGGAGCGACTTTTTGTGGCTATGCCCAGCCGCCGTGATGACAACGGTGTTTTCCGTGATATCGTTCACCCGATCGACAGCGAGCTTCGCAATGAGATAGAGGGAGAGATACTTTCTGCTTACCGCATGGAGCTTGACAGGCAGTCGGCAGAACAGCAGGATTTAAGCTGACTATAGCAGGATAATAAGTGCAATAATGATGCACAGAAACGATAAGTTTGCGTAAAAAACGGGCGAACAGTGTTCGCCCCTACAGATGCTTTTAAAGTCAGTGTAGGGGGAGTGCTGTTCGCCCTATTATTTCTATCTTTTAGCCCCAGATCTTATCGCCCATGTTTGAGAGATAAGCTGTAAGCTCCTCCGCCATTTCATACTGCTCAGGAAGTCTTGGGTGACCGGGGGTCGCCTTGCCTGTTCTTGTGAACATGAAATGTGTTATCTTCTCGTCATTAAGCTCGTTTGCTATCTCGTCAACGGCTTTATCCCACTCCTCACCGTGGCAGAGAACTGTCAGCAGAAGCACAAATGTTGCGTTTGGATACTTGCTTCTAAGGTCAAGGATAATGCTCTTGTAGGCATTTTTCCACTTTGCTCTGTAATCGGGATCGGCGATATCGAAATCCTCGTGGCCCTCGTTATGCGGGTCGTTCTGACCCACTGCAAAAAGCACAACGTCAGGGGTATAATTCTCAAAATCCCAAGGGGTCACGCCCTTTGCACCCTCTGGGAAATAGCAAAGCTTATTGTATACAGACTCCATGCCGATATAATTCGGGGCATGATAATAGCCAGTGTTGTCGAAAATTGCGATACCGCCCTGTGCGATATTATGGATCTGTGCGCCAAGGTTTCTTGCAGTTATCATTGCATAGCTATGCCATGCGTTATCGTATACTCCCTGATGATCCTCAGGGTCACAGCTTGCAACAAAGTCAACTGCCTCGCACACTGCGCCTGCAGAAACAGAGTCGCCATAGCATTCTATTTTTCTTGCAGGGAGAGGAGGATTTTCGAAAACTTCTCCGTCGGGGTCTATTTCAAAGCCCACAAACTCAAAGTAATGGGAAGCGTCCTGCCTTTTAAAAAGGGTGACGGTATGAGTGCCTTTTTCAAGGTCACAAGCGATATCAAGGGTGATATCCTCGTCATTTTTATCGAAAGTCACCTTGCCCTCTTTGCCGTCCATAACAAAGCCAAGCTCCTGAATGTTGAAATACTTATGGTTTTTTATCACGGCGGATACGCTTGTGCCTGTGAAAGTCATTTTTACATTTGAGCCTGCGTAATAAAACTCAGGGCGTGTTTTGTCGGAAAAGTCTATTCTGCCCATATAAGTAAGAAAGCTGTTGTCTGCTGTTATAAGCTTTTTATTCGCTGCCATTTTTTCATATCCTTTCGATACTATGTTTTTTTTGCATATGTTTATTTTAGCTTTTCAAGGCGTTTTTGTCAAGGATATAAAACGTTTTCACAGAAATATTTTTACACGAAGCGAATATACATAGATAAGAAAAATATCAGGGGGTGCTTTTATGAATGATACTCAGGGCAGGCACAATGCCATTCTTGAAAACAGACAGCGTTTACAGCTTTCGGGCGTGACGGACGTTGACAGCTTTGACGAGGATGAGATAAGGCTTTTCACACAGCTTGGAGAGCTGACGATAAAAGGCAAAGACCTGCACATAAACGAAATAAGCGTTGAGTCGGGAGATGTTTCCGTGGAGGGAGATATCTGGGCTTTGGTTTATGGAGAAAAGGACAGAAAGAAAAAGCTCTCGGGAAATTTGCTGGTCTCTAACAGCATCGGTCTGCCGTCCGCAAGGCGCAGACGCTCCACAACCAACATCTGTTCGTCCTTTTTCAGCCCAAGCTGTCCCCGTTCTTCCTCCGTGGGCTGTTCCAGTGTGATCTTGATCGTCTTTGCGCCGGGCTGGTATCCCATCATATGACACATATTGGTGTAGCTCAGCACGCCATCCAGCTTTCGCTGGATCTTCTTTTCCGCAACAAACGTGCCCTTGCCGGGCTTGCGCACCAGAAATTCTCCCTGAGACAGCTCATCCAGTGCTTTACGCACCGTGACGCGGCTGACCGAATAGCGCTCGCAGAGTTCATTTTCCGTTGGCAGGCGGCTGCCCGGGGGATACTCGCCCGCATCAATAGCCGCACGCAGTGTTGCAGCGAGCTGTTGAAACAGCGGCGTTGAAATTGTATTATCCAAACTCATGGCATATTCTCCCGTTCTTATTTTTATCACGAAATACGGTTTATTTTCAATTTACTTTTTTGCGTGCCCCGCAAATATGTTACAATACAAACTTATTATATATAAGTTTTATCCGTACGTAAAGAGGAAAAACAAATTTTTTCTCCCTTGCGTCTGTGCAGGGCCGTTTTCCAGCACCCCCTTATTTATATAGGGAGTCCGCCATATTTCGTTTCGTTCCTTGTCAAAAATGCACAATTTTTTTGTCTTATTTTCGGTATTGACATTTGTATTGCTTTGTATTATCATCATGGCAAGGAAAGTTCTTCCGGAAACCACCGGAAGAAATCGAGACAGTTTAATATGAAATGCAGGAGGGTAATACAATGCATTACAAGTACACTGACATCAAGGCCATCGTCGCTGAAATTCTGGAGAACAAGAAGGACAAGGGCGGCATCAAGAACATCTATTTCGTGGGCTGCGGCGGCTCTTTGGGTGCTCTGTACCCTGCAAAGACCTTTATGGAGCGTGAGAGCCTGACGCTGAAGTCCGGCTGGGTGAGCAGCAACGAGTTCGTCCACAGCACGCCCCGCGATTTCGGCAAGAACTCCATCATCTGCCTTGCCTGCCACAAGGGCAACACTCCCGAGACCATTGCCGCTGCAAAGCTGGGCAAGGAGATGGGCGCTGCTGTCATCATCCTGACTTGGCTGGAAGAGTCTGAGATCATCGAGTTCGGCGATTACATCATCCATTACTCCTTCGACGCCAGCCCGGATCACCTCGCCGGTGACATCGACTACGCCGGTGAAAAGACCATGTGCGCCCTGCAGGTCGCCGTGGAGCTGCTGAATCAGACCGAGGGCTACAGCAACTACGATAAGTTCCAGCAGGGTGCCGGCATGATCACCACCGTGATCCGCAAGGCCCGCGCTCATGTGGCCCAGCGCGCTCTGGACTTTGCCGAGGAGTACAAGAACGACTCCGTCATCTACACCATGGGCAGCGGCGCAGGCTACGGTGCCGCTTACATGGAGAGCATCTGCATCTTCATGGAGATGCAGTGGATCCACTCTGGCACCATCCACACCGGTGAGTTCTTCCATGGCCCCTTCGAAGTCACCGACGCCAACACCCCCTTCGTCATTCAGGTGTCCGAGGGTTCTACCCGTGAGCTGGACGAGCGCTGCCTCAAGTTCCTGCACACCTATGCAAAGCGCATCGAGGTGCTGGACGCCAAGGAGCTGGGCCTGTCGGTCATCGATCCCGCTGTCGTGGACTACTTCAACCACTCTCTGTTCAACAATGTCTATCCCATCTACAATCACGCCCTCGCTGAGACCCGCCAGCATCCGCTGACCACCCGCCGCTATATGTGGAAGGTCGCATACTGATATAGACGGAAAGGATCTGATACGATGAGCGCAGTTAAGATCATCGCCATCGGCGATAATGTGTGCGACAAATACCTCTCCCGTGGGAAGATGTACCCCGGCGGCCAGTGCGTCAACACCTGCGCCTATGCCGCAGCAAACGGTGTGCCTTCCGCTTATCTGGGCAAGTTTGGCAGCGATGAGGTCGCCGCCTACAACCAGAAGATCCTGCACGAGCTGGGCATCGACATCAGCCACTGCCGCCATTTTGAGGGCGAAAACGGCTTTGCCATGATCACGCTCAAGGGCAACGACCGCGTCTTTCTTGGCTCCAACAAGGGCGGCGTCGCCAAAGAGCACAGCTTCGACTTCACGCAGGAAGATCTGGAGTACATCAAAGGCTTCAACCTGATCTACACCAACCTCAACAGCTATATCGAAGAGGACCTTCCCTTCCTGCACACTGCCGGCGTGCCCATCGCCTATGATTTTTCC
>OKUS01000916.1_pt1 | contig 11328 bp, 8 predicted proteins | sample 1606591 | NCBI WGS metagenome assembly OKUS01 (sample SAMEA3882509, study PRJEB24775) | human gut metagenome | biome: human-associated habitat; feature: intestine environment; material: feces | place: Netherlands | collected 2009/2010 | reverse complement strand
ACCATCATTCTGGAACCCAACGGCCGTATGAGTTTTCTCCCGAAATCAGAAAAGCGCCCTGTAATCCCGGAGGATCTGACACTGGCACCTGAGCAGGAATTTCTGGTAGCCAATGTTATCATTGACGGCCATATTATGGAGAAAAATCTGCAGCATGCCGGCAAGGATACCCAGTGGCTGAATAAACAGATGCAGATCCGGAACATCTCCAATCTCGGAGATATCCTGCTGGCTACCTGTGATCTGAACAACCAGGTGACTTTTTATCGGAAAACACCTGATATACCGGCTTTAGCAGCTCCATTATATACTCCCTGCTTTGGTTTAAAAGCTCAAGGTCATAGCCTGCCTTATGCTTTGGCAGCCTGACCCACTTTTTGTCCCATGCGCTTTTACCTCTTACTCCACAGGCGAGCACGTAGTTTTCAAGTACATCTATTTCACTGCCCAATAGCTCACTAAAGCCGCACCGCAAAAATCTGAACACCGCATCTGCCGAGAAATTTTGTGCCGCAATATCGGGTATTGACCTGATAAACTCAATAAACGGATGGAAAAGTATCTCCTGTGTGGCATCGATAAAGTAAGGAATATTGTATTTGTCAAATATTTCACGCACATAACCTGCATATATATTCACATCTCCTGTGACTATAGCAATATCTCGGTAACGTAGGTTTTCGTTCCTTACAAGCTCATTAATTCTTCTGGCTATCTTTGTCAGCTCCTGCTTCGGGTCACGCAGACAATCTATATGAATGTGCTTTGGTACTTTTTTAAAGGAGCATCTTCGTTTTCTGAAAAGCTGCTGTTCCATAAAGCTTAGCTCTTCGTTTTCTGCAAGCCGGTAGTTTTTATCAAGGATAATAGGTTCCTCGACTTCTATGCCATAAAACGCTGCCATTTCGGTGAGTGATTTCACTGTCCTTTTTGGCATGTCAAACAGCTCCTGCATGCCTCTGCTCTTAAAGATATCCTCACGACAGTCTATTGTGAGCGTTACATATATTTTCTTTGAAATGACAAAGAGCTTTTTGATAAGCTGGTTCTGTATAGGTGTAAATCCAGTAAATTCATCAAATGCAATGACTGAATTTCTAAGAATGGCAGACTCCTCCGCCACATTGCTAAGCACATTAAGTATTTCCTCTGCAGTGATATATTTGTCCTGCATAAACTTCTCAAATGCTTCGTAGAGCACGAGCACATCCTTGAGCTTATCTGAGAGTGTATCCGATAGCCTGCCTGAGGCAATATATCTTCCGAGCTCCTCAGGTGATATATTGTACTGCACAAGCTCTGAAAGCAGTGACTTCACCTCGCTTATATAGCCGATGCGGTTTAAGTTTCTGCCTATTACGCCAAGCTTATCCGCCTCCTGTGCCGCAAGCTTTCTGAGTACAAGGTTCTTACCTGTCTCCTCAAGCACCGTGAGATTTGTGATTCCAAGCTCATCAAACACTCTGTAGGCTAAGCGCTTAAAGCTTAGCACATCTATATTCATGATAGCTTTATTCTCCGACAAATCTACAAGCTGTCTCTGCGTCTGCATTGTAAACTGCTCAGGCACTATTACAAGATAATTGTCCCTTGGGTTTGCCTTTGCCTCTTTCACTATCCTGTTAAAGAGATATTTTGTTTTTCCGTTTCCTGAATTACCTGTGATAAACTGTAATGACATAAAAAGACTCCATGATTAACTACTGTGTAAAATGTATACTGTAATTATATCATGAAGTCTCCTATTATTGAATTATTTATTGTGCTTCAATTCAGCTTAATAACCGCTATCCCTTGTGATTAGTGATGGAAAAGTCTGATTCCTGTAAAGCTCATTACCATACCGTACTTATTACATGTATCAATAACATGGTCATCTCTCACAGATCCACCCGGCTGGGCTACATACTTCACGCCACTCTTGTGAGCACGCTCAATGTTGTCACCGAATGGGAAGAATGCATCAGATCCAAGTGCTACATCCGTATTTCTGTCAAGCCATGCTCTCTTCTCCTCTGCTGTAAATACGTCCGGCTTTACCTTGAAGAACTTCTGCCACTCGCCCTCTGCAAGCACATCCATATAATCCTCACCGATATAAAGGTCAATAGTATTGTCGCGGTCTGCACGTCTGATACCATCCACGAACTGAAGTCCAAGCACCTGTGGAGACTGACGAAGCCACCAGTTGTCTGCCTTTGATCCTGCAAGTCTGGTACAGTGGATACGAGATTGCTGGCCTGCTCCGATACCGATTGCCTGGCCGCCCTTTACATAGCATACAGAGTTGGACTGTGTATACTTTAATGTAATCATAGATATTGCCAGATCGATCTTAGCCTGCTCTGTGAGCTCCTTGTTCTCTGTCACGATATTTGAGAAGAAATCATCATCAATATGAAGCTCGTTTCTGCCCTGCTCGAATGTGATGCCAAATACATCCTTTCTCTCGATAGGTGCCGGCTCATATGACGGGTCAATCTCGATAACACAATAATTGCCGTTTTTCTTAGCCTTTAAAATCTCAAGAGCCTCGTCTGTGTAGCCCGGAGCAATAACACCGTCTGACACCTCTCTTTTGATTACAAGTGCAGTGCTCTTGTCACATACATCTGAAAGTGAAATAAAATCACCAAATGATGACATTCTGTCAGCTCCTCTTGCTCTGATGTATGCATTTGCAAGTGGTGTAAACTCGATATCCATATCATCAACCCAGTAAATCTTTTTCTCCACATCTGAAAGTGGCTGTCCTACTGCTGCACCTGCAGGTGAAACATGCTTGAAGGATGTTGCTGCCGGAAGACCTGTTGCCTTCTTAAGCTCTCTTACAAGCTGCCATCCGTTAAAGGCATCAAGGAAGTTGATATATCCGGCTCTGCCGTTAAGCACCTTTATAGGAAGCTCTCCCTCCTTCATAAAAATTCTGGCTGGTTTCTGATTTGGATTACATCCGTATTTTAATTCGTATTCCTGCATTTTTCTGTTCTCCTATTTTTATCTGCTTATCTTGTATATTTGATCGTTTATATAGTGTTTTATTTGTTTTTGTTTACGATTCTGCTCTCATACTCGCCTGTTGCGATATCAATATATCTGACAAAAAGTGATACCTTATTGTCCTCGTTAAGGTTCTCCCATACCATATCGGTAAACTCATCGATATCTCCATCGATATCTACCCATGTAGGCTCCCCCTCAAAGCTTGGCAGTGGATTGCCATCACCCATATATGTATGGATAAAATGTCCCTCTCCTGCAACCGGTGCTGAGTATGCAAATGTGTATCTGTTGCATGCATCAGGATTGCCGTTGTTGCTCTTTAAGATTGACATAGCATAGTTGAACTCACCATTGTCAATATGCATGATTCCTGAAATTCTAGGTGTATAGTTAGGAGCGTCAGGCTCAAACTCTCTTGTCCTTAAGGCCTGCTCAAATGTCTGCTGCTTGTCCATCAGCTCATAGATAGTATCTGTCTGGTCACCGTTTGTGACAATTGTCTTGTTGCCGAGCACTCTTACAGGTGCGTAAATGATAAGACTTGGATTCTCAAGCTTTGAAGGGTCAAATGCCTGTGTTCTGATGCCCTCGCCATCCTCTACAAATACTCTGTTGCGGCTGTTTTCGCTTCTGCCCATGATAAAGTATGCTGTTACAGCCTTCTTACCATCCTTTGTGCGGCCGATTACGATACCTCTGCCAGGGTATGTTGTGCTTGATAATTCCTTTGCTAATGATACTCTTTCCATGTCATCCTCCATGTTTTCTGATAATGTGGTCTGCATCCCCAAATTACTCGGGCCTGCCGGAATAAAAAAGACCGTCTGAACACACATAATAATATAAAGCTCTGCAGGAAACTTATATAAATGTGCGCCCAGACGGTCGGCAATCAACTGTTATACTCCATGTGGTTATCCACTTCCGTCAGTCATATAACTGTCTTTATTTAAGCATGTATTTTTGTCATTGTCAAGTACCACTTTAAAATAAGCATGTACTTATAAGTTATTCTTATAAGTACATGCTTGTAAACAATGCCATTATTTACTAATTTTTAAAGCTGTGAATAGGTGCCGGGATTCTTCCTCCGCGGTTTACAAATGCATCACAAGAGAATCTGTTTACCGGCATAACCGGTGCACTTCCAAGGAGTCCTCCGATTTCTACCACATCACCTACATCCTTTCCGATTGCTGGAAGCAGTCTGCAGGCTGTTGTCTTTTGATTTATCATACCGATAGCCATCTCATCTGCGATAATTCCTGAAATTGTGGTGGCCTTTGTATCGCCCGGGATTGCAATCATGTCAAGTCCCACTGAGCACACACAGGTCATAGCCTCAAGCTTTTCTAGAGTGAGTGCACCATCGTTTACGGCATCTATCATTCCCTGATCCTCTGATACAGGAATAAAGGCACCTGAGAGGCCGCCGACATATGAAGATGCCATGATACCGCCCTTTTTCACCTGATCGTTTAAGAGTGCAAGTGCTGCTGTTGTTCCCGGAGCTCCGGCTCTCTCTAAGCCTATCTCACAGAGAATATCGGCTACAGAGTCTCCGATAGCCGGTGTAGGTGCAAGTGAAAGGTCTATGATTCCAAATGGCACTCCAAGCTTCTTTGAAGCCTCCTTTGCCACGAGCTGTCCTACTCGTGTAACCTTGAAGGCTGTCTTCTTGATTGTCTCACAGAGCACCTCAAAGTTCTCGCCTCTTACCTTTTCAAGAGCTGTCTTTACTACTCCCGGTCCGCTGACACCTACATTGATGATGGCATCTGCCTCTGTCACACCATGGAAGGCTCCTGCCATAAACGGATTGTCATCAGGAGCGTTGCAGAATACTACAAACTTGGCACAGCCTGATACAGGAAGGTGCTTTGTCACCTCTGCTGTCTCCTTTATCATCTCGCCAATCAGCTTTACTGCATCCATGTTGATTCCGGTTTTTGTAGAGCCAACATTTACAGAGCTGCATACCAGGTCTGTCTCAAGCATTGCCTGAGGGATGGATTTGATTAAAAGCTCATCCGCCTTTGTCATGCCCTTTGACACAAGTGCTGAATATCCACCGATGAAGTTGACACCTACCTCTTTGGCTGCTCTGTCAAGAGTCTTTGCTATGGTAACAAAATCCTCTGAGCTCTTGCAGGCCGCACCGCCGACAAGGGCGATAGGTGTAACTGAAATACGTTTGTTTACGATAGGGATACAGTAGTTGTTCTCTATCTCTCTTCCTGTTGATACAAGATTCTTTGCAAGTGTTGTAATCTTGTTGTAGATATTCTCATTTACCTTTGCAAGGTCTGAGTCTATACAGTCGAGCAGGCTGATACCGAGTGTGATTGTACGCACGTCAAGATTTTCCTTCTCCACCATGTCATTGGTCTCAATTACTTCACCAATATTTATCATTTTGCTGTTCTCCTTTAACTGTGTATGACATTTTTATGCTAAACTAGATTCGATGCATCATCTCAAAGATTTCTTCCTTCTGACACTTTATTGTTACACCAATTTCTTCTCCAAGTGCATCAAGCTGGTCAGAAATCTCTGCAAATGAAGCTGTAGCATTTGCCATATCCACAATCATCATCATGTTGAAATAACCTGAAACGATAGTCTGTGAGATATCAAGCACGTTTACACTGCCCTCTGACAGATATGTACATACCTTTGCGATGATTCCTACTGTGTCTTTTCCGACAACTGTGATGATTACTTTGTTCTTTGTGTTATCCATAACAACTTATTCTCCTGTTCTCTTATTCTACGGCTATGCGGTCTGATGCCCTGTCTCTCTTAGCCACATACATAGGGAAATCACTTGCCTTATATGGATTGTCTCCCATTGTGACCTCAAGCCTGACGGCTTCATACGCCAGCTTTTCGTAGTTGTTTTCTTTACTAAGGTGTCCCAGTATTACTGAGCCAAATTTATCATGAAGAAGCTCGCATAGCAACTGCCCGCTTCTCTCATTCGACAAATGTCCGCTGTCACCCATGATTCTGCGCTTGAGCGGATACGGATATGCCCCTGTCTGGAGCATATTTATATCATGATTGGCTTCAAGCAGCAGCCCATCCAGGTTCTTAAGCTTTGAAACCAATGCATCATCATACGTGCCAAGGTCTGTCACGACCGCCATCGCATGATTTTCGTTTTTAAATCTGTAAGCGACAGGATCAGCCGCATCGTGTGATATGTGAAGCGGCTCAAACTCTATATCGCCTATTGTAAAATCGCCGCCTGCCTCAATAGGATGAAACAGTTCATCATCTATATTTCCAACGGATTTGGTACATTTTATGGCCCCGATTGTGGCCTTTGTTGCATAAATCGGAATATGATAGCGTCTTGCCATGACACCAAGCCCTGCGATATGGTCTATATGCTCATGTGTCACGAGAATCCCCTGCATATCTGTGGCCGTCATATCAAATTCATTCAGTCCGTTTTCTATTTTCTTACCGCTGATGCCCGCGTCTATGAGCACATGACAATTATCCGTACCCACGCATATACAGTTTCCACTGCTGCCGCTGGCAATGCTGCATAATTCTAACATGTTAATTCTCTTTCCAGTATAATTCTATTTGGTCTCCCTCATGAAGATCCTCGGAAAACTGGGCATCTCTGCCATTTATTACAGTGGCTATTGCCCTGCCCTTTCCTGCCTGTAAATCAAATGAGATATGGGTAAATATATCGACAAATATATATGTATCCTTGCCGGACAGCTCTACAGGCTCACCGTTTACAATTACTGTAACTGTATTTTCTGATGAGTCTTCTTCGTGTATTTCTTCCTGTATATCATTTTTTGGCAATTCGTTTTCCGGCACAGCAGATGCTTCAGCTTCTTTAGCAAACTCATCATGCAGCTCATCGAGCACCTGATTCATCATCTGCTCTGATGTTCTGGTCACTGTGTTGTCTGACTCTGTGCTGTTTGCATCCTGCTCAGCTAAGACCGAGGCATCATCTGAATCAGACTCTTGTGTGTCATTATAATTGTTATTGTCGATTCTTGCAACATCATATTCATCTGTTTTCCACTCAACAGAGAAATTTTCATATACAAGAGTGTCGAGATCAGCCTCTTCATTGTTTACAAATATCATCTGGTCTGTGTCAATAACGAGGTCCATAAACTGCGCAATCTGACGCACTGTAATCACATCGTTTTCCCTGATGCTGTAATCCTCCGGCTCAAGCCTTCCGTTTACCTGGACAAACCTTGGACATGATACCTTTCTGCCGTTTATGATAAAAGTAATGACGGAATGATTGTACTCATCAAGCTGCGATATCTTATACTCTGCTGCCTCTCCTGCTGTGGACGGTTCTATGATTATCTCACTGTTTGGCTCAAGTGGTGTGTTTATGCTTGCCGGCTTTCCGTTCATGGTCACCACTGCGCCCTCTCCTGCCTCGCCTCTTACAAGCCTTGCCACACCATTTACCGTAAAGTTTATCGGGGTGCCGCGCTTTGGAAACAGCTCATCGTTTGGAAATCCCGCCTGAAGCGCCGCATCGACTATTGTAAGCCTGTTATTGTCATAGAGCTTTATTCTCTCACCGTTGAATCTGACCATGATAAAATTATTTCTCTGGTCATAATAATTCAGACATATACCAATTGGAGTGACAAGAAGCGGATCCTTCTTAATATCCTCCTGCTCAAAGGTCACATCGCCAAGCACTTCCTCACCTCTTAGAGCGACTCTTTCCTCCGGCAGGTCAAGGTCTTCCGCAAGCTTTTCCGTGAAGCCGTGTATCTTGCCTCCGCCTCCGACTACAAAGCAGGCACTCACTGTTTTATCACCGTTTAGCTCTCTGATTTTAGCCGATACCTCTTGTGCAATATTATCAACAACAGGTGCTGCCACATCCCAGACACCCTGTGCAGGAATTGTGTGCTCGATGCTCATGATATCCTTGTATGTAACCGTATCACTTGTCGTAGACTGAAGCTTGATGCTCTCCGCCATATTGAAATCCACGAGGAAATGCTGCACAATAACTTCTGTCATCTCATCTCCTGCATGCGGTATCATGCCATAGGCTATGATACTTCCGTCTCTTGTTATTGAGATATCACTCGTTCCGGCTCCCACATCAACAAGTGCGATATTAAGCATACGATAGTTCTCCGGAATTGCCACATTGATAGCGGCGATAGGCTCCAATGTCATATTGGCAACACTAAGCCCTGCCTGTCCCACTGCCGCATAAAGTCCGTCCACCACATCTTCCGGCAGAAATGTAACTATGATATCCTCGCCTATTTTGTTTGCCTTATGACCCTCAAGGCTGATAAACACCTCATCATTCAAAAAGAATTTGACTGTAGAATATCCCACACAGTAAAACTTATAGCTTGTATCGTTAACCTCCTTAAGTGCCTCCTGTGCTTTTTCTATACCAAGCAGGTTAAGCGTATGGACATCCTCGCCTGTCACCACAGACTCCTGCGCATACTCATATTCCACATGCGTCGTGACAGTCTTTAATACTCGTCCTGCGGCTGCTATACACACCTCTTCAAGTGGCTGTCCTGTCTGTTTTTCCAGCTGTTCCTTTACCTGGGAAATAGTCTCTCCCACCTTGCCGATGTCATGGATCTGTCCGTCCAGCATGGCTCTGGTCTCATGCTCCCTGACATACTGTGCTGTAACCACAAATTCCTTGTCATCAGTCTGATAGCCGACAGTTCCTACAACATTTCTTGTACCAATGTCCAAACCGAATACATTGTTCATTTCCACTACTCCTTGTATTTGCTAAGCGCTTTATTTATTGAAGCTATCGTGTTTTCGATATCTCCATCATTATCAATAACCTCCTTGCAGTGCCTTCTGTACTCAGCTTCTTTAAGCTGGCTTGCAAAGATACTGTCAATCTTCTCATCTGAATAGCCTCTTGATGACTTAAGTCTTTTTCTTCTGACTTCTTCACTTGCATAAATATACCACAGCTCGTCGCAGATTTCACCATATCCCTCCTCTATAAGGAGTGCTGCTTCAAGCACAAGCATGAAAAGACCTTCTTTTTTTGCCTCTTTAACTGCATTAAGCACATATTCCTTTACTGCAGGATGCACTACTTCATTTAGAAGCTCTCTTTTTTTATCATTCGAAAAAATCACTCCGGCAAGTGCCGGTCTGTCAAAATGCCCGTCCTCAAGCCATATCGGTTCGCTCGCAAACAATTCCTTTAATCTGTTGTAGCAGTCGCTTCCCGGCTCCATCAGCTCATGTGCTATCTCATCGGAGAGCATGACCCTTACGCCCTCAAGCTCCTTAAGATAGCTAAGCACTGCCGATTTCCCGGCACCTACACCACCTGTTATTCCTATAAAAATCATACTATTTCCTTTTCTGTCATCAATGCGCATCATACCAGTCATAGCCACACTCGGTGCCCACCTCCATGGATACCTTCATGTCCACCGCGCCACGCATTTCTTTCTCCAGAAGCTTAATCACTTTATCCTTCTCAGCTTCCTTTGTCTCAATTAAAAGCTCATCATGCACCTGAAGGATAAGTCTTGACTTTAAGCCCTCGTCAAGAAGCCTGTCATGCACACGTATCATGGCAATCTTTATGATATCGGCTGCTGTACCCTGAATAGGTGAGTTCATCGCAACTCTCTCTCCAAACTGTCTTTGCATGAAATTGCTCGAGTTCAGCTCGGGAATCGGTCTGATACGTCCAAACATGGTCTTTGTATAGCCATTTTTCTTGGCATCCAAAACCGTCTGATCCAAAAACTCCTTAATCTTTGGATATTTGACAAAATAGCTGTCTATATAGCCCTGTGCCTCTTTCCTTGAAATCCCCAGGTCGTTAGACAGACCAAACGCGCTGATGCCATAAACGATACCAAAATTTACCGCCTTGGCATTTCTTCTTTGAAGGTCTGTGACCTCATCAAACGGTGTGTCAAACACAAGTGATGCTGTACTTCTGTGGATATCCTGACCATTCTTAAAGGCCTCTATCATCCTTTCATCCCCTGAAAGCGCCGCAAGCACCCGAAGCTCGATCTGCGAGTAGTCTGAGTCAACAAACAGATCTCCATCCTCAGGCAGAAATACCTTTCTGATAAGCTTGCCCAGCTCAATCCTTATCGGGATATTCTGCAGATTAGGCTCTGTGCTTGAAAGACGGCCTGTCGCAGTGATTGTCTGATTTAAGGTAGTATGGATTTTGCCATCGGATGCAATATATCCCGAAAGTCCGTCAGCATATGTGCTCTTTAGCTTTGTGAGCTGTCTGTATTCCAATATATCCGCAACAATCGGATACTCCGGCGCCAGCTTTTCAAGCACATCTGCCGCAGTCGAATAACCGGTCTTTGTCTTCTTTTCATTTGGCAGTCCAAGCTTTTCAAAGAGAATGACTCCAAGCTGCTTTGGCGAATTTATATTAAACTCTTCACCTGCTGCCTCATATATTTTCTTTTCAAGCTCAGTTATCGAAACAGCAAGCTTGTCTCCATACTCCTTAAGCTTTATTCCATCAGCCCTTATACCCTCATTTTCCATATCATACAGCACGAAAACGAGCGGGAGCTCGATATCTTTATAAAGCGTGAGCATATCCATTTCCTTTAGCTTCTGCAAAAGAACCGGCTTTGATTTCCAGGCAGTATACACCTCGTAGCAGGCACAGTCCACTGCCTTTTTCTCATCCTCCTTCATCATCCGCGTGAAATCAAGCTTTCCCAGATAATCCTTTTTAGATGAGAGCATAAGCCCCAGATAGTCCTTTGCAACCGCATCATAGGGATACTCCCCGACAAGCGGATTGATAAGGTATGCAGCCACCATCATGTCAAAATATCTGTCTCTGTCATCTGCCTTTATCTCTTTGCTCTTAAATCTGTGCAGATTGGTCTTTAAATCCGGTGATATCCATGACTTTACTTCCAAGGTATTTAATTTTTCATCCAGGAAGCTGCTTGAAATCTCATCACCTGTACAGATAAAATAAATGTCCTCCTCTGAAAAACAAATCGAAACAGCAAGATAATCGTTAGAAACCGGCTCCGAAAACAGACTTAGCTGTCCATCACTTTCGCTGTTTCCCAAAGACTCTCCCGGTACTACCGCAAAAGCGACCTCCCTGCCCTTTGCCTTCTCAAACACACTCTCTGCAGTCTTTAAGTCCCTTACTACCACAAAATGCTCCTTGGCATTGTTTTTAGGAGCCTCCACATTAAACCGTGACAGCATGTTTTTGAATTCGTATCTTTTGCACAGTAAAAAGGCTTCCTCAGTGTAGAGTGACTCTACTCCGCCACTAAGCTTTGCATC
>OKUS01000905.1_pt1 | contig 11418 bp, 4 predicted proteins | sample 1606591 | NCBI WGS metagenome assembly OKUS01 (sample SAMEA3882509, study PRJEB24775) | human gut metagenome | biome: human-associated habitat; feature: intestine environment; material: feces | place: Netherlands | collected 2009/2010 | reverse complement strand
ATCATCGAGGTGAATTACGGGAATGACGACCGTGTGGCATACTACCAGCCGGCGATCGATGTCAATAAGATCACGGTCAGCTACCTGCTGACCCGCATGGACGAGTATGGCTCCGAGAACTTCAAGATTGACACGAGCAAGCTTTTCAGCAAGGAATGGAAAGCCCTGCTGAAGACACGTGAGGATATGATAAAGGCAAACGACAATATCCTGCTGAAAGACCTATAGGGAATTGAAAATTGAGAATTGAGAATTGAAAATTAGTTAGAGAGAAGCGATTGATGATCATATAAGCGAGGGGGATAGGCTTTGAGAGGCTATTCCCCTTTCTTATTTCCGACGAAGTCCCAATTTTCAATTTTCAATTCTTAATTTTCAATTTCCAAAGTGCTTTCCATCATTGATATCATAGAAGATACAACTGTCGACGGTCCGGGATTCCGGACCGCGATCTATGCGGCAGGTTGTCCGAACGCTTGTCCTGGCTGTCATAATCCCGAATCGTGGGACATAAAAAAGGGGAAACAAATATCGACGGAAGAGATTCTAACGAAGGTCTTGGCAGACGACTTTGCCAACGTGACCTTCAGCGGCGGCGACCCCATGTTCCAACCGGAAGGTTTCACCAAGCTGGCACAGGCGATCAAAGAAAAAAGCCGGAAAAACATCTGGTGTTATACCGGTTATAAGTTCGAACGGTTGCGGCATGACAGGCGGCAGGCTGAACTGCTGCAATACATCGACGTGTTGGTGGACGGGCCATACGTGGAATCCTTACGCGACCGTGACGCGTTGTTTCGCGGTAGCCGCAACCAACGTCTGATTGACGTGCAGGCCTCTTTACGCGAAGGCGAAGTCGTTTTGTACGCGCAATGACTTGGTTTTAACACAATATATGGGCATCCATTCCCATATATTGTGTATTTTTGCATTTACTTAATGGAGATAATGAAAAACGTACTCATTAGACTAACTTAAATCAACAGACATGAAAAGAATGCTCGTATGGACCATGGCCGGCATGTTGGCTGTGGGAGCCGGTGCCCAGACCGGTCGCGAACTTCCTTTCCAGAAGTGGGCGTTGACCCCGCCGATGGGTTGGAACTCGTGGGATTGTTACGGCCCCACCGTAGTGGAGGACGAAGTGAAGGCCAATGCCGATTACATGGCAGAGAAGTTGGCCGTTTACGGTTGGGAATACGTGGTGGTGGATATCCGTTGGTTTGTGGAGAACGACAAGGCGGGAGGGTACAACCAAACCAATCCCATCTACGTGTACGACGAATGGGGGCGTTACACCCCGGCGCTCAACCGTTTCCCGTCGGCTGCCAACGGGGTGGGTTTCCGCGCCTTGGCCGACTATGTGCACGGCAAGGGACTGAAGTTCGGCATCCATCTGATGAGAGGATTGCCCAAAATTGCGGCAGAGAAGAAATTGCCCGTGAAAGGCACCAACGGCATCACCTGCGACATGATAGCCAGCAACGATTCCGCCTGCACGTGGTTGCGCGACAACTACAAGGTGGACTACCGCAAGCCCGGCGCACAGGAGTACTACAACTCGTGCTTTGAACTGTATGCCGAATGGGGTGTGGACTTTGTGAAGATAGACGATCTCTCCCGTCCGTACCATACGGCGGAGATAGAGATGATACGCAAAGCCATAGACCATTGCGGCCGCCCCATCGTGTTGAGCATCTCGCCGGGCGAAACGCCGTTGGAGAAAGTGGAGCACGTGAAGACGCACGCGAACATGTGGCGTACGGTGGACGACTTCTGGGACAACTGGAGTCAGTTGAACTACCAGTTCCAAGTCTGTGCCAAGTGGGCGCCTTACATCGCACCGGGCACGTGGCCGGATGCGGACATGTTGCCGTTGGGCAAGATCAGCATCCGTGGCGAGCGCGGAGAGGAGCGGTGGACCAACTTCACACGCGACGAGCAATACACGATGATGAACCTTTGGACGATATTCAAGTCGCCGCTGATGTTCGGAGGCGACCTGCCGCAGAACGACAAGGCTACCGATTCGTTGCTGACCAACCGCGACGTGCTTTACATGCACCATTATTCGGCCAACAACCGGCAGTTGTCCAAACGGGATAACCATATTGTTTGGGCGGCGGACGACCCGGCCAACGGCGACAAGTTCGTGGCTCTGTTCAATACGGGCGGTTCGGAGTTTGTCAATACCAAGGATGCCCTCTACCGCAGCGGTACGATTTCTTACCTGACCACGGGGTATGCCAAGGATGCGGATGTGGACCTGACGGGCATGAAGACGGGGCAGTTGGCCTTGGTGGTGTCCGATGACGGGGACGGCTACGACAGCGACCATGCCGACTGGATCGACCCGGTCGTGACGTTGGCAGACGGTTCCACCATCAAGCTGACCGACCGGAAGTACTTGCGCGGTACGTGCGGTTGGGGCAGCATCGGGGTCAACCGGAACCTCGAAGGCAATTCCCTGTCCATCAACGGCCAAAAGTATGACAACGGTTATGCGGTGCATGCCAATTCCATCCTGCTGTTCGATATTCCCGAAAACGCTGTACGTTTCACGGCTCTCGTGGGCTTGGATAATTCCGGCACCGACCAAGGCAGCAAGTCCTCGGTAGAGTTCATGGTGTTCGACGGCGACCCCACCATGCGCGAGGAGACCACGGACCAGTGGAGCGGCGGCAACGTGACGATAAAGATCGACCCGGGCAAACAGGCGGCTTGCAGCGGTTTCATCAGCCGGACCACTGCGCAGACCCGTGACATGGAGGCTGACATAGAGGGAGCGGAGAAGCTCTACTTGGTGGTGACGAACGGTGGTGACGGCCTGTCGTACGACCATGCCGACTGGGCGAATCCCGTCTTGGTGGACAAGGACGGCAAGGAGTTCTCCCTGACCGAGATCGCTTGGGAAGCCAATCCCGTGAACGGTTGGAACGCACCGAAAGTGAACAAGAATAACGAAGGCAACACGATTACCATGGGCGGACAGGCATACGACAAGGGATTCGGGGTGAATGCACCCTCCATGCTTACTTTCGTCCTGCCCGAAGGACATGAATATGTGAAGTTCAAGGCGACGGTAGGGTATGACGATGATGTGAAGGATGCCGCCGAGGGCGTGACGATGGAGTTCCGTGTCTTCACTGAAGACCCTGCGCCGGGCGAAGCCAGTCCCGTGGCGTTGGATTTGGTACAGTTGGGCTTTGCCGCCGACCAGCCTTGCCGTGTGAAAGAGATGTGGAAGGGCAAGGATGTGGGTACGTTCAAGAACGCCGAGTTCGCCCCCATTCTCCGTTCGCATGCCAGCGGCCTTTACCGCGTATCGGCCGTGGAACGTACCGAAGGAGCCTCCGTTGCGGTAGAAGTGCCCTCAGGGGAATTGACGGCAGGCGAGCCGTTCGAGGTGAAAATCACGGTATCCGGCGGTCCGTCCGAAGGAGCCTACGTGCAGTTGCTTTGCGGCGGTGAAATCATCGGTACGCTGCCCGTGGAGGCAGACGGTACGGCAAGATATACGGCCACCCTTTACGGGGGTACCTACATGCTTCAGGCCAAGTACAGCGGGACTACGGCTGTGGCTTCCGCCGTGTCGGACGAATGTCCGGTGACGGTGGGAGGGGCTTCCGAAGACCTGACGCACTTGCAGCAACGACTGCAAAGCTTGGTAGATGAGGCCAAGGCGATTGTGCCGGAAGAAATTGCCGGTGCGCTTCGTGCCCCTTTGGCACAAGCCATAGAGAAAGCCTCTCCCATAGAAGGAAAAACAAAAGCCGAGTTGGAAACGGCCATTTCCGCGTTGGTAGAGGCCGTGGATGCGGCCCGTCTGTCCATTCCGGTCATGACGGCCTTGCAGGCTGTGGTGGAGGATGCCACGGATTTTTTGAAGGCCATCAGCGCATCTGAGGCCAAAGACGCGTTGGTGGCGGCTATCAGCGAGGGGCAAGCTGTGTATGCGTCCGAAGCCAGTACGGTGGATGACATCGAGGCGGCGCGTCAGGCTTTGGCGCAGGCCTTGTCCGACACGAAGAAGACAGCCAAGCCTGTGGACGGGCAATGTTTCGACATGACGGAGTTCCTTGTCAATCCGAGTTTCGAGTCCGGAAAGGCGGGATGGCTGTTGGACAAGCAGACCGGCGGTTGGGAGTCTTTCGACACGTGGAACGACCGTCCCGCCCATGAGGGCTCCTATTTCATCAGCTTGGCTTACGGGAGCATCACGTCCATCGACTTGTATCAGGTCGTGGAGGGGCTTCCTGCCGGGGTGTACTCCGTGCAGGGTGCTTTGCGCAACACCGACGGGGCGGACTTGCTGACCGACCAACATATTTACGCAGAGGCACAAGCCGGTACATACGACTCCGAAGTCCTGTCCCACGTGGGCGGAGAGAACAATAATGATTGGTCTGACTTCACCGTGGCAGGCATCAGGTTGGGAGAAGGCGAGAGCCTGCGGCTGGGGGTGCGTTCGTCCGGAAGCGGGACGACGGCCGGATGGTTCCAGGCAGACGACTTCCGTTTGTTTTATTGGGGAACGAATCCGTCAGATGTCCGTGTCGTACAAGGCATGGTCGACGGGGTGACGGTTGTTTTGGGAGAAGATGGCGTGCGGCTTACGGCGGCTTCCGCTTGTAGCCTGCCGGTTTATACCGTGGGCGGCGTGCTTTATACGGTATGGACGCTTCAGGCCGGGACGCAAACCAAAGTACTGCCCCGTGGACAGTATGTGGTAAACGGGAAGGTGCTTTTTGTGAGATGACGGATTCTGTTTGACATGTCAACGCGACGGGCTGTGTCTGGTAAGAAAGGCACAGCCCGTTTGTTTTGTAGCGTCGCCCCATGGCAGGCCATGGCGTTTTGTCAGAATGTCAATCTTTGGCTCGCGAGAATCCTTTATTTGGCCCCAAGGCCGGACGTAGGGGAAAATATGCGATTCTCGTGCGTGGGCGGGGAAGCGATTTGTAAGCCATACGCGGTCTTTGCCTTTCACTGTGCGGGGTGGAAAAGCAAGGCATCCGGAAGCTGAAAAAAGAGGAGTAAGCAGGGAACGGCCAAAACCGGATGGTTTGTCATCCGTTTTTTTGTCGGTGTCTACGTGGAAGATAGAGAAAAATTATCTTGCAAACGCACGTTTATACATTGCTTTCCGGCCGGTTTTGCATTCGAAAGCTTACGATTGTCGCACGGCATGAGGAGAAAAAAAGTGTTTTCTGCTCCGAACGAAAAATTAATCTCTTGAGATTGATTTCTTGTTTTGCTTAAGAAAATTGAAAAACAGGCCAAAAGTGTGAAAATATATATAGAAGTAGACGCAAAAAAGCCATGAAACAGGGATAAATCCCGCTTCCCTTCGAACTTAAAAATGCCATAATGCTTTCATTTTGTCTGTTGGAAGGTTGAAATGACAAACAAAACGTAGATTTTTGCCTTGATGCATCCGGCCACGTCCTTTTGTCAGGAATGTGGCCGGATGTGGTTGTTTATGGCTTGATATGGGAGAAGTTGTTCACTTCACCAGTACCTTGTTTCCTTTGATGACGTACATGCCTTTTTTCAGTCCTTTCAGAGCTTGGGATGCTTGCACGTTTTGGCGTACGAGTTGTCCATTAAGGGTGTACACGTCTACCTGGGAATCGCCTGTGGGGGTAATGCTCGGGATGCTGCTGCCGGAGGTCGTGTTCACGTAGAGGGACACCGGTTGTTGTCCGCTTTTGTAGCAAGCGAAACGGGGCGATGAGGCATTGTATTGGATGGTGCGGTTCTTGTAAGCGTTGTTTTGGATGGAAGCTTGTCCGCCGCTTACGGTGATGGTCCACTGTGCGTTGTCGCTTTCAGTTGATTCCGCGCCGTGCAGCTTGTTGTCGTTCGAGGTCAGCGACAGGTAAACTTGCGATGCGGCGTCATACAAGGTGTAGGCTCCTTCCGTTCCGCCGAGAATCATTTGGTAAGGCAATCCTTCACGGTCTACCTCTGTGTGTATCTTGTTGGCTTCGAAAGTAATGCCGCAAGAACTTCTGAAGTCCTTTTGGATGGCTCCCATGGCGGTAGACTTGTCCTCGCATACAATCAAGTAACGGTTTCCGGTTTGGAGTTCTTCCGCCGATGTGACTTTACGGAAAATTTGTATGCCCTCGTCCGGTGTGGTGTCAATGAGGGTGTAGGAGGCATTCACCGTCCCACTCGTTTTATCATTTTTCATAGCGTAAGCTTCGATGGTGGTCGGTTCGGTGATTTCCACATAGACGGGTGGTTCTTCCGTACGTAGGTTACCGCCGTTCAGGGAGTAGACGATATAAGCACCCGCCGTGGCCGTATTGATCGTGACAATGGTTCCCTTGTCCACGCTACCGGGTGTAGGGGTAAAGGTGGGGCTTTCCACGTCTGTGGCTGGAGGAGTCACTTCGCCGCCTTCATAATTGTCCGGGTCGAAATCCACGTGGGTCTTCTCGCCCCAAACGTATTGTTCCAGTCCTGGGAAGTCGATGTAAGGGTTGCGGTTGCCTTGTATGCCATATACCTTATTGTTACGGGCTGTTTCTTTTTCGCTGACAGGGTCTTCCACAGCCCAACGCAGCAGCATGTCGAGTGCCCATTGGGCAAAACCCGGATAGCTTTTGCCGTCCAGCATGTCGCTGTTCCAAGTGGCTATCCGGTTTTCGTAACAGGTGACCATATAGAAATAGGAGCGTGCGAAATCTCCTTTGTATTCATCAGCCGGTTCGAACACGATGTCGCTGTAGCCGCTGACGGTGCTTTTCCCGAGTTTGCTGAATCCTCCGTTCGATTTGTATTTCTCGCCATTGGTTTCACCAAAAGGGTAGTTTCCTCTTTGGTTGTTCACATATCCGTCTGTGGGGTACAAGTGGAATAAGTCTGTATACATAGGATAGTCATCATTGAACCAGCTTTTGGGGAATGAGTGTTCCCGGTTATAGCAGTCCTCTTCCTTTTTATAAGTTCCGCATTGGTCGTCTATGAAGATGAAGTCGGAGCTGGAAGAATACATATCCCAAACTCTGCCGTCTTCACGTACATCTGTTTTTTGCATGTCCGTCCAAAGCTCTTTGTAACTTCGCTCCGTGTGTTCGGTAATAATGGAGAAGAGAGCGGTTTTCAGTCCGGAACCGTGAGTGCCTGTCGCAAACTCGTAATAACCAGCAGGAATTTGTGCCCATAACTGGAACAGGACGCAGAGGAGCGTCCAGGAAGATAGGAGTCTTTTCATGACTTGTTATTTTATATTAGCTTGCTAATTTACAGAAATTATCCTTTTCGAATGGATTTGGAGCATATAAATTTTATGATTTAAGGAAATGCTGTATGGAAAATCTTCCCCAGATTTCATTTCTATTATTTGAAACGGTATTTTTAAGAATGTGAAGTCTTGGAAAATCTGTCTGTAGCTCTATCATATAAAATGTGCAAAACGGCTTTTTCAATCCGTTTTGCACATAATGAATTAACCGGAAGAGGTTCCGGACTTGTTTTTTTAGTCGCGGTTGGCGCGCTTACGTTCCGTATGGTCGAGAATAATCTTACGCATGCGCATACTTTTGGGCGTTACTTCCACGTACTCGTCTTCGCGAATATATTCCAAGGCTTCCTCCAACGAGAGGATGGTGGCCGGAACGATACGGGCCTTCTCATCGGAGCCGGAGGCACGCATGTTGGTCAACTGTTTGCTCTTGGTAACGTTCACCACCAGGTCGTTTTCGTGAATATGTTCTCCTACGATTTGTCCGGCGTAGACCGCATCCTGCGGTTCGATGAAGAATTTGCCTCGGTCTTGCAGGTTATTGATGGCGTAGGCGAAAGCCGTTCCGCTTTCGAGAGCAATCATTACTCCGTTGCTTCGGCGGCTGATGTCGCCTTTATAAGGTTGGTACTCTTTAAAGCGGTGGGCCATGATGGCTTCGCCCTGACTGGCCGTGAGTACATTGGTACGCAGACCGATGATACCACGCGAAGGAATGTCGAATTCGATGTCTACGCGGTCACCCCGTGTCTCCATAGAGGTCATTTCGCCTTTGCGGCGCGTCACCATATCGATCATCTTGCTGGAGAACTCTTCGGGTACGTTGATGGTCAGCTCTTCAATCGGTTCGCAACGCTGTCCGTCTATTTCCTTGTAGATGACTTGGGGTTGTCCTACTTGCAATTCATATCCTTCGCGGCGCATGGTTTCGATGAGCACCGAAAGATGGAGCACACCGCGTCCTGCCACGATCCAACGGTCGGTGTATCCGTCCGGCATGGAGACACGTAAGGCGAGGTTCTTCTCCAATTCTTTTTCCAATCGTTCGTTGATGTGGCGGCTGGTGCAGAACTTGCCTTCTTTGCCGAAGAACGGCGAGTCGTTGATGGTGAAGAGCATACTCATGGTCGGTTCGTCGATGGTAATGGTCGGCAACGGTTCCGGGTTTTCATAATCGCAGAGGGTATCGCCGATTTCAAAGTTTTCCAAACCGACGATGGCGCAGATGTCTCCCGAAGAAACTTCGGCTGTTCTTTGGCGTCCCATACCGGTAAAAGTATGCAGTTCTTTGATTTTGGTTTTCTCCCGACTGCCGTCGCGGTGGCAGATGGTGATGTTCATGCCCTCTTTCAGGGTGCCGCGATGTACGCGTCCCACAGCGATACGTCCGGTATAGTTAGAATAATCCAACGAGGTGATGAGCATCTGCGGTGTTCCTTCTAATTGTTGGGGAGCCGGGATATGCTCTACAATCTGGTCGAGTAGGTAGAGGATGTCGCCGGTCGGTGTTTTCCAATCCTCGCCCATCCAGTTGTTTTTAGCCGACCCGTATATCACGGGGAAATCGAGCTGTTCTTCTGTCGCGTCCAGATCGCACATGAGGTCGAACACCATTTCGTACACCTCTTCGGGACGGCAGTTCGGTTTATCCACTTTGTTGATGACCACGATGGGCTTCAGGCCTATTTCGAGTGCTTTTTGCAACACAAAACGCGTCTGAGGCATCGGACCTTCGAATGCGTCTACTAATAGGATACAGCCGTCGGCCATATTCAGCACACGTTCCACTTCGCCACCGAAGTCGGAGTGTCCCGGTGTGTCGATAATATTGATTTTCGTACCTTTATAATTAATGGAAACATTCTTGGATAGAATGGTGATACCGCGTTCGCGCTCCAGTTCGTTGTTATCCAGCATCAATTCACCGGTCTGCTGATTTTCGCGGAACAGGTTGCCCGCCAGCAGCATCTTGTCCACCAACGTAGTCTTTCCATGGTCTACGTGGGCAATAATAGCAATGTTTCTAATGTTCTGCATACTTTTTACCTAAAATAACGGGGCAAAGTTACTACAAATAATTGGAAAAGTGCGGAGTAGGGGCAAAAAAAGAGGAAAAACTTTTGGTGTGAAAGGAAAATGTAGTACCTTTGCAACCGCTAAGAGTATTAATGGTTTTAAAAACTTGATTTTATGTATTTAGACTCAGCTAAAAAGCAAGAAATCTTTGGACAGTACGGGAAGTCTAACACTGATACTGGTTCTGCAGAGAGCCAGATTGCATTGTTTTCATACCGTATTTCCCACTTGACGGAGCACATGAAGCAGAACCGTAAAGATTATAGTACTGAAAGAGCTTTGACTATGATGGTAGGTAAGCGTCGCGCTTTGTTGAACTACCTGAAAGACCGTGATATCGAAAGATATCGTGCCATCGTCAAGGCTTTGGGCTTGCGTAAGTAATTTCGCGGTCCGCACTGAAGATTTAACCGCCTTCCTGATAGGGAGGCGGTTTTTTTTTATTATTTTTGCACGCAAACCAGAGTTTAAATTTTATATTATTATATCAGACATGAATAAAATAAAGAATTATTTGCCGGATGCGTTGGCCGTGGTGTTGTTCATCGCGATAGGCTTTTTGTATTTTTTCCAGCCGGTGACCGAGGGACTGGTTCTTACGGGACATGATCATAGCGGAGGTATCGGTGCGGGAGTAGAGATGCAAGAATATCAGAAACGCACGGGAGAACGCACTCGTTGGACGAATGCTCTGTTTTCAGGAATGCCTACTTATCAGATGGCGCCGAGTTATGATTCTATCGATACGTTGGTGGGATTACAGAAAATCTACCAGTTGGGTATGACCGGTGTGGTCATGTATGTCTTCGTCATGCTGCTGGGCTTCTACATCTTGCTTCGTGCATTCGATTTCAAGGTTTGGATGGCGGCGTTGGGTGCTGTGCTGTGGGCCTTTTCTTCCTACTTCTTTATTATAATAGGTGCCGGGCATATTTGGAAAGTCATGGCTTTGGCTTATATTCCGCCCACGATAGCCGGTTTGGTGTTATGTTACCGTGGTAAATATTTGTGGGGTGGGGTAGTAACGGCTTTCTTCCTGGCTTTGCAAATCATGTCCAATCATGTGCAGATGAGCTACTACTTCTTGCCGGTAATGGGATTGATGGCTTTGGCTTATTTGATTCGGGCTGTGAAGGAAAAGAAATTGGCCGGTTGGTGCAAAGCTACCGGAATGTTGATTGTGGCCGGCCTCATCGGAGTGGCCATCAATTCGTCCAACCTTTATCATACTTACCAATATAGTAAGGAGAGCATGCGGGGAAAGAGCGAATTGACGTACAAGAACAAACAGAACCCCGGAAACCAGACGAAAGACGGACTGGAGCGCGATTACATCACGCAGTGGAGCTATGGTATCGGGGAGACATGGTCGTTGCTCGTGCCCAATATAAAGGGAGGGGCTTCTTTACCTTTGACTGCCAGCGAGAAAGCTATGGAGAAAGCTAATCCGCAATACACGCCCGTCTATCAGGCTCTGACTCAATATTGGGGCGAACAGCCGGGAACGAGTGGTCCGGTGTATGTAGGTGCTTTCGTACTGATGCTGTTTGTCTTGAGTTTGTTCGTGGTGAAAGGACCGATGAAATGGTGCCTGTTGGTGCTTACCGTCTTTTCCGTTATGTTGTCATGGGGGCGTAACTTCATGGGACTTACGGATTTCTTCCTCGACTATGTTCCGATGTATGACAAGTTCCGTGCCGTGGCGTCCATATTGGTGGTGGCTGAGTTTACGATTCCGTTGTTGGCTATGCTGGGATTGAAAACGGTTTTGGAACAACCGGAAGTATTGAAAGCCAAGTTGAAATATGTGTATATCAGTTTTGCTTTGACTGGTGGCTTTGCATTGCTGTTTGCTTTGATGCCCGATGCTTTTTTCGGAAACTATATTTCGTTGTCCGAGATGGCGATGCTACAGGATGCGGCAGGAAAAGGCTATATTCCACAGGATATGTTGGGCGGTATCCTCGGTAATTTGCATGATATGCGTAAGGCGGTGGTTGTGGCCGATTCTTGGCGCAGTTTCATCATCGTGGCGATAGGGCTGTTGTTGTTGTTGGCTTATAATGCTCGGAAAATCGGTGGAGGAG
>OKUS01000898.1_pt1 | contig 11497 bp, 9 predicted proteins | sample 1606591 | NCBI WGS metagenome assembly OKUS01 (sample SAMEA3882509, study PRJEB24775) | human gut metagenome | biome: human-associated habitat; feature: intestine environment; material: feces | place: Netherlands | collected 2009/2010 | reverse complement strand
AGAGAAGCGATGATAGCTTTGATGTCTTCAACGGATTTGCCCTGAGCTGCAGCAAGCTTTTCAATGTCTTCCTCTTCTGTGGGAACAAACTCATGAAGCGGAGGATCAAGGAAGCGGATTGTTACGGGGCAGCCTTCAAGTGCCTCATAAAGCTTTTCAAAGTCGCCCTGCTGATAAGGAAGAATCTTATCAAGAGCAGCTTCTCTTTCTTCAACTGTGTCTGCGCAGATCATTTCACGGAAAGCAGCAATTCTGGTCTCTTCAAAGAACATATGCTCTGTGCGGCAAAGGCCGATACCCTCTGCGCCAAGCTCGCGAGCTTTTTTAGCGTCTGCCGGGGTGTCTGCATTTGTGCGAACCTTAAGAGTTCTGAATTCATCGGCCCAGCCCATGATTCTGCCGAATGTGCCGGCAATGGAAGCATCAACTGTGGGGATAATACCCTCGTAAATGTTACCTGTTGAGCCGTCGATGGAAATTTCGTCACCCTCGTGGAATTCCTTGCCTGCAAGAGTGAATTTCTTGTTTTCTTCGTCCATGTTGATATCGCCGCAGCCGGAAACGCAGCAAGTGCCCATTCCGCGAGCAACAACGGCAGCGTGTGAAGTCATACCGCCGCGAACTGTAAGGATACCCTGAGCAGCCTTCATGCCGGTGATGTCTTCGGGAGATGTTTCAAGACGAACAAGAACAACCTTTTCACCGCGAGCTGCCCATTCAACAGCGTCATCGGCGGTGAATACGATTTTGCCGCAAGCTGCGCCGGGAGAAGCGCCGAGGCCCTTGCCCATAGGAGTGGCAGCCTTAAGTGCTTTAGCGTCAAACTGCGGGTGAAGAAGTGTGTCAAGGTTACGAGGATCGATCATCTCAACAGCTTCTTCGGGAGTTCTCATGCCTTCGTCAACAAGGTCACAAGCAATCTGAAGAGCTGCCTGAGCTGTTCTCTTACCGTTACGAGTCTGAAGCATGAACAGTTTACCATGCTCTACAGTAAACTCCATGTCCTGCATATCTCTGTAGTGTGTTTCAAGTGTTTTGCACACATCTTTGAACTGTGCGAACGCTTCCGGGAATTTCTGTTCCATCTCGGAAATGTGCATCGGTGTACGAACACCTGCAACTACGTCTTCGCCCTGTGCATTTGTAAGGAACTCTCCGAAAAGTCCGTTCTCTCCTGTAGCAGGGTCACGTGTAAATGCAACACCTGTACCACAGTCATCTCCCATATTTCCGAATGCCATCATCTGTACGTTGACAGCAGTTCCCCATGAATACGGGATATCATTGTCACGGCGGTATACGTTTGCTCTCGGGTTATCCCATGAACGGAATACAGCTTTAACAGCTCCCATTAACTGCTCTTTTGCGTCTGACGGGAAATCTGCTCCGATCTTCTCTTTGTACTCAGCTTTAAACTGTCCGGCAAGAGTCTTAAGATCTTCTGCTGTAAGATCAACGTCCTGAGTAACGCCTTTTTCTTCTTTCATTTTGTCGATAAGCTCTTCAAAGTATTTCTTACCAACTTCCATAACTACATCAGAATACATCTGGATGAATCTTCTGTAGCAGTCCCATGCCCAACGAGCATTTCCGGAAGCCTCTGCAAGAGTCTCTACAACTTCTTCGTTAAGACCGAGGTTAAGAATTGTATCCATCATACCCGGCATGGAAGCTCTTGCTCCGGAACGAACGGAAACAAGAAGAGGATTCTCTTTATCTCCGAATTTCTTTCCTGTGATCTCTTCCAATTTAACAATAGCGTCCATGATCTGACTCATAATTTCGTCGTTGATCTTTCTGCCATCTTCATAATACTGTGTACAAGCCTCTGTTGTTACAGTAAATCCCTGCGGTACAGGGAGTCCGAGACTTGTCATCTCTGCAAGGTTCGCGCCTTTTCCACCAAGAAGGTTTCTCATTGTTGCGTTACCTTCTGTGAACATATAAACCCATTTTGCCATGTCACAATGACCTCCTAAAAAATTTTGCAAATATTTCTGCTATAATTCGCATATAATATTCTAATGGTTTTATTCACTTGCGTCAAGCGTTTTGTCGGCTTTTGTCTGTCTTTTTGTCCATCTTTTCGTCTATTTTCCACACATATTTCCCACGATCTCCGATTCCGTAAAAATCAGCAAACGTAATCTTAAAAATCTTATTTTTCATAGAACTGATATCTATCTTACTTTTGATCATATATTGCCATATTCCCGAATGCGCAATATCTCCCTGAAGCAAAATTCCTTCCGGTACTCCGTCTTTCATGATCAGACGGCGATATACGTTTCTGTCTTCCTCGACAAAGATCTCATCCCCTTCTTCCTGTCTGATCCTTCCGAGGCAAAGAGTAACCAGTCCGAAAAAGTTGATCGTATTTTTCGCGGCAAATGTATCCGTATACTCTGTACCGACTCCGCACATATTTCTTGCCGCCGTCTGTCCCTGCTTCATCGCGTTCGGCCAGATGCCCGACAATCCCGTAACATCTCCCGCCGCATATACGTTCGGTACATTTGTCTCCATCTTAGAATTTACTTTGATTCCTCGTTCGACCTCGATCTCACTTTTTTCTAAAAACCCGACTGCCGGACGTACGCCAGCCGCCACGATGATGAGATCGCATAAAAGCTGTTTTCCCGTATCAAGAGTAACCGCACGAATCATACCGTCAGCTTCGCATACCGCGCCTTCGGCTTTGCATCCGAGATAAAATTGTACCCCTGCCTGTTCAAACAGTTCCTGATATGTCTTCGCCGCATGTGCGTCAAGCTGTACGGGAAGAATCTGTTCCGCCATCTCCACGACAGTCACCTTTTTCCCTCGCTCGATCAATCCGTACGCTGCATCCAGTCCGACAAGTCCTGATCCGATAATCAGAATTTTTTCCGCATCTTCCGCCATTTTATCGATCTCCTGCGCGTCTTTCAAATGCCGGAGTCCAAATACATTTTTCGCTTTCCGAAGATCTCCTACAGGAGGAATAAAACTGTCTGCCCCTGTGGAAATGAGCAGTTTGTCATAACAGATCGATTCTCCTCCCTTTGTATCAACCATCTGATTTGCCGTATCGATAACTTCAATATGTCCGTATACTTCCGCGATCTGATTTTTCTCAAAAAAGTCTTCTTCCACAAACGACAACTCTTCCGCCGTCCTTTCGTGGGAAAGATATTTGTGCAGCATACAGCGGGAATGAACTTGCTCATCTGCCGAAATCATCGTAATCTGTGCATCTTTTTTCAGCTTTCTGATCTCTTTTGCGGCCATGATCCCCGCCGCTCCTGTTCCGATAATCACGTAGTTCATCCATCACACCTCCTCTACATGGATCGCGCCTTTCGGACACGATTTCACACAGTTTGGTTCCTGACCGTCAGACATACAAAAATCACACTTGATCACTTTTTTCTTTGTCATCCGATCCGGTTCAAGAACACCAAACGGACAATTCATCACACACATAAAGCAAGATCCGCATTTTGTCTCGTCATATGTCACGATCCCTGTTTCCGGGTCTTTCTGAAGCGCCCCGCTCATACATGACATTACGCATTCCGGCTCGTCACAATGCCTGCAGAACAAAGGTCTGTATGTGCCGTCGTCTCCTTTTAAAATATAATTTCTCGATTCGTTTTCCGGATCGGTCAGATCCAAATCATAAATTGTTCCCGGCGTTTTCCTGTGCGCCTGCATACATGCTGCCGAACAATTCTTACAGCCGTCGCATTTTTCATATTCTACAATAATCCTTCTCATGGAGCCGCCCTCCTATATATGAAGCGCGTCGCGCTTTTCCAGAATAATCTTTTCCAAAATATCGGCAGATTCTTTTGCGTCCGGATTAATGATAACTTGCCCGCCTGTCAATTCTTTCATATCTTCTGTCAATATTTTTACAGCCGCGCCGCTTCCCGTTACAAACGGCGGAAGTCCTAAATGAAGCGGAAGTCCTAACGCCAGACCGAAGCAGCCGTCCGCAAGAGCCTGCTCCTCAAGCCACTGCGCCGCCGAAAGCACGAGCGGAAGCTGAGGCAGATCGACGCCGATCGTCTCCGCAAGTTCCGTCGCCACGATCTCCAAACGTCCGATCGCAAGGCACGGTCCGAAATTAAGCACCGGAGGAATCCCCAGTTTTTCACATACTGCGCGAAGTTTCGGTCCTGCAAACTGTGCGGCTTCCGGCGTCATCAAACCGCAATTTTCAATTCCTCCCGAAGAACATCCTGCCGTCAAAACGATAATATCCCGGGCAATCAGCTCTTTCGTAAGTTCTACCGTAAGGACATCATGTCCTCCCGCCGTCAAGTTTGAACAGCCCACAACTCCCGCAACTCCTTTAATATCGCCTGATACGATCAGATCTACAAGCGGCTTCCAATTTCCGCCGAGAAATTCTTTCAAGGAACCTTCACTGACTCCTGTAAGTGTACGTTCATTGCCATGCTCTTCCATCAGATTCAGTTCTACCCGTTCTTCCGACGCACAATCCGCGCCTCTTCTCTCTTTATAAGAAAGAAGAACTTTATCTATAATTTCCTCCGTTACCTGCTCTCTGTTTTCAAAGTCAAATTCTTCCAGCTCTGCATTTGCTTTTTTCGCCACACTGTCAATACAAAGCTGTTTGATCTTCAATTCGTCACAGATCGGTTCGATTCCCGGCAAAGTACAGTTAAATTCCGAAATCACTGCATCGATTGCGCCTGTGGCGAGAATCGCTTCGCTCGTGTAGTTATTTCCGGCATGTCCGTCAAACACATCTTCATAATGCGCGCCTCGAAGCTGGAGATCTTGTCCGACACAAGTACATCCGACAAGCTTAAACCCTTTTGCTCCCGCCTGTTTTGCCTTTTCCGTAATATCCGCATCTGTAAGCCTTTCCTGAAGATATGTAAACATCGAATGCTGATGTCCTGTAATCATAATATTGATATAATCCGGATCGATCACCCTCAGACCGACCGGAGCCAGACGAAGCTTCGGTTCTCCGAGCACGATATCATTCAGAAGATTCGTCAATGTCAGCCCGTAAATACCTGTAGAAATTCCAAGTTTCAAACAATCTTTTAACATATCGACCGGATCTGAATTTAAGTTTGTCGAACATTTGACAACTCCATGACAGACTTCCGATTTTGCTCCGCCCGGAAGGATGCCGAGTTTTTCCCAGTTTTCATAACGAGGCGCATATGCCATTTTCTTTACAAGTTTCATTTTCTCATATTCGGGAAGATACAGATCCGCAAGAACCGCATCGGCAACTTTCTCTGCCCGGACGTACATATCCTCTTCTTCAATCTCAAAAAGAGCCGCCAGTTTATTTAATGCTCCTTCTCCTTTTATCCCACTCTTTTTCTGCGCTGCATTTTTCACATTTCTTGCCGTATTCTCTACGACATGGATATAGCACCCCGAGCCGGACGCTACCGCACGAAGAAAGTTTCTCGCAACGATCGTATCTGCATTTGCACCGCAGATTCCTCTCGGGGCATCCGGTGTGATTCTGCACGGTCCGTTTGAACAAAGCCGACAACATACTCCTTGAAGTCCAAAAGCACATTTTGTGCTCTGACCTTCCACTCTATGGTGAGACGTTTCCAGCGGAAGGTTTTTAATAAACCCCTCCAACGGCTTATCCGCACTTTCACAAGTCGTACATCCATAACATTGATTCATCTGTTCTTCCTCCTTAACACTTCATATAAATAGTTTTCTGCTGCGCACGTGAGTCTGTTTTAATGGATATTTTTAGTCCACTTTTTGTCGGAAAGAAAAGTGGGCATACACCCACTTTGTCATCTGTGTATCATTTTCTACACAGATGCTACTTTTTTAAAATATCAGCCATTGTCTTTTTTTTCAAAAGCTTTTCTACCGAATGCTGAATTCCAAGAAGTTCTCTGTGAACCGCACATCCCTCTTTGCTTTCATTTCTGATACAAGAGTGATGAACACATTCCATAACCGCAAAGTCCGGTTCGATTGCCGTTACTACGTCATACAATGTAAATTCGCCGATATCTTTTGCAAGCTGATACCCGCCCTTTGGGCCTCTGCGTATTTCGATCAATCCGGATTTGTTCATCTTTTGAAGAATCTTATAACCAAACGCCGATGGTATCTGTTCTAATTCACAAAGTTCTTTTATCGTTTTCTTACCGCCATCTTGTAAAGCTCTTATAACACGAATGGCATAATCACTCTCTTTCGTAAAGAGCACATCATCACCTGCTTTGTTAGAATTATATCAATGTAGAGTATTTTTGTCAACAATCCATTCTACACTTTCACCTGTTTTATTTCTTATTTTATATATTTTTTGTAACTTTTCACATCATCAGAATGTTTTTTACTGATGTTAATATAATTTCTTATATATTCTAAAAATATATTCCCGTGTATTTGTTCGATTATTCCATACGCAGGAATGCTCTATATCCTTTCACAGCCTCATACACATCGGCTTTGCTGGTAATCTCCCAAGGTGCATGCATATTTAACACCGCAACACCGCTGTCGATAACCTGCATGCCATACAGGGACAAAATATATGCGATCGTTCCGCCTCCGCCAAGGTCGACTCTTCCAAGCTCCGCAAACTGGTATGCCACCTGCGCCTCGTCCATCGTTCTGCGAAGAGCCGCAATATATTCGCCGTTTGCATCGTTAGAACCTGATTTTCCTCTGCTGCCTGTAAATTTATTAAACGTAATTCCATTTGCAAAAAATGCGGAACTGCGTTTTTCAAAAGCTTCTGCAAACATCGGATCAAACGCAGCGCTTACATCTGACGAAAGCATTTTTGAATTACTCAAAGCCCGGCGGACTTTTAATTCGGATTCACCTTCTGTCACGGCAATCAGCTCGGCAACTGTATTTTCAAAAAACCGGGAATGCATTCCCGTAGCTCCCACACTTCCGATCTCTTCTTTATCTACAAGCAGACAGCATCCTGTTTTTTTCGCTTCCGTCACATCCAGCATCGCAAATAAAGACGTAAACGCGCACACACGGTCGTCCTGTCCGTAAGAAAGATTCATACTTCTGTCAAGTCCGCAGTCACGGGCTTTTCCTGCCGGAACGATCTCCAGCTCCGCCGAATAAAAATCTTCTTCATCGATACCGTACATCTCTTTTAAAATATTGAGCACATTTTGTTTTACAGCGTCTTTTTCTTCTTTCTTGAGATCGTCCGCTTTCTCTATCGGACGGTTTCCGATCAAAAGATCTAATTTCTCGCCTTCGATCACCTGCGACGCTTTCTTTTCCAACTGTTCCTGGGCGAGATGAACAAGCAGATCTGTGATGACAAATACAGGATCATTTTCATCTTCTCCGATGGATACCTTCACAGTTTCTCCGTTCTTTTTGACGATGACGCCGTGCAGTGCGAGCGGCTGTGCCACCCATTGATATTTTTTTATACCGCCATAATAATGAGTATCAAGATAAGCAAGTTCTTCATTTTCATAGAGAGGATTTTGTTTCACGTCAATACGCGGCGAATCAATATGTGCTCCAAGAATATTCATTCCCTCAGAAATCGGTCTCTCACCGATTCTAAATAAAGCAAGCATCTTATTCATATTGACTGCGTATACTTTATCTCCCGCTTTCAGCGTTTCTCCTGATCTTAATATTTCTTCAAGATCCCGGTAACCTGCATCTCTTGCCATATTTACGCTAAGTTCTACGCACTCCCGCTCTGTCTTTCCGGCATCCAGGCAACGCTTGTACTTGTCATTGATTTCCTTTAGTTCCAAAATCTGTTCATCGCTGTATAAATTCCAGATATTTTTTCTTTCCATAAGGCAGTCCCCTTCTTTATTATTTTATGATCTTTTTTATTTTCACTTTATTATATACGATTTCTCTGTATTTTAAAAGTAAACAAACTTTTTAATTTTCAACCGGAAAACGCAGCCACATAAAGCGCCGAAAGACACTTTCCGGAACGCGGCGAGCGCCATAAAAAAACGCAGTTCCGAAAAAACGGAACTGCGTTTTTATTAAGCCGGAAATCAGACTTGAACTGACGACCCCTTCATTACGAGTGAAGTGCTCTACCTGCTGAGCTATTCCGGCATTAAGATTCGTACTAATACGAACCTTAATTATTATATCTTACTTTAATGTAAATTTCAACTACTTTTTTAGTTTTTTCCAAACGTTTTCCCCGTGGATTTTCCCGCCGCTAATTTTCCCCGAGGGTATTTCCATTTCCTTTTGTAGTTTCTTCATCCGTTTTCATATGAACTGTCAGCTGATTATACGGAATCTCTATACCTTCTTCATCAAAAGTCAGCTTGATCTCCTCAAGTATACGCCATCTTGTCGTCCAATACTCATCCGTCTTGACCCACGCCCGAAGTCCGATCACGACAGCGCTGTCTCCAAGCGAATCTACAAATACTCTTTTCTCCTCATCCTGAATGACAGACGGATCGTCACGCAGTTTTTCTTCTACGATCTGTTTCGCTTTGCGAAGATCCGCTTCGTAAGAAATGCCGACTTTCAAATCCAGTTTCCGCTCCGGTCTTGCGGTTACATTTGTAAGACTGTTATTTGTCAGTATACTGTTCGGAACAACTACCGTCTGGTTGTCGATCGTCGCCAGCTTTGTATAAAAGATCTGTATCTCTTTTACAGTTCCTTCGATATTTTCCTGTGTCACGATAATATAATCGCCTACGGTAAAAGGTTTTAAAACAAGTATTAAAATACCTCCCGCAAAATTAGACAGACTTCCCTGAACCGCCAGACCGATCGCAACACCTGCCGAAGCGATCAATGCCGCTACAGACGATGACTCTACCCCGAAGTTTGTTGCGATCATGAAGATCAATATAACGTACAAACTAAATTTGATCATAGAATCGACAAACTGTTTCACACCTGCATCAACATTGCTTCTCTCAAACGATTTTCTGATCACCTTTCTAATCCACTTGATCACTTTACTCCCGATAAAGAAAAAGATAAGCGCCAGAACAACTTTCACTCCGAAGCTGATCAGATTCGGTATATTGTCATGAAAAAACTCGATAAACCGGTTCACTTCTTCCGTTGCCTCAGCCGTCACTTCTCCGGCTGTTTCAAGAACATTATTCGCATCTGACTGCGACACATTTTTGCTGCCTGCCGCAGCCATAAGAAAGTGTCTGCCGAAAAACATTTGCGCTTTGCCAAGCACACTGATAAGATACCCCTGCATTCTATATTTTTCCTTTCATCTTTTATTTTTTACAATTCGATAAGATCTGCTTTTCTCTGTTTTTCCTGTTCCGTGTTTTTCTAAAAGAAATTTTATTTTAATGCAAGAAACGCGCACAAATTTCCCCGCTTATCACCTGTCTCCCGATGTGAATATAAGATCTTGCTATTGCAATGCGTACAGACATTCGTGACCGCAATATGTTCCTTGCAGATTCCCGATTCCCGAAAAACCGATTCGTTTGCTTTCCATAGATCAAGCTGATATTTTCCATTGTTTTTTCTGTAAAACAGATTATCCCAATCTTTTTCATCGAAAGCTTCTTTGAATTTTTCAATCACATCGCCGCTTACTTCATAGCAATCCTGACAGATCGAAGGTCCGACTGCCGCCAATATATCCGCCGGATCACACCCGAAATGTTCTTTCATAACACGAACCGTCTCTTTTCCTATCTTTCCGACAGTTCCCCTCCATCCCGAATGACTAAGACCGATGACTTTTTTTATCGGATCTACAAAATAAAGCGGAACACAATCTGCATAAGAAGTGACAAGACAAATCCCCGGCACGTTTGTCACAAGACCATCTACGTCTGTATAGTCCCGTTCGCGAACAATCCCTTTTCCTTTATCTTCTTCCGTGACAACACGCACATTTGCCGTATGTGTTTGGCGTGACAAGACCATATCGTGACAGTTTGTTCCGATTGCAGATGCGATCCTCTGAAAATTTTCCATGACGGCATCTTTGTCATCCCCTCTGTCAAAACTAAGGTTCATCGACTCATAACAGCCTTTGCTCACTCCGCCGATCCTTGTCGAAAAAGCGCTTTTTACAACTCCCGTCTTTTCAAATAGCGGATATGTCAAAAACGGAACTTCTCCGCACACTTCGTCAAAAATATGTTCTCCATTTTTATAAACTAACCCTAAACTCATACCGTCACCCCACAAATGCATTCTTTATATGCGTAATCTCTGTACCTTCCACCCCGATCACATCAAAGCGGCACTGCGCATCTTCAATTCCATGCTGTACCGTATAGTACAGCGCACACCGAAAAATCTTTTTTTGCTTTCTTTGATCGACCGCCTCCAGCGGATTGCCCGCCTGTCTGCCGGAACGATATTTCACTTCGCAAAACACATAACAGTCTCCGTCTTTTGCAATAATATCAATCTCGCCGTCACGGCATCTGTAATTATACTCGATCAGTTCATAACCGTTTTGTTCCAGATAATATCCTGCCGCCTGCTCGTATACAGCTCCGACAGATCTGTTGTTTTGCTTTACGTTTCGCTTCATTTTACCACATTCTTTTTCATAATTTTTGAAATTCTGTTTTAAATGTTTTTTCTGTCTTTATTCTTCTGAAATAAAATTTTTGATAAACGAACGTCTGTGGATCGGACTTGCTCCGACACGTTTCAACGCTTCAATATGACTTTGCGACCCGTACCCTTTATTTTGTGCAAATCCATACTCCGGAAGGATCTTATCATACTGCATCATCAGTCTGTCTCTTGTCACTTTCGCGATAACGCTTGCCGCCGCAATGGAAACACTTTTTGCATCTCCTTTCACGATCGGCACTTGACGATAGGGCATCTCCGGAATCGTAACCGCATCGTTTAAAAGAAGATCCGGTACAACCGAAAGCTGCTCTACCGCTTTACGCATCGCCTCATATGTAGCCTGCAGAATATTGATCTCGTCTATCCTTGCGGGACTTGCCATTCCGACGCCGACAGCAACTGCTTTCTCCATAATTTCATCGTAGAGCGCTTCTCTTCTCGATGCCGAAAGCTTCTTAGAATCGTTCAGATATAAGATTTCACAATCTTTCGGCAAAATAACCGCGCCTGCCACAACCGGCCCTGCCAGCGGTCCTCTTCCCGCTTCATCGATTCCGCATATCATTTCTGCATCTTTGTATTTTCTCTCATAACTTTTCATGAGAGAAAGGCGCTCCCGCTCTAAGCGAAGCGCCTCTTCTTTTTTTCGGTAGGAAGCGATCAGTTTCTGAACGCCGCTGCGGGCATCAGCATCATACATACTGTACAGCGCTTCTCGTTCCTTCTCATCCGCTTTTCCGAATTCTTCTTTGATCTGTGCAATACTTTTACTCATGTTTTATCACCCCGAACTGATCAAGCGGCCAGATCCGTATCCACGCGCGCCCCATCAATTCATCTCTATGGATCGCGCCCACATCGGACACCCTGCTGTCCTGACTGTTATTTCGATTATCTCCCATCACAAAATACTCGTCTTCTCCGA
>OKUS01000894.1_pt1 | contig 11561 bp, 10 predicted proteins | sample 1606591 | NCBI WGS metagenome assembly OKUS01 (sample SAMEA3882509, study PRJEB24775) | human gut metagenome | biome: human-associated habitat; feature: intestine environment; material: feces | place: Netherlands | collected 2009/2010 | reverse complement strand
TTCGTAAAACGTCCTCCCCATAACTGTGCCATGGTGTTTTCCTCCTTTATATAGTCCTCTTATTGATTCTTCAGGGCAATTTCCCTGTCTCTCTGATTTTTTGAAAAAACACATCCGCAATAATACTGCCGGTACATGCCATACTGCTCGGATAATTCCACAGAACGCTTGTATCCATTCTTCTTCTTAAAATCAGAATTTAAATATGCAATGCCGTATTCTTCCGCCAGGGCATCTCCGATCTCATTGAGCTTTTCTGCATTTTTTAACGGACTGATGGATAAAGTCGTTGTAAAATAATCCATCTGCATTTTCTTTGCAAGCTCTGCCGCCTCCCGCAGTCTTAATTCATAACACAGGAAACAGCGTTCACCGCCCTCCGGGCAGTCCTCAAGTCCTTTTGCCATCTCATAAAAACGCTCCGGTTCATAATCTCCCTCCACGATATCAATGGGCCAGCCCTTTTCTTCTTTATTATAAGCTGCGATCAGACGCTTCTGCTCCGCCACGCGCTTTCGATATTCTTCCGAAAAGGAAATGTTGGGATTGTAATAAAATACCGTGATCAAAAAATAACGGCACAGATATTCCAGACAATAACTGCTGCACGGTGCACAGCAGCTATGCAGAAACAGGCGGGGCGGTCGGTAATCCGACGCTGCCTCGCCCTTCTCCTGTAAGGTATTTAAAATTTTCTCTAATTCTTTCTGATAATTTACCTGATTCATACGGTTCTCTTTTCATTTATACTCTAGCATTACGCTCATTATAGCATATTTTTTTAGAGATGCCGCAATCATTTTTTCGAAAGCTCCTCCGCTACGCCAGACTGATCATCCACTTCTTTTAAAATACATTCTACCAACTACAACAGATAAAATCCGGCGCTGCCCCCGGGCACGGTAACCTTTCCGCCTGCAAATGCAGCTTCTCCGCCGAAGGTATACAATGCTTCCTTTACCGCATAGTCTCCGTCGAAGCTGACCTCTCTGTCCGCCGGATTGATAATGATCAGAATCTTCTCCTTGTCGTCACTGCGCAGGTAGGCCAACGGATACTGGTCAGCCTCGGCATAGACGAACTCAATCTCTCCGCGGCTCTGCAAGGCGCTGTGCGCCTGACGGATGTTAATTAATTTCTGAATCTCATGATACAGAGAATCCGGATCTGCCATCTGCGCTTCCACCGTGGGACGGTCTGCAGATTCATCTTGTTTGACATAGAGCTTTTCCTTCGGTGCTGCGCTGAAACCGGCATTGGTGGTATGATCCCACTGCATGGGCGAGCGGGAACCGGTGCGTCCGTAACCGCCCTCTACGGAGTGCAGATTTTCCACATAGCGCATACCAATCTCATCACCGTAATACAGGAACGGTGCACCTGGCATGGACAGAAGGAATGCAAATGCCACCTTTAATTCCTCCCCATGAATGCTTCTCGCCAGACGATCCATATCATGGTTGCCGGAGGGAATACAGATCAGACCCTTGCGCTGTGCCTTTTCATAATTTTCCTTATATTTCTCCACGAAGGCTGCCACATCGCCTTTACCTCTTCCGGAGAAGAAAGGCTCCTCGCAGCGGAACAGATCGTTATAATGAGACGGTCCAAAATGAAGTAAAAAGTCCATATGGAAGCCGCCCTGCAGGGACTTGTCCGGTTCTCCCCATTCGGATACCAGCACTGCCTCGGGGAACTCTGCATCCAGGAACGCTCTTACCTTTCTCCACAGAGCAATGTTTCCCTTGCTGTCCTCATCATTTTTCACCAGAGAACCTGCCATATCCACACGGAAGCCGTCACAGCCCATGCCGATCCAGAACCGCATGACATTTTCCATCTCTGCAAGCGTCGCCTTAGGACCCGGATCATCGGGATCCTGCTGCCAGTCCTGTGTCTTTTTATAAAATCCGTAATTGAGTGCCGGCTGGTGTGCGAAAAAGTTCACGATCACTGAGCCCTCTCTCTCGGAGATACCGCACAGACTTCCCATGTTTTCCAGCTGTCCCCAGGTGCTGTCGGTCCAGATATAACGATCAGTAAATTCATTACGATCTGCCTTACAGGACTCCTTAAACCAGGGATGTGCCACAGATGTATGTCCCGGCACCAGGTCTAACAGGATATGCATATCCCGCTTGTGTACTTCGTTAAACAGACGCTTCAGGTCCGCATTGGTGCCGTATCTGGGAGCTGCCTGATAGTAGTCCGCCACATCATAGCCTGCGTCTCCAAAGGGGGATGCAAAACAGGGATTCATCCAGATCGCATTACATCCCAGTTCCTTAATATAATCCAGTTTTTCTATGATACCCTGAAAATCACCGATACCGTCACCATTGGTATCCAGAAAAGACTGGGGATAAATTTCATAAAAGATTGCATTATCAAGCCATTTTGCCATAGTGTACTCCTTCCTGTGTGCTTTATTTTTATTATAAAAACGTTTTCCGTATTCTTTCTTTTACCATATCACAGAATGGCTACTTGTACAACTTCGAAAAACCATCTATAATAAAGTAGCTTGATGCCCCGATATGCGAATAGCACAAAACAATCCGCAGGCATCCAACTAGGATAAAATAAGAACGAGGTCTATCATGTTAACACAAAAAGTAAGCACCATCGATGAACTCCTGCAGTTCGTCAGTACGTTACGCCAAAAGCACGGCGTCCGCCTCTGGTTCCGCGGGGAAGAGAACGCGGATCTGACTCTGATCCCTTCCATCCAACGAAGCCAGAAAAGACTGGACTCCGAACGCTATATTGCCAATGATTTCTATATCCGGGCGAGACAGATCCTGGACAATCCTCCCGACAAACACAATTACGCCGGCTGGGTCTCCCTGATGCAGCACTACGGTCTGCCCACGAGAATGTTAGACTGGACTCAGTCTCCCCTGATCGCCGTATTTTTCGCCACGGAGACTTACCGGGAGACTCCAGACACCGATGCCTGCGTCTGGGTACTGACACCGGGTCTGTTGAACGAGAAGGAAGGCTTCGGCAACTGCATCTATCCCATTGATGCGGACACCACCCAGGAAATGCTGCTGCCCGCCTTCAAACACAACCACCACAATCCGGAATTGAAAAACAAAATCCTGGCTTGCAGCTCCACGGAAAACAACCTCCGCATGTACTCCCAGTACTCCAACTTCACCGTACATAACTCTCTGGAACGTCTGGAAGACATCTGCGATGAAAATATGCTGTATAAGATCATTATTCCCTCCGGGCGGAAACAATACTTTATAGAAAGCCTGCGGGTATTCGGCATCTCCGAAAGCTTCGTATATCCCGACCTGGATCATATATCCAGTGATTTGAAGGACTCCTATGGGATTTAGATTCATTAATTAAGAAAGGAAATATACACATGAAAATCGTATTACAGCATCTGACCAAGAAATTCCCCGCCCGCGGTTCTGTCCGCGGCAGGAAGAACCGCGAGGATGTCATTGCCGTGAATGACTTCGACTTCGAGATTCCCGACGGCAAGCTGATCGGACTCTTAGGTCCCTCCGGCTGTGGCAAAAGTACTGCCCTGAATCTGATCTGCGGTCTGCTGAAACCCACCGAGGGCAAGATCTTTTTCGGCGAAGATGATGTCACCGGACTTCCGCCCGAGAACCGCGGTGTCGGCATGGTGTTCCAGAACTATGCCCTCTACCCCCACCTCACTGTGGAAAAAAACATTCAGTTCCCCCTGGAGAATCTGAAGGGTGCTGACAAGCTTTCCAAAGAAGAGATGAGTAAGCGCGTGCTGGAAGCGGCAAAGCTGGTACAGATCGATCACCTGTTAGAGCGCAAACCCAATGAGCTCTCCGGCGGTCAGCAGCAGCGTGTTGCCATCGCCAGAGCCTTAGTCAAGCTGCCTCGCGTTCTTCTTTTGGACGAGCCTCTCTCCAATCTGGATGCCAGACTCCGTCTCCAGACCAGAGAAGAGATCCGCCGGATCCAGCAGGAGACGCAGATCACCACCATCTTCGTTACCCACGATCAGGACGAAGCCATGAGCATCTCCGATATGATCGTCGTGATGAAGGACGGTATCGTACAGCAGATCGGCAAGCCCCAGAACGTATATGATGATCCCGTGAATCTGTTCGTTGCAAAGTTCCTCGGCACACCTCCCATCAATGTATTTTCCGGTGAGGTAAAAAATGAGCAGTTATATATTGGCTCCGAAGCTGTCCTGTCCACTCCCGGAGTATCGGATCAGCCCGTGCATGTCGGCATCCGCCCGGAAGGCTTCATCTTAAAAGAGGACGGACCGCTCTCCTGCGATCTGGTACGTCTGGAGGTCATGGGCCGGGATGTGAGCATTGTTTCCACCCATGAGAAGTCCCAGAACGTTACCATCCGTTCCATCATTGATGCGGACGAAGGGAAATCTCTTCCCACCGGAAAAGTGCATTTCGGCTTAAAGCCCGCAAAAGTATTCCTCTTTTGCACCGACACCGAAGAACGCATCCGTTTTTAATATTTTATCCGATTTTGCAGTCCGGCGGTATTCATGGGCTGCAGAAAGAATTGAGGTTTCTTATGGAAAAACAAAATATGAAAGCCTGGCTCTATCTATTGCCGGCATTCCTGTTTCTGGGTGCTTTTATGATCTATCCTCTTATCGATGTATTCGTGTACTCCTTTGAAGAGGGTTACAATTCTGCATCCCAGACCTTTTACGGCATAGGCATGTACAATTACTCCTATGTGCTCCACGATCCGTACTTTTTACAGGCATTGAAAAATACCTTTATTCTGGTCATCATCACCGTTCCGGTCTCCACCGGACTGGCGCTTTTGATCTCCGCCGCCTTAAGCTCCATCAAACCGCTGCGGGATCTGTTCCAGACCATATTTTTCCTGCCCTATGTGACCAATACTCTGGCGGTCGGTCTGGTCTTCATGATTCTTTTCAAAAAAACTCCTTACTCCGACGGTCTGATCAATCTACTGATCCAGTTTTTCGGCGGCAGCTCCGTGGATTTCATCGACGGGCCCTACTGGGCGAAAATGTTCGTGCTGTGCTTTTACACCATCTGGATCGTTATGCCCTTTAAGATCCTGATCCTGACCAGTGCTCTCGCCAGTGTGAACCCCATGTATTACAATGCGGCAAGAGTGGACGGCACTTCCCGGTTCCGGATGTTCACCAAGATCACACTGCCCATGATCTCCCCCATGGTATTCTACCTGATCATCACCGGCTTTATCGGCGCATTCAAAGCCTACAGTGATGCCGTGGCGCTCTTCGGCACGAACTTAAATGCCGCAGAGATGAATACCATCGTCGGTTACGTCTACGATATGCTCTACGGTGACAGCGGCGGATATCCTTCCTATGCTTCCGCCGCAGCGATCCTGCTGTTTGCCATCGTCCTGACCATCACCTGCATCAATCTGCTGGTCAGCAAAAAGCATGTCCACTATGTATAGGAAAGGAGGTCTTTGTGATGTCTGATGTTACATCTGATTATGAAAGAATCGAGAAACGCACCCGGATCCGCGGCAATATCCACAATGGGATCGTCTACTTTTTTCTGTGTCTGTGGGCGCTGATCGTACTGTTCCCCTTTTACTGGATGGTACTGACCTCCGTAAAAAGCTACGGCTCCTATAATGCGGAATATATTCCGAAATTTTTCACCCTGTCTCCCACTCTGCAGAACTACGTGGACGCTTTTACCACTGTTTCTCTGGGAAGATACCTGTGGAACACTTTGTTTTTCACTGTGGTCACCACTGCCATTATGCTGGTGGTCATCACTCTGGCGGCCTTCGCGTTTGCAAGGTTGAACTTTGCCGGAAAAGATCTGATCTTTACGTTATTTTTATCCCTGATGATGATTCCGAACGAGCTGGTGGTCATTACGAATTTCACCACTATCACGAACCTGGATCTGCGTAATACCTTCACCGGCCTGATCCTGCCTTCCGTGACCAGCGTATTTTATATCTATCTGCTGCGAGAGAATTTCGCACAGATTCCGGACGAGCTGTATTATGCCGCCAAGGTGGACGGTACTTCTGATCTGCGATATCTGCGCAAGGTCATGGTGCCCATCTGCAAGCCCACACTGATCACCATCGTGATCCTGAAGGTTATTGAATGCTGGAACTCCTATGTGTGGCCCAGACTGATCACCGATGATCCGGATTACTATCTGGTGTCCAACGGTATCCAGGAGATCCGTGAGAATGGTTTCGGCAGAGAGAATATCCCCGCCATGATGGCTGCGGTAGTCGTGATCTCTGTTCCTCTGGTGGTGTTGTTCCTCGTATTCCGTAAAAAAGTCATGGCAGGCGTTGCCAGGGGAGGTACCAAAGGATGAGTCAATTTAGCAAAAAGCTGGCACTCGTATGTGCCCTGGGCACTCTGTCCCTGTCTCTGACCGGCTGCCATGGGTCCAAGGGGCTGCCGGAATTCACTGTTCCGGAGGAATTCGATACTTCCAGAAACTATGATATCACTTTCTGGGCGAAAAACGATACCAACAAGACCCAGACGGAAATCTACAAAAAAGCCATTGCAGATTTTGAAGCCTTGTATCCCAATATCACGGTGAACCTGAATCTATACACGGATTACGGCAAAATTTACAACGATGTCATTACCAATATTTCCACCAATACGACACCCAATGTCTGCATCACCTACCCGGATCACATTGCCACCTACCTCACCGGACAGAATACCGTAGTCCCTCTGGATGACCTGTTTGCCGATGAGAAATACGGTCTGGGCGGCACGGAGCTTGCCTATGACGGTCCTGCCAGAGAAGAAGTCATTCCCCAGTTTCTGAATGAATGCTCCATCGAAGGTCATTACTATGCCGTACCCTACATGCGTTCTACCGAGGCCTGCTACGTGAATAAGACCTACGTGGAAAATCTTGGATATACTCTGCCGGATGTACTGACCTGGGACTTCATCTGGGAAGTCTCCGAGGCTGCCACCGCCCAGAATGCGGACGGCACCTATGTGGTCAATGGGCAGAATGTACTGATCCCGTTTATCTATAAGTCCACCGATAACATGATGATCCAGATGTTAAAGCAAAAGAACGCGGGATATTCCACGACTGACGGCAGCATTGAACTTTTCAACGATACTACCACGGATCTCCTGTATGGTATTGCCGGACATGTAAAGAGCGGTGCCTTTTCCACCTTCAAAATCTCCGGTTATCCTGCGAACTTCCTGAATGCCGGGCAATGTATTTTCGCCATTGATTCCACTGCCGGAGCCACCTGGATGGGTACGGACGCTCCGCTGTCGGATATCAGCGAGGATTCTCTGGTGCAGTTTGAGACCGCCGTGCGGATGATTCCCCAGTTTGACCCGGAGCATCCCGAAATGATCTCTCAGGGTCCTTCCGTCTGCGTTTTCAATAAATCGGACTCTCAGGAAGTACTGGCATCCTGGCTGTTTGCCCAGTATCTGCTCACCAACGATGTGCAGATCGCTTATTCCGAGACAGAAGGTTATGTACCTGTAACCTCTAAGGCACAGAACTCCGCAGAGTATCAGGAGTATCTGTCCGAATGCGGTGCGGATAACGGTACACATTATGCAGTGAATATTGAAGCTTCCAAACTACTTTTGGATCATGTGGACAATACTTTTGTCACACCGGTATTTAACGGTTCCGCATCCTTACGTGATGCTTCCGGACAGTTGATTGAAAACGTGGTGAAGTCCACCCGCAGAAAAGAGACTGTGGATGATACCTACATGCAAAAGCTTTACAGCGATGTAGAAAGCCTGTAACGTCTCGGCCAGGGAAGTGACGCCTCCTTCGGCAAAAAGGAACTTGGTGCCATGCCCCGGACTTCCGTGATCCTGTTAAGCACACTTGCAGTCACCTGGCTTCTGATCCTCCTGTATGTAGGGCGGGAATATTTAAAAAACAGAAAGAAGTAATTTTTCAGCCCCATTCGTAAGATAACTTCTGATGGTATTTCTCCTGCGGATGGGGTTCTTTTTGCAAAAAGCCTTGATTTATCTTGTGTTTCAGGTATAATGGAACTGTTCGGTGTCTGAGCGCACCGGATAAATTGAGGAGATGTCTGTGTATCTGCACAGACCCATATGCGCCACAAAGCGCAGGAATGGAGGATTATTATGAAAAAGAAGACACTTGCATTAACCATGGCTATGGCTTTGGTTCTGTCTCTCGCTGCATGTGGAAACAGCAATGCAGACGTTGCTGCTGAATCTACCGCTGCTGCCACCACTGAGGCTGCTACCGAAGCTGCTACTACCGAAGCTGCTACAGAAGCTTCTACCGAGGCTGCTGAAGCTGTTGCTGATGAGAAGTCCGAGGGTGTTATGACCTATGAAGAGTACATGGCTGCTGATCTCGATTCCGAAGTTGTGATCGAGGCTTATGTTCAGGCTAAACAGTCCTGGTGGGAAGACAAGGCTACCCTGTACACCCAGGATCAGGACGGTGCTTACTTCATTTATAATGCCGCATGTTCCGAAGAGGATTATGCAAAGCTGGTACCCGGTACCAAGATCAAAGTAACCGGTTATAAGACCGAGTGGTCCGGTGAAGTAGAGATCGCTGAAGGTGCTACCTTCGAGATCGAAGAGGGCAGCTACATTGCTCCCGTTACCGATGTGACCGATCTGTTAGGTACCGATGATCTGATCAACTACCAGAACCAGTTCGTAGCTTTCAAGGGCATGACCGTAGAAGCTGCTGGTCAGGATGCTGACGGCAATGACGTTGCTTTCCTGTACAACTGGGACGGTTCCGGCGAAGACGGTAACGACCTGTACTTCAACGTATCTCTGAATGGTCAGACCTATACCTTCACCGTTGAGTCTTATCTGTGCGACAACACCACCGATGTTTACAATGCTGTAAAGAACTTAAAGATCGGTGACACTGTTGATATGGAAGGCTTCCTGTACTGGTACGAAGGTGTGAACCCTCACATCACTTCCGTAACTGTGAAGTAATTTCATCTGGTGAAAATCTTATTAAAATAAAAGAGTTGTCCTCATTATGAGGGCAGCTCTTTTTTTACTCTGCCTGTCTGAATTCTTCCGTTGCCTGCTGTATGGCATCGTAATACACCAAAACCTCCGGCGTGGAGATCATCTCTCTCATATGCTGCAATTCTGTCTGCCAGTCGGACCTGTAGAGACAGTTTAATTATCTTCTGCTCTCCCACCATTGTTTTGCAATCTGGAAGCCCTCCATAGGGACGCAGAACCTTTGGTCTCTGGGCGGCTGCAATGCGGTGTCCAGTTCCTCCATATCGAACCACTCCACACTCTCCACTTCCTCTTTTTGCAGGGTAAGCTTTTTAGCATCTACAGGCTTGGTGTACATGTAGACGAATGCCACTTCATTGTCCCGGAACATTTTTCCATAGAATTCTTTTTCGTATTGAATATCAAAACATCCGGCGAATGTAAGATCCTCCTTTGCTGCCCGGATTCCCAGTTCTTCGTGAAGTTCCCGGATTGCGGACTCTTCCGGCTCGTCCCCCGCCTGAATATGCCCGGCAGAAGATGTATCGAACCGCCCCGGAAAACTGTCTTTCTCAGCGGAGCGCTTCTGCAATAACAGCTGGACTTTTCCGTCCTGTTCCCTCACAATCCAGATATGGGCGGTTCTGTGGCGGACACCTTTTTCATGCGCCTGTGTGCGTTCTATGGTCTCCCCTGTGGGAATGCCTTTTTCATCTACGATGTCAAATATTTCCATGGTGTTATGGCTCCTTTGTGTTTCTTTGCGGTTCTTTGGGTCACTTTGTATTTCTTTATATTTCTGTGTTAATGCATCTGTACTACGATCGTGCTGAGTTCTGCTCCGCTATCGTCGCTCCTTCGATGGTCTTTGCGATGATGGCCGCGGCGATAACAATAACTACCGCCTTTCCCTTCTCAGGTCTAATACCATCAGATCGAAATCATAATATGTTCCGTCCATCTTATAATACGCCGGTGAGGTCCCTATTTTCCGGAAGCCATATTTCTCATAGACATGAATAGCGCGTATATTATCGCTTCGGACTTCCAGATTGATCAGTTCTATCGCATGTTCTTTAGCATACATAATGCATTTCTGTAACAGCGCACTACCAATTCCCTGCCCCCATTCCGACTTGACCACAGAGATTCCGAATTCGGCGCGGTGGCTCATCCTTCTGGAGAATCCGCTTAGGCTGGCATCTCCGATGATCTCTCCATTTTTCCATACTACATAGAGAACGGAATGTTCCTCCTTATTTATATTCTGTATAAATTTCTCTTCCTCTTCTGTCGAAATAGGAAGCCCTTCTTTTCCAAAGGACAGATAATCTGTCTCTCCACCTACCTGTGCTAAATATGCGATGATCTTCTCCGCATCTTTCGGCGTAGCTTCTCTGATATCAAATTCTTCCATAACTGCCTCCAGCCCTTCTGTCATCTGTTAATTGATCTGACCTGCAATCATATTCTGGTTTTCTTTCATTCTCGTTTTCTCCTATCTCATAAAATTATATACTTTATTCGTAATCAAAAATGGTCTTAGTCTGAATATACTCCCCGTACTTTGCCTTCCATTCCTGATGAGCCGCGGAATCATCGTATACAGGCAGCGCCTCCTGAGCCATCTCCATCTCGATCATCAGGTCATGCCGGTTCGGTCTCGGCGTCACATTTTCATAAATGTTCACTGTATGGACGCCTTCGATCTGCTTCGTCCGATCGAAGATTTCCCGGATATCCGCAAGCATCTCTCTGCTCGCCTCGCTTTCCCTGGCCCATACATTTTCTTTAAACTTTACAATGATCAGGTGCTTCATATCAATTTCCCCTTCCTTGGAATGTTTTCTTATAAATTGTACCATAATATCCTTTTCTATAGGAAATATTCTTTCACTATTTTTTCCACCTGATCAATTGACAAGGGATTCTCTTTTGTCTCATATGTCAGAATCAGATTTATCCCTGGTATAATTCCGTTTTCACAATACATTTTTATTTTTTGGCAAGCTCTGTTTATATACTCCGGCTGATCCATCAATCCAAAATGTTCCCAATAATATACCTGTCCCGTTTTAGGGTGCCTGGCCGTAAAATCCGGATACAAAAAAGTGTTCTCGAGGACGAGTTTATCTTCATATCGAAAGGGAATTCCATTTGTGTACAAGACCTTATCTATAATAGCCTCTGACTTCGAACGCAGAAATTTTCCCTGTGTTCCTTTTACAATCAGGTTTTCAGGATGACTGCCATTTTTCTCATATTTTTCATTCATCCAATTCTCTAGCTCTTTTTTAACAGAATGTCTTCGTCCTCCTAAAAGCCGTTCATATTCCTCATTGTCCAACATTTTTTCCAACATATCTTTCTTACAATCCGCCTTCTGCATATACATCTGGCATGCCTGCAACTCTCTTTGTAATTCTTCCTTACGCAACTGGTAATATTTTTTTAATGTTAATTTCTTAGCAAGTTCAATTTCTTTCTTCGGCAAATATATCGTGGTATTCTGATTATGAAAATACCACTTATAGTTCTTATTATTCTTTGCTACAATAAGTTCTCC
>OKUS01000893.1_pt1 | contig 11564 bp, 11 predicted proteins | sample 1606591 | NCBI WGS metagenome assembly OKUS01 (sample SAMEA3882509, study PRJEB24775) | human gut metagenome | biome: human-associated habitat; feature: intestine environment; material: feces | place: Netherlands | collected 2009/2010 | reverse complement strand
GATTTCATCTTCCACGGACACCTGCATGGAACTTGTCGGGGCAAAGCCCCTCCATCTGCTAACGCAGACCGTTCCGTCGCTTAAAAGCCCCACTGGGGCTTTCATTGCTTCGCAAACGCTAATTTTCCGAAGAAAACAAATAATCCGAACCCATCTCCTATCGGAAACAAGTTCGGATTATTTTTGTTTGGTCCGTCTATCTGGAAAGCGATTTGAACCTTCCATTCTGAAAAAACGGAAAATTCTTATTCCAACTTGGGTATACTCCTGTTGTGTCCGACATGAAGAAAATCGTTCAGAAAACTGCCGCATTGTCTTTTCCCAAATGGACATTAGCCGTATGGGATATGGATACTGCAACATTATATATGGTCAAATACGACAGAAGTCATTGATTTTCTTTGTTTATCTGTGATACCATTCGTTACGAGACCAACGGCGTTGCTCTCTTCGCTTATGGTTGAGACTCCGGCACTCAAAGAAACTTTCCGAAAAACACAACGAGGTGACCATTTTTGAAACGTCGAACTTTTCTTGTCTGCACCGCTGCACTTTTTTGCGGTGCGCTTCTGGCAGGAGGCTGCACTCAAAAAACTTCTCAGCCCGTCCTTCAGCAAATCGAATACTCCAATTTAGCAGATTCGGATACACAGGATCTTCTTTCCAAACTTTTGCAGGATGTCGGCGTATCCGACCTGCGGATACAGACCTTCTTTGATCATGTGCAAAAGTTCAACAATGCTGTGGATCCGGCATGGCTCACCACAGGGTTTGAAAATGCCAAGCCTTCGGATCTGAAATACGATCCTTACTCCATGCAGGACGCATGGACGGAAAAATACGATACCTTCCCCGGCTGGAACTGTCGGATCACTGCTTGTGGGCTGTTCGGTGATTTTATCACTGTCACGGGCAAGGCAGACCTTGATTCAGCCGAGGACACCCTGTTTATGGACTATGAAACACTGGATTCCGACCCGGAATCCCTTTGCGGCGATGAAAGACAAAAGTTTGATGCACTGTTCGCTCCGGTTAAAACCACCAATACGACCGATATTCCTACCCATTTGAAAACGATTCAACAAGAATGGAAGAAACGCGGTCTCTCCTTCGTAGACGATGATAAGATCCGTCTCGTCTCCGTGGTTCTGCACGATCAGTTCTCTGAAACGGACAATTCTCTTATGATCGGTCATGTCGGCGTTATGCTTCCCACATCGGATGCAGTATATTTCATCGAAAAGGTCGCTTTTCAGGAGCCGTATCGCTTGTTGAAGTTCAAAAATCGAACCGAGTTGAGCGATTATCTGATGCTGAAATACGACAACTCGTGGGGACAGGATACTGCCCACACCTTTATTATGGAAAATTCAGACCTGATGGACGGCTGGCGCATTCTTGACGAACAGAAAGACGCAAGCTAAAAGCATCGCATTCGTTGGGAGCCGTTCGGTCTGACAGACCATTCGCCCTCTGATACCAAAAGGACGCTGCAACCTCTCACCCAGAGGCGGCAGCGTCCTTTTTTATATCGAAATGTTTGGTTCGCAGGGAAACACTGGGCTTATGACAGGGTATGTATAATGTGCAGAGCCATATCAGCATTTTCTTTGTCCACAAACACCTCTGTGACATACCTCGGTTTTATGCCGAGAGTTCCAATTCTCGCTTGGTCAAATGTGTTATGCCGATTGACATCTTTGGATTTGCAATAGAATTTAATTCCAGCTGCCGCCAACGCATCCGTGATGCGATTGCATTGGTAAGGGTCAGAAACTGTTGCAACTAGCGATTTGAAAAAATGCTCTAACATAAAGAGACCTCCTTGTATACCCTCTAAAAGTAGTTTTGGAGCTGGGGACTGGCTATTATGTGATAAGCCTTTGGAGTATGCCCAGCTTGTGCTGGGTAGTGAGATTGAGCATCATCTCTCGCTCGGCTTCAACCATGGCAGAGTAGAAAATTGACCTTTAATTAAAATATCCAAGGCAAAACAACAGTCCTCTATCATTCATTTAATCGATTCCTTTGAGTTTTCTTTGTATAAATCATCTAAAAGCTCTTTTTGTGTTTGCTCTACTGCTTTGCTATAATGTTCTCTAGCTTCCTCTCCTTGTAACGTTTTATACCCGCCATTTCCGTCTGGAATATCAACACGAACAACATTTTGCTCATCTAATTCGGATGCTGCATTAAGTGCATCTTCAATTTCTTTACTGCCCATAATTTGTGGAGCATCAGTCGTTATTGGCCTGCCCAATATTATAATTAGTAGCACCGCTATTACCGCAAACATTAACACAATTTTTCTGACTCTCATCCGAAACGCTCCTTTTTAGATTTATTTCTCATTTCGGGGCTTTTTAATTTTGTAATTCACAATCCGACTTGCAAGATAAATTATCCAAAAAGTAAGGATATAATTGTTAGTTATAAACTTTGTAAAGGTCGCTTGTTCCCCTAATCTTATTTCAACAAAGTAAAATATCAAATACTGCACAATTAGCATACTACCAACGTTTACTACCAGTTTTTTCACTATCTTCGGCTCCTTTCTATAAACCCTTTTATCCAGATAACGCAGCAAATCACTGGTTTGTTGCAAGATTTTCTGTTTTTATCTATCTTAACAAAAAATCGCCCAAGTGTTTGTGCTTTCCGCCCCAATTGGCGTGAAACGGCGGCTCGATCCAGCACCTGCGCCGCACGTTGCAAGCATTTCTTTCAAAAGCTGCTCCCGTTTTGCGTGTTCGGAAGGGCGGGTATGATTATAAGCATACAGCCGCTCCATGCAAAGTTCCTGCTCTGCCATGATGGATTCATCCGTTGGGTCGTAGACTTGTTGGCTGTGGATCGCATTTTTTATCGGCATGGTTCTACTCTCCTTATTTATAAGGAATCCTTCTCATTTTTCAGTAGATTCTTCCAGATTCTTTCGGTACTGTGCCGGACTGACACCATACTCTTTCTTGAATACCCGGCTAAAATAGAGTGGGTTATCATACCCTACGATCTCTGCAATTTCTCCAATATTGTATTCGGTGTTCTCCAATAAGCTTTGTGCATTTACCATCCGAAGGGACAGGATGTATTGTGCAGGGCTTATTTTCATGTACTGCTTAAAATTACGGATAAACCAGTTCGTACTGATATGCAGCGATTCTGCGTAATCGTCCACACTGACCTTTGTATTATAATTCTCGTTAAAGTAGGCAACGGCGGCTTCGATTTCTTCGGGGATGCTTGTAGTTGTTTTCTCGCTTTCCTGCTGTTGCCTGCTTACTAAAAGCAGAATGATGTTGAAGAGAGAAGCAATATAGTCTTCATAGCCATATTCACATTGTTGCAGTTCCCGGATGATCTTTCGGAACAGCATTTTGTAATCCGGCAGTGTGCCGCTGTAAAAAACATGCTTGTCCAATGGTATTCCGTGATAGTTCAGGATGTTTTTGACATCATATCCTGTAAAGTGAATCCAGAACACCTCTGGATGATCTTCTACATAGTAGACATACTTCTGGATTTCTTTCGGCTGATAAAGCACCATGTGTCCAGAAGTCACCACTTCCTCAACACCATCGAACCAGAAGTGTGCTTTACCAGATGCCACATAGAGGATTTGATAGTCTCTGCGGCCCTTTGCCCAAAAAGTAGGTAGCTTAGGGCGTTTTTTCAAGCGATAAGTGCCGCAACTGCCTACGACCAGCGGCTTTGAGTAGTCTTTGAAATCCAAACGGGAGTTGTTCAAATATCCTGAGTTGAAATACATCCCTGCGTCCTCCTCATCTTCAGAGATTTTACAGTGATTTGGGAAATGTTCTATCAAAAAATTACAAACTCTTTGATTTTGTGCATATTTTGTTCCATCTTGTCCATATCTTTTTGTTCCATTAGATTCTATAATATTTTCAGACGAAACGCAAGAGATTTGGGCAACTTGCGTAATGAGAATTCCAGTCTGAAGTGCGCAGCAGATTGGTCACGCCCACACAAAACAAGCAAGATGGGAGAAAGCACAATGACTGAGAAACGTTATCTAAAGTGGTATAATAAAGTCGGCTATGGTTCAGGCGATATTGCAGGCAACGTGGTGTATGCATTCCTGTCCTCCTTTGTCATGATCTATCTGACCAACACCGTTGGCCTGAACCCCGGTATTGTCGGCACTCTGATTGCAGTTTCCAAACTGCTGGACGGTGTGACGGACATTTTCTTTGGTTCTTTGATTGACAAAACGCATTCTAAGATGGGCAAAGCCCGTCCTTGGATGCTGTACGGCTACATTGGCTGTGCCATTACGCTGGTGGCAATTTTCGCCATCCCGACCAATCTGGGACAGTTTGCACAGTACGCATGGTTCCTGATCGCATATACTCTGCTGAACGCTGTATTCTACACTGCCAACAACATTGCTTACTCTGCACTGACTGCTCTCGTCACGAAGAACAGTGCCGAACAGGTCGAGATGGGTTCTTGGCGTTTCATGTTCGCCTTTGCCACCAGCCTGCTCATCCAGTCCATCACGCTGGGTGCTGTTACGGCATTGGGCGGTGGTGCTGCCGGTTGGCGCACTGTTGCAATCATCTACGCCATCATCGGTCTGCTTGTCAACACCCTCTCCGTTTTCTCCGTGAAGGAACTGCCGGAAGGCGAATTGGTGGATACCACCGACAAAAAGGAAATCGAGCAGGACGAAAAGTACAATCTAGTTCAGGCTGCAAAGCTGCTTGCTGGTAACAAATATTATATGATGATTTGCGTCACCTACATTTTGCAGCAGATCTACGGTGCCATGATCAGCATGGGCACCTACTATGCAACCTACATCCTTGGCAACCAGAATCTGTTCGGTGTATTCTCTTGGGCAATCAACATTCCTCTGATCATCGCACTGGTGTTCACCCCGACCTTGGTTGCAAAGTGGAATGGAATGTATAAGCTGAATGTAATGAGCTATACTCTGGCAACGATTTCTCGTGCACTGGTTGCTGTAGCTGGTTACATGGGCAGCGGCAATGTGACCTTGATGCTGCTCTTTACTGCAATCGCAGCTCTTGGTCAGGGTCCTTGGCAGGGCGATATGAACGCTGCGATTGCTGCTTGCTCTGAATATACTTGGCTGACGAAGCATAAGCGCGTGGATGGCACGATGTACTCCTGCACTTCTCTCGGTGTGAAGCTGGGCGGCGGTCTGGGTACTGCCATCACCGGCTGGCTGCTGGCAGCAAGCCATTTTGACAGCGCCCTGACCGTTCAGCCGGATTCCTGCATCAATATGCTGAAGATCATGTATCTGGTGATTCCGTTTGCTCTGGATGCCATCATCACCTTCATTCTCTCTCGTATGAAGGTCGAAGAAGCAAATGAAAAACTGCGTGCAGCAGTCTGATAACAAGCCATTATCATTTCTCCTTCATCTGCTGTTCCCCGGAGGAATCCAGCGATTCCTCCGGGGAGGCTGGAGAAATATTATAAAATTATAAAAGGTAAATGAGGAAATACTATGGCTGCATTTGATTTTGCAAAAGTAAAAGACCCCACCTTTTTCAAGGAAAACGTGCTGAATGCTCATGCAAGTTTCCGTACTTACGCTTCCCGCGAAGAATATCGGACAGGCTCCTCTTCTTTGGCGCTGAAGCTGGACGGTATCTGGAAATTCGCCTACGCAAAGAACTACACCAGTGCCATCCCCGGCTTTGAAAAGACAGATTACGATTGCAGCGGCTGGGATGACATTCATGTTCCGGCACACATCCAGATGGAGGGCTACGACATTCCCCAGTACGCGAATGTTCAGTATCCGTGGGATGGCCGTGAAGAAGTACAGCCGGGTGAGATCCCGCAGTGGTTCAATCCGGTGGCAAGCTATGTAAAATACTTCGAGCTGCCGGAATCCATGCAGGGCAAGCCCGTCCACATCGAGTTCGAGGGTGTGGAAAGCGGCATGGCTCTTTGGCTGAACGGGTCTTATGTGGGTTACACCGAGGACAGCTTCTCCGCACACGCATTCGATCTGACTCCCTATCTCCAGCCGGGCGTGAACAAACTTGCTGTGCAGGTGTTCAAGTGGACTTCCTCCAGCTGGTGCGAAGATCAGGACTTCTTCCGCTTCTCCGGCATCTTCCGCAGCGTGTGGCTGTACGCCATCCCCACCGTGCATCTGGAAGATATATCCGTCAAAACGCTGTTTGCCGGGGATGATTTTACTCATTCCACGCTGGAAGTTGCATTGCAGGTGGAGGGTAAGGGCGCAGCCCGTCTGACCCTGCGCCGCAGTGAGCTGGAAGTGTTCTCCGAAAAAATCGCACTGAACGGCGGCTCTGCTCTGTTCAGCCATGCGGTGGAGAACCCCCACCTGTGGAGTGCAGAGGACCCGGCTCTGTATGAACTGGAAATTGAGCTGCTGGACGATGCAGGCCATCTGGTAGAGGTGACCGGGCAGAAAGTCGGTTTCCGCAAGTTCGAGCTGAAGAACAATCGGATGCTGCTCAACGGCAAGCGCATCGTGTTCAAGGGTGCCAACCGTCATGAGTTCAGCTCCATTACGGGTCGTGCTGTGGGCGTACACACCCATGAGGAACTGCTTCGGGATATCATCACCATGAAGCAGAACAACATCAATGCCATCCGTACCAGCCATTACCAGAATCAGGATGCACTGTACGACCTGTGCGACGAGTATGGTCTGTATCTGATCGCAGAGAACAATCTGGAATCCCATGGCACATGGGACATCCATCAGGCGGGCATTCGCGGCATCGAGGGCGTTTTGCCCAATGATAAGCCGGAGTGGAAAGCTGTCTTGTTTGACCGCATGAATTCCACTTACCAGCGTGACAAAAATCATCCTGCTGTTCTGATCTGGTCTCTGGGCAACGAATCGTTTGGCGGTGAGACCCTGCTCCAGATGGCAGAGATGGTCCGCCGCTTTGATGACACCCGTCTGGTGCATTACGAAGGTGTGGTCAATGATCCCCGCTTCCTCGAAACCACCGATATCGAGAGCCACATGTACAGCACGGTCAAGGACATTAAAGAGTATCTGGCACAGGGCGATAAGCGGCCTTATATCGAGTGCGAATATTCTCATGCTATGGGCAACTCCAACGGTGCTTTGCACAAGTACACGGAACTTGCCGACCAGAAGGACTGCGGCTATCAGGGCGGCTTTATCTGGGATTACATCGACCAGTCCATCTGGAAAAAAGACCGCTACGGCAAGTGGTTCCAAGCCTACGGCGGCGACTTCGGTGAGCGTCCTACCGACTATAATTTCAGCGGAAACGGCATTGCCTACGGTGGTGACCGTGCTCCTTCTCCCAAGATGCAGGAGGTCAAGTTCTGCTATCAGAACATCGCTGTTTCCATCGACAACTCTGGCTTCGAAGTCTGGAATAAGAACCTGTTCACCTCTACGGATGCTTTCGACTGCGTTGCTCTGCTGCATCGTGATGGAAAGCTGTATCAGCAGCAGGAACTGACCAATATTGATGTTGCTCCCGAAGAGCGTTCCAGCTTCCCGCTGCCGTTTATGGTCCCTGCGCTCCCCGGTGAATATGCAGTGACCATCAGCTTCCGTTTGAAGGAGGACACCAGCTGGGCAAAGAAGGGTCATGAAGTCGCCTTTGGACAGGGTGTGATCGCTGTGGTTCGTTCCATTCCCAGCAAGAAGGTCATGCCGTTTACCGTTACGCACGGTACACACAACATCGGTGTCCGGGGCGAGAATTTCGATGTTTTGTTCTCCGATCTGAACGGCGGTCTGACTTCCTACCGCTATGCCGGCAAGGAGATGATTCAGGAGATTCCCCGTCCCAACTTCTGGCGCGCTCCCACCGACAACGACTGCGGCAACAACATGGGCGGCGTTCGCGGTCAGTGGAAGCTGGCAAGCCTGTACGCTACCGCCAAGGGCATCGGTAAGGAGATCCCGTCTGTTCATGGCGGCACCATCCTCCAGAACCCCACCTGCGAGGTGGAAGCCGACAGCGTGGTCGTGACCTATCTCTATAACCTCCAGACCAGCCCCGCAGCAGAGTGCAGCCTGCAGTACCGTGTGTTCGGTGATGGCCGCATCCAGACCACCCTGCACTATGACCCGGTGGAAGGACTTGCAGCAATGCCGGAGTTCGGCGTACTGTTCAAGATCGACGCTGACTACGACACGGTGGAGTGGTACGGAAACGGCCCTGCGGAGACCTACTGGGATCGTCAGCATGGTGCAAAGCTGGGCATTTACCAGAACAAGGTCGCAGACAACATGGCACAGTACCTTGTGCCGCAGGAGTGCGGTGCAAAGACCGCTGTGCGCTGGGCAAAGGTAGTGGACCGCAAGGGTCGCGGGCTGCTGTTTACCGCAGATGCCGCAAAGCCCATGTTCTTCTCTGCGCTGCCCTACACTCCCCATGAAATGGAGAGTGCCAAGCACCCCTACGAGCTGCCCCCGGTCCATTACACGGTGATTCGTGCCATCGGCGAGCAGATGGGCGTTGGCGGCGATGACAGCTGGGGTGCCAATGTCCACCCGGAGTATATTCCTGATGTAACCAAGCCTGTGGAGTTCACCTTTACGTTCCGTGGCATCTGACCCTCGTTATTAAGACACCTTCGCGTTGAGATATGGACATCCCTGCATGAGATTCCTATCAAAAGCGAGGGTGTCTTTTTTGGTATCACAAAATCTCAATTCCTGACACCACTATTTATAAGCAGTGCTTCACTCTATATAAGTAGCGTTGCTATGTCAAAATAACCGTATTCCGCTTTTGTTTAGAGCATTTCTTTGAATGGTTCTCTAAACTTTCTTTAACGTATTGAAGTATACAAATTTTTAGGATATAATCAGCACATTTCCCAAAAGCTATATAGAATTACACAAAAATTTGATAGGAGGCGTACACACATGAGTTGTTTCGGTTCAAGGTTTTTATTAGCAAAACCTGCAGGCTGCAAGGTCGCTGGTTGTGCTCATCCGCACCCCTTTGCACAGGTTCATCGGCTGATGATACACCGCCTACAACGGCAAGTGCAGAAAAGACGCACTTCCGATGAAATTCTGATATTCGCAGGCATTCCTCCCATATACACAAGGGGCATTCGCAAACCGCAGATGCCCCTTGTTACATATCAAAGTGCAATATATAGTGTTTATACATTCATTTAACACAACATATAGAGAAAAGAGGTATTCTATGCGCTCTCAGTTCACTTCGTATGAGCAGCTTCCCATCACCCTGACAGCCGATCATGTCGCTGCTGCGCTGGGCATCTCCCGCGCCAACGCTTACATCCTGCTCCGTTCGGACGGCTTTCCCACGCTCCACATCGGTAAGCGGATGGTCGTACCCAAAGACCGTTTTCTTCAGTGGATCACGGACAGCGTAAATGGCTGATCTGACATCCTTGATTCAAGAGGTTTCTTTTTCTATACTATTCCCGAAACGACTTGACATCAGGAAGGAGGCAATATGCCAAGCAAACGTTCACACGGCGAGGGTACGCTTCGCCACCGCAGCGATGGTCGCTGGGAATTACGTATGATGGACGGCTACCAGAAAGATGGTTCGCCGCGCTTCAAGACCTTCTATGGCAAGACTCAGAAGGAGGTCAAGCTCAAACTGAAAGAGTATCAGGATGCGCTTATCAGCGGTGTCCAGCTGGACACGATCCTGTACTTCGAGGATTGGGCAGATACATGGTTCGAGGGTCACAAGGATAATATCGCTCCCACGACACAGGAAAGCTATAAATACTGCCTGAAAATGCTCAAAGAGGGATTTTATCATCGCCCCTTGACCGTCATACGCCCGATCGACATTGAAAACTTTCTGAAAGGGATGCGGCGCGATGGCCGCTCGGATTCTTACATCAGCAAGGCACGAGGAATGCTCTACCAGATCTTTCAAAAGGCAGAAGCCAATGACCTTGTGCGCCGCAACCCGGTCCGGCTTGCTGAAAAGATGCGGGCATCCGGCACCGCAAAACGCAAGGAAGCCTTTACCACAGCGGAAGTCGCACACCTGATGAAGGTGCTGCCCGATGACCGCATGGGCTTGAGCATCCGGCTTTTGCTCGGCACTGGAATGAGAATGCAGGAACTTCTGGCTTTGGAGCCGCAGTTTATTGAAGAAGATGGCTCTGTCATTCACATCCGGCAGGCAGTAAAGGTCGTAAAAGGTACAGTCAGCATTGGCAGTCCGAAATCCAAAGACAGTATCCGGGATATTCCGGTGCTGCTGAATGTCCGCCCGTGCGCCATCAAGCTGCGGGATACCACCGACCAGTTCATCTGGGAAAGCCCCAAGACCGGCTTACCCTGCAACCCCACCCATTTCCGGGATGTGTTCCGCAAATCTCTGGAAGAAGCGGGCGATGTCCGCTTGCTCACGCCGCACAGCTGCCGCCACACCTATGTGTCGCAGATGCAGGCGTTGGGCGTGGATATTCAGACCATCCAGAGCATCGTAGGCCATGCCGATACCGAAATGACTGAGCATTATCTCCATGTTCAGGAATCCATTCGGCAGAGTGCGATCCAGTTGTTCAGCGAGGCATTTTCGGCCTGAAAATTGGACGGAACGACACTAATTAGACCAGATAAAATCTTTGGCATTGTGGTCAAAATTGTGGTCAAAACCAAATGAGGCCAGCCCACAAACAAAAAAATCCAACGATTTCTAACGTGAAATCGTTGGATTTATGGTCCGAGTGGCGAGAATCGAACTCACGGCCTCTTGAACCCCATTCAAGCGCGCTACCAAAACTGCGCTACACCCGGATATCGTCCTCTGCCTCCCTACCGAAGCATTGGCGACAAAAGATATTATACGCATCCTTCCGGGTTTTGTCAACACTTTTCTGCATCTTTTTCTGATTTTTTCAAGAAAAGTATGATTTTCGTCGTATGAGCGCCGCTTTACTTTTTTGCTTTTGCAGCAGTTTCCGCTTCCGCGGCCCGCAGCTGTCTGTCCTTTTCCAGCAGGGGCTTGAGGTACTGGCCGGTAAAGCTTTCCGGTACCTCTGCCACCTGCTCGGGTGTTCCCTCCGCCACGATGAGTCCGCCGGCGCTTCCGCCCTCGGGACCGAGGTCGATGATGTGGTCGGCGCACTTGATGAGGTCGAGGTTGTGTTCGATGACGATGACGGTGTTGCCCGCATCCACCAGCTTCTGCAGCACCTCGATCAGGCGATGCACGTCCGCAATGTGCAGGCCTGTGGTAGGCTCATCGAGGATATACACCGTCTTGCCGGTGCTGCGTCGGGCTAGCTCATTGGCCAGTTTGACACGCTGGGCTTCGCCGCCGGATAATGTTCCAGTTGCCCGGGACAGAGACAAATAATCCAGCAGGGTCTGCAGCTTGCGGGCGATCTTGGGCTGGTTTGCAAAGAACACCACCGCCTCTTCCACGGTCATGTTCAGCACATCGGAGATGGTCTTTTCCTTATACTTTACCTCCAGCGTCTCGCGGTTATAGCGCGCGCCCTTGCACACCTCGCAGGGGACATAGACATCCGGCAGGAAGTGCATCTCGATCTTGATGATTCCATCTCCGCTGCAGGCCTCA
>OKUS01000891.1_pt1 | contig 11581 bp, 10 predicted proteins | sample 1606591 | NCBI WGS metagenome assembly OKUS01 (sample SAMEA3882509, study PRJEB24775) | human gut metagenome | biome: human-associated habitat; feature: intestine environment; material: feces | place: Netherlands | collected 2009/2010 | reverse complement strand
CTATTCCACGTAAAAAACGATTAATGGCTGTAAAAATAATTTGGCTTTCATCATCATCATATAAAAAGGTATGCTGATAACGCAGATAATCGTTACCACGTAAATATCTAGAACCTAAGACAAAAGTAAAAACGATGAAACAAATCCAAATATATTTTTCTTTTTTCCTTCCAAAAGATATCTTATTTCCTGCTATTATAAAAATTAATAACAACAATAAGTTTAATAGAAAATAATCTAAATCAAAATTAAACATACACTGTATAATGCTACTTTTCCCCAATTAAGAATAATCACGATTCCATAATTTGAGAATAAAATCGTTCAATAGTTAACTTCTGGCTATGTTCTATAGATTTTCTTTTAAAGAGCAATAATTTTTCCATATCTGATGACAATAATGCTATAGCACGACTAAATGATTTAATATCATTATTATCACAAAAAATACAATTAGTTTCATCACAATAATCATGAATGGAACCAACATCACTACAAACCATTGCCAATCCCATAGCCATTGAAGTTACAATAACATTACTCCCTATTGTATCCACCATTACATTCAGTGAAATATCAGAATCAGCCATATATTTTCGTAATTGCTCCTCCTCAACAAATGGTATTAATTCAACATTTTGTATCCCTTTAAAATAATCTGTCATATCATCGCATCCTTGGCATATTGTAAATTCAACCATAGGATTATCTCTTACGATAGCCTTTAGAAGTTTTTGATTTCTCATTTGATTACCCATTGCCAATACCCTAATTGTCCCTTTTTTTATATTGTGAGATAAATTTAAATTTCTATAATAGCTATCTACATAATGAAATGATGTAACAATTTTTTTTTGATCTACACCTCTTTTAACAAGATAATCACTCAAAGAATGACCTAATGTCACTACTTTATCAATAGGCTGCATCCAATAATCAAATAGTTGGTCACCAAAATATCGGTCTAATTTTAAAGGAACTAAATGAACGATACAAGAAACCGTACAATTCATATAATTCTCCTTAACCCATGAAGCAATAGAAACAAAATTAGACAAAGGCTCTAAATATTCCATTAAAAACACTTCATCTCCATCTTTAATAACTTCAGTCAATTCTTTTTTTATATTTTGCAATCTTTTCTCTGTCCGACTTTCAGTTAGCCCTATTTTTACAAAAAAACTATTTACTCTATTTTGCAATTTATATACAAAATTACCCCATATATTTCTTTTTAAACCTATGCTACCATCATAATCAGGAACTATATATACTGCTATTGTATCTGGATATAACTTATGTAATTGAAGTGCCAAATATTTCATTCCAGCATGATTGTTACTGGTATTTTTCCAATCTTGAACTATCAAATACCTCATATTCTTGCTAATTACTAAGACTTATTATTGTTCTCCTAAAACTTTTCTAAGGAATGACATACTATGCATTTTATCTATTTCCAATCTCTCATTAACAATTTCCCAATCTATTTTTTTATGCAACAGCTCCTCTATCCCATTTTTATCCAAAATCATTCTATTTTCAATATTAAATGTTTTCAGCAATGAGGAAAGCCTGTCTACACCTCTTTCTTGATTGGCATATACAATAAAATCACGCTTAAATAATATTGAAAAAACTGCACCATGAAATGAATCCGTTACAATAAATTTTGAATTATGCAAACACGACAACCACATTTCCATAGAAAAAAGTCGCGTTCCACTTAAAGAAAGATTTTTCATTGGTAAAGCAAGTTCTCTTGCTATATCTCTCAACCCACATTCTTTATCCTCATCCATATCAAGAATATAAGCTACCGCATAATCTTCTTCATTGGAAGGTATAATAAATTGCTCATAACTTTTTAAATCAAGCAGCATAGTCGGGTCTAATACCACTTCTTCACAACCATTAGACCAACCAAAGTTACAAATCACATCAACACCACTTCGCTCACGAACTGAAACAGCATCAAACTTTTTTATTAAATCCCCACATATACGCTTTTCCTTATCTGAATATATCGGGCTACTCGTTCCAAACGAAGCTGCGTATGATAATTTAAGTATTTGTGGATTGTCTATGAAGTCAAGAAAAAAATTCTCTATATTCGGAACATAATCCGGACGCCATACTTGATCACTACCTACAACAATAGCGTCATATTTTCCTTTACATTCTTTTCTTAATTGTGCTGTGGAAAATAAAGGTATTGTTTTAGGAGCTATATATTTGTCCACGAAAGGCATTAAAGCCTGTCCTTTATATCTCAACTCTTTTTCCTGATCCATGATAAATAACTCATGTTTCTGACCTAACAAACATTTCACCCATGTTTTTATGAAATATTTTATTCGCAAAGACAAAGGTCTATAGTTATGTTTTCGATATATCAATTCTACATCATGACCCATCCCTTTTAAAACAGTCATCAAAGCATAAGCCTGAAGATACCCACCATAATTATTGTTGAATGGCAATGTAAGCATTCCTATTTTCATTCCACTATTTTTCTTATTTCAACACACACTTTTTTATCCGTCTAACAGCTCTTCGCCACCAAGAGACATGAAGTAAATTCTCCACAATACTATCCACTCTTTCTCCAATTACAAATCGTTTAAAGAATTGTATACGTCTGGGATGTGGATTTGTATATTCCTTAAAACCACCATTCAATGGTTGCACATCAGCCAATGAAGACAAATGTTTCTCCATAGGCAGTTCATCAAGTACCCGTTTACCATCGGTTGTATTTACCAAGACCAACCCTACTCCCTTATCATCATCAAAATCAGACATCAATCGATCTATTCCCCAAAAATCAGCAATAGTCAAATCACTGTGACTCACCCCGTTCTTACACTTACATTCATAACAAGAAGGACGCAGATAAATATCAGATAAGAACCCCTTCATAAAAGGATTTTCACGGTGTATATCGGACAACAAAACTGAATTTTTATCCGCCTTAAAGGCGGACCTTCCACGGACAACAAAACTGAATTTTTTCCAGCCGTGCAGTGTCTTATCTCTAAATTCTATACCCACTATCGTGGGCATGACATTTAGAGAAGGGAAAACTGTATTTTTTCCAGCTGCCGCCCTATGGGCGGATTGTAAGTCACTCATTGTTTCTTTCAAATATCTCCGCCACACGCCAGGACTCGGTACACCGTGACAAAGAAAATCTACAGACAACAAATTAGAATAATCTTTCCGAAGATACTTATGAAGTCCGGCTATCTGACAGGGAGTTCCCGAAAACAAGACATGACGCCCCTCCTTCAAAAAACGTTCAGCATCAGCAAACCCTGTTTCCACCCGTGCCTGCAAATATTTACTTCCCATCATGGAACGAACTCCTTCCAAAGTTTCCGAATATGTTATCTTCACCTCATAATTTTCGTCAAAGACAGCACCAAACACCACACCGCCCCATGCCAGTACTTCACGAGCCAATGCAATAAACACGCCTCCCGAAGAACTGTGAATTCTATCCGATTCATTTTTATTTTTTACCGCCCATACCTCCTGCGGAGGAACAGCCTTATCGCAATTCAGAAACGGACAGACTTTCTCGCACAAACCGCAATCTATACAGTTATTTGTATCTATCCGAGGATAAAGAAAACCTTCTTCATCCTCATAAAAAGATATACAATGCTTAGGGCACTTCTGTACACAAGCTGCACAACCACAGCACTGCCGCTTATCTACTATACGTATCATTAGTTCACAATTTCAAAAATAAAAGAATCTTATCTTTAATAAATTTCCTTTCATTTGACACCAATCCTATCACATAAGAAGAAAAAAGCATCGCCAATAAACCTGACAAACAAACCATGATACTATTTATGAATGTATCAGACAAAAAATACAACAAGATCAAAGGCAAAGGCAAAGCTATTATCAACACGCCCATACATCGTAACAACACTTTAGTAAAATAGCCGGATAATGACAAATGTATCATACGACAAAGAATAAACAAACGGACTGCAAAAGCCAAAATGCACACACATAGATGAACGATAAATACGCTCCAAGGTTCAGCACCCATTTTCAACACAATATATGAAACAGGAACTATAGTCAACAATATGCCACCTACCACGGACTGATAGACCCGCACAGCACCTGTTGCCTGAGCAGAAACCATGAAAGCTCCTGCCATGGCATCTATGATTGTGGTGCAAAGCATCAACCGAACAAATACAGCTGTATAGTTCGGAACAGTTTCAAGCCATAATTGTAATATCATCTCCGTTTCAAGCAAAACAGGAAAAGAAATCGTAGCTAGCAACAGAAATGTAAATTTAGAGCTATGAAATATCAAACTGTGCATATAAGCATAATCACCTACCGCATACGATTTAGTTATCTGAGGGTTTATAGCTGTCTGAAAATTGGTGGAGAACTGGGTTACAGCTCCCTGCACTTGAACAGCTATACCACGAGCAGCATTCACAGCAGGACCAAAAAATAAGTTCAATAGTATGTTCACTCCCTGAGTAAAAAGAACTGCAGCAAAGCCACCCCATAAATTCCAGCCACCAAAACAGAGCATCTCCCTAAACAATTTACTGTCCCATCCCCATTGATAACGTGTTTCATCAAAATGACAGCTACAATAATAACCGTAAATGACACGAATAAGCAACTGCATAAAACAAAGCAAAGCTGCATATACAATCAACTTGTCTGAACTTGTAAGATATAACAAATAAACAATACCTAGTTTCAATAAGACTTCAAAAACCGATATATAAGCAAAAGTAGACATCCGCTCATGAGCAATAATAACTGCGTTATAGGGAACACTCACTACCATAATCATCATAGTAAAGATTGAAAACTGATATACCCAAAAAGCGCTGACCATCCGTAAAGGAGGAATCACCATTTTCTCGTAAAAGAACCAAAGTCCTGCTGTTTCACCCAAAAAAAGAATGAGCAATGCTACCAACAAATGAACATTCATACTCGTTTGAAAAACTTTTTGCAACTGAGATGTATTTCCTTTCCCTAGTTCAAAAGTTATATAACGTTGGGTAGAAGAAGACATTGCACCATTCACAAAACTAAATAAAGTAATTACGCCACCAACTACATTATAAATACCAAAGTCCTCCACTCCCAATGCATCCAATACCACACGAGAAGTATAAAGACTTACCGCCATCATGAAAATCATGCGGAAGTAAAGTAACAACGTATTCTTTGCTATACGCTTGTTGTTAGATATTTGAGTCATTTTTTATTAGCGTCTAATTTTGACATTTATATCTATATTTCTTACTTCTTATCCCTTATGTTTTTATCATTTTTTACTACCATCCATACCATAGCCGTATCCATAACCATACTTATGCCCATAACCGTAGCCAGCCCTTCTTGAATTCAAATCAATGCTATTAATAACTGTAGCCAATTTATCGAATTTCTTCTGATCCCGCAGCACATTAATATACTGATACCCCAACTTCGGAGTTACATCTGCACGACACACATACACGCACATATCAGCCACACGACTGGCAATAGCAGTATCGGTCACAATAGCAATAGGAGCCGTATCAAGAATAATGTAATCGTAACGCTCTTTCAATTTCTCTATTGCATCTTCCAGTACCGTACGCGCCATCAACTCTGTAGGATTGGGAGGAATAGGACCACCCGGAAGAATATCAAGATTAGGACTTACATCCGAATGTTGTATCATATCAAAAAGATTGGTATGCTCGGGGTCAGCCAGATAATTGGTAATACCTTCCGTGCGATGGGACAGATTAAAGACCTTATTCAGCCCCGGCTTGCGGATATCCAAACCCACAATAACAACTTTCTTACCCATATAGGCCAGACTGACTGCCGTATTTCCAGCAATAAAAGACTTACCTTCACCCGGCTGTGTGGATGTAAAAAGCACCACTTTCTGACTGGCACCAAGCATGAACAACATATTGGTACGCAGACCACGAAAAGCCTCCTCCATCATACCATTCTGATTCTCCTGAACCACAATGGCACCTTTTTCGGGCTTCTTACTTAAAGGAAGCTCACCCAAAATAGGAACATCCGTTATCTTCTCCACATCCTCGGCATTCTCTATCTTATATTTTAATAAATCCTTCAAATAAATAAGACCTACAGGAATACCCATACCCAATACAAGAGCGACCAACATAACAACCATCTTCTTAGGAGAAACCGGCTTTTTACTAGGAAGAGCAGCTTTGATGATACGTCCGTTATTAGCAGTGGATGCCAGGGTTATTGCGTTTTCCTCACGCTTCTGAAGCAACATAATGTAAAGGGTCGCCTTGATTTCCTGCTGGCGGGAGATAGTAAGAAATTCTTTCTCCTGCTGCGGCGCACTGCTGATCCTGCCTTCAAACTTCCGTGCCTGACGTTCAAGGTTGGACTGCGCTATCTGCAACCCTCTCAGTACACTGTTCACGGTAGTCTGCACATTGTGCCGCATGGACTCGATGCCCGTATTGATATTGATTACCGCAGGATTGTTTTCGGAAGAGGTACGGAGCAAACGCTTGCGTTCGATCAGCATCGTGTTATATTGGTTGATGATAGAACCCAAATTCTGGTCCTGCAACCCTACATTGGCGGGAATCACCTCGTTTGCATTCTTCGGATTGTTCACATAGTTACGCAAGGACTCCACCAGTCTCAACTGGGTGGCATTCTCGGTCAGCTGCTGTTCATATTTCGAACTCTCTTCCAAAGCCAGACGGGCATCGCTGGTCAAATCGGTCAATCCGGAGCGTTGCTTGAAATCGGCAAGTTCTGTTTCGGCAGTACCTAACTCCCGATTGATAATGCCAATACGCTCGTCTATAAACTCTGCGGATTTTTGAGCCACTTCATTCTTCTCGTCATTCGCGTCCAGATTATAAAAGTCAACCAAACAATTGATGAAATCGATACCGCGCTGCTTTACCGTATTCTGCAAGCTGATGGCAGCAATTGTGGTAGTCTTCGAAGTGGGTTCCACTGACAAATTCTCTACATAACTTTCCGTCACATCTGTAGGAGAATTAACGTATGCCACCAGATTCATATCTTCTTCCAAAGGTGGGACCGAGTCGTTCTTTGTAAAACTGAAAACTCCTACTGGAGTGGGGAAAACAGCCGGAATACTGTCAAAACTTACCTCAGTCTCCTGCTTCTCCTCGTCAAACATATATTCCACTTTTACATCCAATTTTCCATTCATGGTGTATTTTAGATGAAGCTTGGCTCCTTCTTCCAGATTGTCTGCCTCTTCAGGAGTCATATAAACTTTTACCGGAGTGGACTTATATAAAGGAGTGTTATAGCCGAACATACGTTCCTCGGCCACTGAAATATACAAATTCAAATGATTCACCACCTTTTTAATCAAGGTTCTTGACTTCAGGATTTCCACCTCATTGTCAAAATTGTTAGTCATGGAGAACATACCCAGATCCTGAAGGGCTCCCATAGGATTATTACTGCTTCCACCTTTCTTGTCACCTTCTTTGATGAGTACGGCCGCATCAACATTATAGACAGGAGCTTGATAACGGAGATAGATGAAAGCAGATATAATACAAACCAGCACACTGGCTACAAACCACGGCCAATAGGCAAAGTATTTAAAAAACAAGGCATAAAGATCAACGTTCTCCTCACGTTGCTCGGTACCCGAAGGGGTGTTCTTCTGTTCGTCAGTCATATCAACAGTTTGTAATCAACAATTATATTTATGAGTTTTATTTCAAGATGGTTGCCAGAAGGCTTGCAAGAGATACCAAAATGGATGTAGCACTGATCCATATGCTGGTGCTGCTGCCAATGTCCGAGTTCTTGGCTTTTGTCTTATTGGGCGTTACATAGATGATATCGTTCTGGCGCAGGTAGTAATAGGGAGATACAACCAGCTCTGCATTATTAAGATTCAAATTGATAATCTCACGCTTGCCTTTTGCATCTTCACGAATCAGTTTCACATTGTCACGGACGCCATAAACAGTCATATCTCCCGCCATGGCAAGGGCTTCAAGGATATTTACCTTTTCATTTCCTACGGTAAAAGTACCCGGACGGTTCACCTCTCCCAATACCGAAATTTTGTAATTTGCCATACGGACTGTAACGATAGGACTCTCTTTCAGATAGGGCTGCAATTGCTCACGGATCAAATCTTCCGCCTCGTTTTTCGTAAGGCCGCCTACCTTCAGACGACCGATAACGGGGAAATCTATCTCACCCTTGTTATTTACCAGGTATTGCTGGAGAGTGGGTTGTGTGGTAGTATTAATATTGGTCAGGGCTGCATTCAGAGGAGTCTGTACTGTCAGGTTAAAAGGAGCGGCAGCCTGAGGATCACTCGTGTTCACAGTTATACTCAGCAAATCTTTCGGCATAATCTTTGCATCATAAAGGGGAAGATCTTCCCTGTAACTGTTCACTACCTCGGGATTCTGCATGTAAGGTACATTTTTATAGGAGGTGCAGCCTGCCAACAAGGCGGATGCCACAACAAACAATAATAGTTTCTTTAAAGTCTTCATATCAGTTTTTTCATTTATTATTCAATCATCTGCCAAACAGGCGCGAAAAAAGACCTCTGCCGTGATTCTCCGAAACAGGAGATTCACCGGCATTACGTATCAAATCCGAAAAAGTGGTTCCGTCATGAATCATTCCATAAATAGTACCCCAATCGGGAAGGCCTCCCAAGTTGCGGTCATCTATAAAAAGATCGGCTTTGAGCTTGCGTGAGTAATGATTGTTACGCCCTTTCTCCTCCTCCGGATAGTCGCGGTTCACGGCATAAAATTCAAGACCGCGATCACGGCAAAAGGCAAGAGCTTCGTCAAGCAGACGCCCTTCACGCACTGTCCATAGAATCAACCTGTGATGTTCGTCACGCAATTTTTTCAATGTCTCAATGGCAAACGGCAACTCCCTGCCGATTGCCGGATACTTGTGCTCAACAATAGTACCGTCAAAGTCTACTGCTATGGTCATTGTATGTCAATATATAATTATATGTTAACTGAGTTTTTTTCCGCTATAGGTTCCAGCAATTCTCTAGCAATGGTAACTTTAGCACATCCAAGGATATCAATTTTTACAACCAGACTAGTAGAACCATCTATTTCACGACATATATTCCCTTCCAACCCTACTAGTTTGCCACCGTTTACACGGACACGATCGCCCAAATGCAGAGGGCATGACTCAATAGTGACATGTTCTTCGGCATCATTGACCATACGCATCAAGCTGTACATCTGATGATCTGGAATAATAGCTACGGGACGGCAAGTATTTCGGGAAGAACCGGCTATGTTAACCATGAAACGTTTTATATAAGGAAGGCAGACTATTTCTTTCCGTCTTACTGAATCTGTGCAGCGAATGAACACAAGAGCAGGGAAAACAATACGGTCCACTTTTTTACGTTTACCATCATGACGAATACTCATCTCCTGTTGGATAGGGACATAAACTTCATAAGCTTTCTCACTATCAGTTTCGTTTTTCAAACGTTTTCGTAATCTATCCTGACAGGCTTTTTCACTTCTGTTATTTACAACAGCCACATACCAATGCTTTTTTTCCTGATCATTTCGGAATATGCCTACGGCGTCGTCGGTCTTTTGAACCGTCGTTCCCAAAATTTGTTGTGGCATGTCTTTGCCCTTGTTATTTACAATACTCATAGTGGAATAATCCGACTAAAAACAGACGCACTCTTATATAGAGAGCGTCCGATTTCTTAAATTTCTGATTTCCATTTATGTAGTAAGTTGTATGAATAAAATCAGCCCATAAGTTTATTATATATAGAGAGAGAAAAAAACTTTTTTTATCAGTTTACAGTCTGTAAATGCTAGAAAATGAAAATAAATCTATACCTTTGCAGCCGATAGACGCTCTCTATATAAGAGTGCGTCCTAATTTCAAAATAATTCAAATATTCCCCTTCTTATAGATCTTTTAAAATATTTCTATTTGCATTATCTATCTGATTAGTCTGTATAGACGAAAGATAGATTTGTGTAGTAGTTTCTGAATCATGTCCCATCGCTTCGCTAATAATACCAATCGAGATGTTTTTCGTCTTAGCTATACTTGCCCAGGAATGGCGCGCCACATACATAGTAAGTGGTGTGGTCAATCCTGCCCGGGCTGCAATCTTCTTCAGCTTACGGTTCACCAGCAACATTTTATTCCGGTATTGTCTGCGCTCCGTGCCATCTTCTCGTTCTATAATAGGTAAAAGATATTGTGTTTCCGAATCTCCGTATCTGTCAATAATCTCCTGCATCTGTTTTTCCCACCGTATAATGAGTTTCTTACCTGTTTTACGACGGCTATAACTCACAAAGCCACTATTGAGATCTTTTTTACGCAAATAGGCAAGATCTATAAAAGACATTCCTCGCATATAGAAAGAAAAGAGAAAGATATCTCGTGCAAATTCCAATGATTTATGATCGGAAAGATCCAACTGCTTGATGTGTTTGATATCTGTCAGGGTGGCAGCTCTCTTTGAGGTCTTGTCCACACCAGTATATACATTCTCAAAAGGATCTGCAGGAAGGGCCAGTCCCTCACCCACTGCCTTGCGATACACACAACGCAAAATACGCATATAAAAAGAGGTGGTATTACGACTTAAATGGAGCGCATCTCCGTTTCATAATGTTCCATCAAATCTGCATCCATCTCATCAAAACATAAGTCTATGCCGTCACGGAACTTCATGAAGCTGTTCAATGCGGACTGATATGTTTCGACTGTCCGTTCTTTTCCTTGCCCTCTAAGACGCTCTATCTGCTCCTGCATGTATTCAAAAACGAAAACGCCCTTACTCGGACGGTTCTTTAATTTTACTAATCTCATATTTGCCATTACCTAGGTTAATTAAATAAATCATCAAAGAAAAATATAATATCATGATTTATATTTTAATGAGGACTTAAATACTTGTAATGGCAAATAGATTCTTTAGAATTAAAGAGAAAGAACTCAGTGTTCTTATATCGACAAGTATATAACAATAAAAAATACAAAAGCGTGCAGCTCTGATAAACTGCACGCTTTTGCTTATTGTTTATTATCTGTATCCTTATCGGAATTACTTCACTTCCTCAAAGTCAACGTGATATATCTATCAGCGACTTGTATACACGTGTTGCAAATATAACGCAAATCTGAAAATAAGCATTCATAAGCAACAACAGCTCTTGACTGCAAAAGTACGGATTTATTTAATAAAAACCGTGATATAAACGCATAAGTCTGTGGCAATTTTAACAGATTCTTCGGTTTTATCCTTACCTTTGTGTATGATATTGGGGTGTTATGCCCAAACAACAATAAGGAAACTATGCAGATACATAACAATACATTGATAGCGGAATGCTCGGCTTACGATTTCAAGGAAATGTTGGAGTGTAAGAAAGTAAAGTCGTGGCTTAAATCCGTGTCGGCATTTGCCAATACGGACGGTGGCAGTTTGTTCTATGGAGTGAATGATGACGGCGTAATTGTAGGGTTGGAGAATCCACAAGCC
>OKUS01000890.1_pt1 | contig 11599 bp, 18 predicted proteins | sample 1606591 | NCBI WGS metagenome assembly OKUS01 (sample SAMEA3882509, study PRJEB24775) | human gut metagenome | biome: human-associated habitat; feature: intestine environment; material: feces | place: Netherlands | collected 2009/2010 | reverse complement strand
CAGCTTCAGCAGTTCTTCAAAGTCAGCAGGACTTTGTGATAATGCGTTGTCAATCATCACACGCAGCTGTTCCCGATGGGAGGGCTTGGCCTGTTCGCCCAGCCACTTGTTGTAGCTTTTTCCGTGGGGTTTTGGGTCCTCCACAATGGACAATCCGTTCTCGATACAGATGGTATCGCTCAAGCGCCGGACGGCTCTGGTGCTGCCCCAAAAGTTGCGGAATTTTCGGTCACAATCTGCATTGACCGCCGACCAGATGATGTGATTATGAACGTGCGATTTGTCTATGTGGGTGCAGACCACAAAGGCGTGATTGCCCTTGGTAAACCGCTTGGCAAATTCCACGCCCAGGCGGTTTGCTTCCTCCGGCGTGATTTCACCGGGTTTGAATGACTGGCGCACATGGTAAGCAATCACATCATCCGCGCCGCGCACTCGTCCGGTGGCGGCAATGTACTGCCGCTTTGCCAGAAGAAACTCTGCATCGGCGGTCCGGCTGTCACACGCATAGCCGGTAATGAGCTTGCCGTTATCTGTTTTCTTTGGGTTTTCCACATAGTCGATGATGTCACTGATTGCCCGGCTTTCTGTGCGACCCTTGCCAACATGAAGCGGCATGATTCTTGTAGTTGCCATAATAGAAGGACCTCCTCTCATAAATATTTTTGTTTTCGCTGAACTCTTTGTTTCTATCGTTGCAATAACTTTCTCCGCTGGGTATAATAAAAAAGAACTTTCTACAACCTCAAAGGAGGGATTTCTATGATAGAACAGCTCATTGCTGAAGCAACAGAATGTGATTTCAAAGTTGCTCTCGAAATAAAAAAGCCAAAAAGCTGGTTAAAAAGTGTCAGTGCCTTTTCCAATGGAATCGGCGGAACTCTGTTTTTCGGAATCTCTGATGACCGGAAACCTATTGGCTTGTCCGATGTTCAAAAGGATGCTGAGGCGATCAGCCGCTTAATCAAAGAACGAATCACACCATTACCTCAGTTTATCTTAAAACCATTACAGGAAGATGGTAAAAATCTATTAGCTCTGGAGGTTTCTCCCGGCCGCAGCACCCCATATTATTACAAGGCAGACGGCGTGATGGAAGCATATATCCGTGTTGGAAATGAAAGCGTAATTGCCCCGGATTACATTGTGAATGAACTGATCTTAAAGGGAACCAATCAGTCCTTTGATACCCTAACAACAGACGCGGTAAAAAAGGATTACAGCTTTACACTTCTGGAAGCAACCTATCTGGAACGGACCGGTCTCCGCTTTGAGCCATCCGATTATGTTTCCTTTGGTTTGACTGATAAAAATGGACTCCTGACCAATGCCGGAAAACTCATGACCGATCAGCACACGGTTTATAACTCCCGTATGTTCTGTACCCGGTGGAATGGCTTGGAAAAAGGCTCTATCTTTGATGATGCGCTGGACGATAAAGAATACGAAGGGAATCTGATTTATCTACTGAAAAGCGGCAGTGAATTTATTCGCAATAATTCCAAAGTCCGTTTTGTCAAAGAGGCACAGTATCGGGTAGACAAGCCGGATTATGCTGAACGAGCTGTGACAGAGGCTCTTGTCAATGCGCTTATCCATCGTGATTATATTGTGCTTGGCAGCGAAATCCATATTGATATGTTTGATGATCGGGTGGAAATCACATCTCCGGGCGGTATGTTTGGCGGCGGCTCAATTCAGGAATACGATATTTACAGTATTCGTTCGATGCGACGAAACCCTGTGATTGCTGATCTGTTCCACCGCATGAAGTACATGGAACGCCGTGGAAGTGGCCTGCGCAAAATCGTCAGTGAAACCGAAAAGCTGCCTGGATACACAGAGGCATATAAGCCTGAATTTACCTCAACAGCAACAGATTTCAGAGTCATCTTGAAAAATGTAAATTACCAACTTAGTCAGAAAAACTTAGTCAATGACCAAGTTAGTGAGCAAGATAAATCGCCGGACATCCCACACACAGTTTTGAATCTTTGTATCCACCTTATTGCCCACGGCAGTGAGGGTGCTCAAATCACTCATGCTCACTCTATCATGGGTACAGCCAATGATAAGTCCTATGACGCAACCCATGATAACTTAGAGGATGACACCCATCAAGGTATCCACCAAGATAGCCACCATGATTCTACGCCGTCAGCAGTTATATTGCGCCTAATGCTTTTTAGATTTTTTTCGCAATCGTAGACAGCTCCGAAATAATACTAAGAAGATCATTTTTGACTTCCTCTTTGCTTGGCTCGCTGCCCATCAGAAGATAATCCGTGCTGACATGGAGGATGCAGGACAGTTCAATCAGCAAGTCAATAGAGCAGCTGCGTTCACCGTTCTCCATGCGGCTGACATGCTGCTTGCTTGCCAGGCCCAGGCGAACCGCCAGTTCCTCCTGCGTAATGCCACGGGAAGTGCGAACATCGTGAAGTCTCTTACCAAACTCTTTTGCGTCAAAATACATACGTTTCTCCTTCCGCACAGCCGGTACAGAACCGGATCGACGGAAGGTCAAAAAAAGAGCCGCATGACGGTGAAGAAAAATCCTGTGCCGATAAAACAGAACATGGGTATCCCATAATTCTGTCTCATGCGGCATTCGGAAGACTTCGCCTGTCAGCGGCTCCACAGCACAGCTATGACTTATAAAATTGTGTTAATAGGGTTATTTATTGTCATCTCAACCATTCAAAGACGAATAGTAGAGCTGCAATCTCCGTAATCTTCTCATCTCCAAAACATTGAAGACGGTCTCGCGTCCGCAGGCCTTACATTTGGTCTGCACATGTCCTCTGGTATCCTCAAAGACGATGATTGAATTGTGTCGGCAATAAGGGCACCTGACAATCCTGGGCTTTTGCGAAGCAATCGCATCCTTTGCCCGGATGATTTTAATCTGCATTTCCGCAGATGGTTCCGATACTCTGATATTCCTGCTCATGGCCACACCTCCAATGGATCACGATATTCATAATCCTTTTTCCGGTTCAGATAGCCCAGTTGTTCCAATCGGATAGCTGCTGCTGATCTCGAAACACCAAAGACACCACAGAAAGTATCTATCTTCACCTGGTCACTGTCGTAAAAACGCCATCCATAACAGGTCAGAGGCTTTCTGCTGTTAATGAACCACATCGCCCGATCCACCTCTGACTGGGGCATCAGGATGGCAGCTCCCAGCGAATTGGCCTGCCATTCGTTCCAATCCTCCTGCGTTCTCAGAACGCGAGAGCCATTTCCTCGCACTTCCGGTCTCTTATGGCAGGCTATCTTTCGGTCATCGGAATCCAGCTGAAACAGTATCTGGTGAGCGCACTCATGCGCCAGCGTAAATCTGCGTTTTCCGCAGAGTTTCCGAATATTCTCCGGTTCAATAAAGCCCTTGTCCAGAACCACATCATTGGTTTTCAGGAAAATGCTCATCTGACTTCCATCAACCTCTATCTGATATTCTGTATCCACATACGCGGTCAGACCATAGATGCTTCCGTCCGAGGACAACTTTTGAAATGACACCTTCAGGTTCAGATAATCGGATGCAAACTGGTCAATGGGTGTCGGAAGCGCGAATCTCGTCGGATCATCTGCTTCGCTGCCGAAAAAGGACTTTTGAAAATCTCTTATCACTGCAACAGCGATTTCCTCTATGTTTTTCTGCGAAAGGATCATAGGCACTGCTCCTTTGCTTCAACGAACCATTTTTCATCTTCGTTGTACAGGAAGCTCTCATGCCCACCGATCATGACCGTATAGCGGATTCCGCAGCCTCCTACCTTCGTGGACGCAGCCCGACACTTATGCTTCAATCGGTCGATCTCATACACCCGTCCGTCAATCCACCGAATCAGACGCGGACGGATATTTCCCTCTGCATCCACATCTAAATTCACAGGTACATATACTTTTCTACATTTCTGTTCCGACATATTCTACGCTCCTTCTCTGTAAACCGGCGAATGTGTTGACTTCTTTTAGCAAAGAACTCACCAGATTCTGCCGGTGCTGTATTAACCAATCATTCCTGTCGGCATAACCAAATCCACTTTTCGCTCTGTCGGCATCTTGCTTTTCTGAAAAAGTACCCCATTTTTAATCGCATCTTTCCCGAATCGGAATCGAATCTGCTCAATCGCTGCGTCCAAGCGTTCCTGGCGATCCAGTGATTTCACATCAGTGAATAGGTCGTATTGTATCGGACAATCCTCTTCAAACAGGTTGATTGCCCGAACTGTCACCGAACGAATCGGGTGTTCCCACTGATAATTCTTATCAAACAGAGCAAATGCGGTTTTCGCCAGATAGGTAGGGCTTTGTGTCGGAATGCTAATCCGGCACTGCCACTCCTTCGTGAAAAGCTCATTGTTGCGGATGGAAATCGCTATTCCGCCCGCTTTCTTCTTATGTGTTCGTAGCTTGGTTCCAATCTCCTGCACCAGCTCCAGCATGACACACCAGACTTCGGCGTTATTCTCCAAATCCTGCATGGTCGTTATCCCGTGCCCAATGCTTTTTACCGGGGAGACATAATCGGAACGCATAACCGGCGAATCATCCAGCCCATTGGCATATTTCTTAATCGCCAGTCCATTCTTTCCAAGGCGGCACTTCAAGAAATCATCCGATGTTGCAGCAAGCTCTCCAATGGTATGAATCCCATAACCGGATAGAACCTTCTCGGTCGCTCTGCCGACTCCAAGCAAGTCAGAGGCAGGAAGACACCAAATCTTCTCACGGAATGAATCTGCTTCGATGCAGGTAATCGCATCCGGCTTTTTCATATCCGACCCAAGCTTGGCAAAAATCTTGTTGAAGCTCACTCCTGCGGAAATCGTAAGGCCCAGTTCAAACTTAACGGTTCTGCGAATCTCATCTGCGATTTCAAATCCAGTTCCCATGCAGCCGCTTCCGGTCACATCCAGCCAGCATTCGTCCATCCCGTAAGGTTCAATCTGGTCAGTATAACGACCGTATATCTCACGGGCTAATTTTGAAAACTTCATATATTGCTCATAGTGCGGCTCCACGATCACAAGATCCTGGCACTTCTGTTTTGCCTGCCAGATTGCCTCTCCCGTGGAAACGCCAAACGCCTTTGCTGCATAGTTCTTCGCAAGTACGATACCATGCCGTTCCTCCACAGAACCACACACTGCCACCGGCTTGTTCTTCAGTTCCGGGTTCAGCATACACTCAACAGAGGCATAGAAATTATTCATATCACAGTGAAGAATCACTCTTTGCATCCCGTATTCCTCCTCTCCGTTCGTGAAAGCACGAACAACTTTTCACGAACGCATTGACACACAGCATTTCTTGTGATACTATAATTACACGAATTGTATTTCGTGTTTTCATCGTCATTATAGCAAGCACAGTTTTTCGTGTCAATATGTTTTTATGAAAAAGTGTTCGTGTTCGTCATCAAAAAAGAAAGAGGTATTTCTATGGTCTTCAAAGAAAGGTTGAAAGAAAAAAGAACAGAAGCCAATTTAACTCAGGTAGAACTTGCAGAGAAGGCCGGTGTAACCGCCCGCACAATTCAGAATTATGAGCTTGGCAGCCGCAAACCATCCAATATGGTTACGATCCAGAAGATTGCGGATGCGCTGAATACTACTACTGAGTACCTGCTGGGAAGCAGCGGCACCTATGTCGTAGAAGCTCATGAAAAAGGCGGCGCAAAAGCAGCGAAAGATATTGAAGAACTGGTCAGCGAAGTGACCGGTATGTTCGCTGGCGGCGAATTAAGCGAAGATGCCATCGAAGGAGCTTATAAAGCTCTGACCGATGCCTACTGGATTGCCAAAGAGAACAATAAAAAATACGCCCCGAAAACGAGGCGTAAAAAATCCGATCAGTGATATTTATCGTACACACTTTTCGCTATACTGTAAACTGGAGGTGGTATGATGAATGCGGAACAGCTTTCACGGGTCGGTGAGAAACTGGTAAAACGCTGCGGTTCCAGAGACCCTTTTGAAATTGCAAGGCAGCTTGGTATCAATGTCATGCTTTGCGAAAATTTTGGTTCCCTGAAGGGAATGTACCGGGTGATTAAGCGAAATCGCTTTATTTTCCTGAATAACAGTCTGGATGAAAATATGCTGCGCATCGTGTGCGCACATGAATTAGGGCATGACCAGCTTCACCGGAATATGGCGAAAACCACCCCGATTCATGAGTTCATGCTCTACGACATGAAATCCAAACCGGAATATGAAGCGAACATCGTAGCAGCAGAGATTCTGATGGACAGCGATGAAGTCCTTCGTTACATCTATGAGTATGGATACACAGCCGAGCAGATCGCCAGTGCGATGTCCACCGACATCAATCTGGTTGCGCTGAAGGTAGCACACCTGGCCACACTTGGCTATAATCTGCACGCACTGGAACATAAAAGCAACTTTTTGAAATAACGTATCTTCGAGGAGCCTTGATCGGCTCCTCTTTTTTGTTGCAAATTGTGCAGATGCCGTCTGCACAATTATCAGCCTAACATCTGCATGTGATAGAGCTTCACTTTTTCCTCGAACGGCAGTCCCGGATCAATGCCGACTTCTTCCCACATCACACCGAACGGTGCACCACCATCTGTATATCCAGCGATAAAGGCAAAACGATCATCGCAGTCCTCATACAGTTCTGCCAGCCGTTCCCGTTCTTTCGCTTCCCGCTCCATTCTCCGCTGCCGAAGCCGCTGTTCTTCAGCCTGTTTAATCTGGTCAAGCTGCTCCTGTGTATAATTGACTCCAAGCTCCTGCAAATCTTTAGCGGCAGTCACAGCATCCACATGAAAGCGTTCCCGGTAATGCTTGTTCATCTTTTTCGGTGAGCCGGTATAGGTGAGCAGCCACTGCTTGCCTTTTCGGAGGCGGGCTTCCTTTCGCTCAGCCTTCGTCAGTTTCTTTTTCTTTGCCATTTGCGAAATCTCCCGGATTTTTTGCTGATGACTTTGGTTTGCGCTTCTTCGGTGCCGTCAGCTCATAGCTCAAAGAAAGCAGGTCTTTGATGGCATCATCCAGTTCTGGTTTGCCAAGCTGAATACTAAGCCATTTTTCCTTATTCATGTGATAGGCTGGAAAATAGCCGTCTTGCCCACGAAGAGAGCCGATCAGCAGCGGATCACTTTTCACATTAAGGACATCAATGATGCCTGCCTCCGTCAATCCCAACTTATCAGCAGATACTTCCAGAACTACACCATACCATTTATTATTGTCGTTGTGCCGCAGCACCGCATTCCAGTCATGCCAGGGGTATTCCGGCTCTGTGCCGTACTGCTTGCGTATCCATGTAAATAATTCTTGTCGTGTCACTCCATCGCTTCCCCACTATTTTATGTGTGGTTTGTGCAACGACCTGTTGCACGAATTTTTGCCTCAGATAACTCTCCACACTGCATTGATATCAGAAATCATCCAGCGCAGCATCTATCTCTTCCAGCCGATCAATCCAGCCCAGGTCAGATTTCTTCTTGGTTGCTGATCTTTTCTTATCACCACCAACCACTTCAAACCGTTTCTCTTCTGTCCCGAACAAACCTTTAACCTGAATTCTGAAATCCGGCTTGTTGTTGGTCAGTCCTTGCATGAGCTGCACATTCTTGTATCTGGGCAGGAGGATTTGACAGATAGCCTGAATGTCTTGCTCCTTAATACACGGTGCCGCCATGAACTTCTTCGTTATGTAAGGCTTTATATCTGCCAGCACCTGCGACATAGAGGCTTTCTTTCGAGTATCAGTCATAACAATTCCTCCTTCCTACTAATTATTGTCATTATCCCTTGCTGTATTTAACCAGCAATATATCTAAGAACTTTACCCAGGCAATCTCTGCTGTTATCCGTAGACACCTGTTGATTACTTCCTGGTGCGCTAAGAGGCATCGCTCCCCACATAAAATGCTGATTATAATAATCTAAAAGAATCCTCTCGTATGTACCTGCTGCTGAAGTTGAACTTTCTCCAGAGGAAAGCCATCTCCAATTTCCTATTGCTTGATAAACGAAGCTGTCAATAACGATTCCTGACAAATGGTAGCTTCTAAAATAGTTATCTCGCACATAGAATAAATCTGCTGCGCTCGTAGTTTTGTCGGTGCACCATAGATGTTTGTCTCTTCATTCAACTTTTTAATATCTGCAAAGCTCTTACCCTCGCTCAAAAGCTGCACGGTTTTCCGAAATTCCATGAACCAGAACGAAAATTTCACTGCTCCGGCACTATACGGTTTTCTTTCCATCTTCGTTCTCTCCATTTCCGGATTTTGTTTTAATGTATTTGCCGCTTTTGATTCTGGCATCCTTCGGCTTTTCGGCGTTAATAGGAATGACCCACTGATGGCCTAAACGCTCGGCACCATCAATTCGCCCTTCTGTGCATAATGTCTGTACTCTCCTTGTGCAGATGCCCCATTTTTCAGAAGCCTGCTTAATCGTCATGAAATCCATACGGAACCTCTTTTTCGATGTCTAAAGTCACTCGCAGCAAGTTAAAATTTCTCATTTATATTCTACTCCAAGAAACGAACAAAATCAATCGAAAGTTCTTCCAAATTTTGAACGATTTTTTTAGAATCCACTCTTCTGCAAGCAGGGCTTTCGTGACACGAAAGCGATTTTCTGCTTGTTGGGGAAACTCCCCAATCCCCATAGAACGCTGCCTGCGGCATCGAGCTGCGCATCCGTTCCGGATGCTTTAACGGCAGTTCCTGCCAAAGAAAAAAAGCCCGGTGCAGCATGAGCATAACACTCACACTGCACCGGGCTTTCCATCATCTGCTATTCTGTCTATTTTCTTCTTCCTGCCGCACTTCCTGCTCATGCAGTTGCTCTTTCTTCTGTTCGTCCTCTTTCAGGATTTCCTGCACGATTTTCTGTGCCACAAGCCAATCCTGCATTTCCGATTTGGTCTTGCGGTACTCTGCATAGGAGCTTTTCTTTCGTTCCAGAAGCATCGCATACTCTGCGTTCAGCTCGCTGATGCGCGGGAGCTTTTTGTCAGAACCGTTCTCTTTCTTATAGGCATCAAACGCCTTTTTTGCTGCGCTGCGCAAGGCCAGCATATCCCGATGGGCTTCATAGAACTCCCGGTCGTAGCCGGATGCTTTATACGCGGCAAAAACATCTTTTGTCTTGGCATAATTGATTAGATGCTTCCGCAGCACTGACACTTCCGACATCCGTGCCTCATCTGCTTTTACAGATTCCAGCAGCGCATCACATTTTTCAGAAATTCCATCTGCCTTTTCTTTCAGCTCTGCATAGTTCTTGATTCCATGCTCTTCCATGAACATCATAGCTTTTGCCATCTGCTTCAGATTAAAGACTTTCGCCCAACGCGCATATCCCGCGCCTTTGCCCGCCTGCATTTTGGCACGGACATCAATCAGGAACGACAGCTCCGCCTTCTGATGCACCTGTGCTGACCGTGCGCTTGTGCGGGTTTTCTCTGCAAATTTGCTTTTGTGAACCGCATTCCCGGCAATCACTTCGCAGAGTTCTTCGACCGAATATCCTTTGCCAAGAGAGCGAAAACGAGCAAATCTGGCATGGCCTTTTCCCCGCAGGGCAGGCTGTTTTCCATCTTTATACTCGTACCCTGCTTCCTGCAAAATTCCAATGAGTTCCCGGAAGTCTTTTGGTTTTCTTGCCAATGCTGCATCAATGGCCTCGCAGATTTCATCCCGCTGCGATTTTTTCTCCGGGTATTCCGTTCTCTTCTGCCGTTCTCCATAGGGCTTCCGGATAATGACCGACAACCGGTGTTCCAGGCAGACGATATCACTGAGCCTTGCCAGCGCAAGACCGGATAAGCGAAAATCTCGGAATTTTCTGGTGCAGTCTAATGTAGTTGAATTAAAAATAATATGGTTATGAATGTGCGCACGATCAACATGGGTAGCCACGATAAATGCGTGTTTTCCCTTGGTGAATCGCGTGGCCGTCTCATACCCAACCTTATTCGCCTCCTCCGGCGTGATCTCTCCGGGCTTAAAGGATTGCCGAATCTGATATGCAATCACATCATGCGCCTGGGTTCTTCCCGTGATATGCTCATACTGCCGTTTGGAAAGCAGAAATTCTTCATCACAGGTCTTTGCGTCACAGGCATACGCGCTGATATATTTTCCATCTTCCGTCTTTGCTGCATTCTCAGAATAATCAGTACGGTCAGCCAGACACTGCGCTACCGTCTTTCCTTTATTGATATGCAGCGCAATTAGTCTTGTAGCCGCCATTTTTCATATTCCTCCATCTAAAAAGAGCTACCCGAAGGCAGCTCTTACCAATTCACTATTCTCATTTTAACATCCGTTCCCGATCATAAGCTCCCTGCAAATAAACGGCCTGCTTGATGATCTCTTCCATATCGAAATAGACGCACATAATGCTTTCGTACAGCTTCCACACATTAGATTCGCTGCCGCCCACCATTTCCATCAGCTGGTCTTCCATCTTCGATTGCTCAGACTGTTTTTCCTGATAAGCAGTCTCTTCCACAAAATGATTCTCTCCATCTGTTTCCTCGTATCGTAAATCATAATAATCTTTCATAAACTGAATATCCATCTAATCCCTCCTGAACTCAAATTGCCAAAACATCCTCTACACGCTCACACAGCTGTTCCATCAGTTCCATGATGCCGCCCGCACCAACCGCAGCTGCGAACAACCCCATCTCAATCAGGGTCAGCAGGAACACATCCGTCCAGCTCGCCCGAACCACCGAATAGATGCCGCAGCCAAAAACGAACAGCATGATCGGCGAAAGCACCCACAGGGATAGCTGCATCAGCAGATTCCAGATAAAGCATAGAAATCGCAGCAGAAACGCAACCGGCAGCAACAGGATTTTCAGCACCAGCTTCAACAAAAAACATACGATCTTCATGGATTTCACCCCTTCGTTTTTCTTTTCATCTTCATTTTATCGTACCTGCTTGCCAAACACCACGATGTCAACAGGTAGACCAAAAAATATGTAACGGCACAGACAGTTTCATCTGTGCCATGTGCTGTAGAAATCCCGCACATTTGCGCCGTCAGCGAATACCAGAAAGCCTCTTCAGGATCAGCTTCTGCATCTCCCAGAGTTCATCCAGCCGTCTCTGCAAATCCCGGATATCCTCCGCATAGATGCTTCCAGATTCATTGGCGCGTTTTGCGTACTGATTCAGGTTGTTGGAGCAGATTCGCAGGAGCGAAACCAGGGCTTTCACATCCTGCAAATCCAGTCTGATGCAGTACCCATCCAGAGCCATCTTTCGCAGATAGGCTCCCATGCTGCGGATGCCAAGCTCATCCATCTTCTCATGGATTCGCTCGACCTCCTCCTTGGATGCAAGGAAATGAACATCCTGATCTCGCTTTGCCATTACAACACCTCCTCACGGGTTTCAGAATATTTTGCAGGCGGAATATGTTCCGCCTTGGATTTCAGATCAGCCAACACAGAAGGACGCTCTGACTCGCTTCTTTCGTCACGATTTTCCACAGAGTCCTCCATATTCAGGGCTGCATCCAGTTCTGCCAGCCGCTGACTTTTTGCTGCCAGCTCTGCTTCCTGCGGAAACGGTTTTCCA
>OKUS01000870.1_pt1 | contig 11780 bp, 10 predicted proteins | sample 1606591 | NCBI WGS metagenome assembly OKUS01 (sample SAMEA3882509, study PRJEB24775) | human gut metagenome | biome: human-associated habitat; feature: intestine environment; material: feces | place: Netherlands | collected 2009/2010 | reverse complement strand
GGTCACTCGGTTTCAACAGGGAAGATCGCCGCATTTTTGATCTTTTTCGGAATAGTGATACTGATGGCTTTGCTTGGGGATACAAACGGAAAAGCGGCAGATGTAAGTTTCGGAATTATAAATATGATCAAGTTGTTCAGCGTTGGTATCATTGCGGCTGCAACGATGGTCGTTCCCGGAGTAAGCGGATCTATGATGCTTATGCTTCTCGGATATTATGATACGATTCTGAAAACAATCAATCAATTTATTGACGCTGTTGTAGCTTTTGATATAAATGGTATTTTGACGCAGTGTAAAGTTTTGATACCGTTCGGAATCGGGATCGTGATCGGGATCTTCCTGATTGCAAAGCTGATCGAATTTATTTTTTCAAAAGCGGAGATCCATGCATATTATGCGATCATCGGTCTGATCATCGCATCGCCGATCGCAATTTTGTTAAAGACAGACTGGAGTGCGTTCTCTGTTGTGACATTGCTGATCGGAGTGGTGACATTTGCGGCAGGATGGTTTGCGGCATCAAAATTAGGCGGAGAATGATTTTATAGCAGATGTGCGTTGAATTGGCAATACGAAGGATTGAAAAACAACAAATTTTCTGATAAATTATATATAAACATATAATTAATCTGTAACAGTTGTGCTCTGTAGTAAAGCCGAGGAGGTGCATCGTATGAAATTAGAGGTTGCAATAATAGAAAGAAAAGAGCAGTTGGATGATCTGATTCCGTTTCGTGTGGAAAATGCATTATGGGGAACTGAGAAATTTCCTCCTATGTATGGATATATCGGATTTATTCCTCAAGATGCATTCTATTTGAAGCTGATCTGTGAAGAAAAGAATCCTCTTCGTGTTTATACGGAGATCAATGACCCGATTTACAGAGACAGCGTGATGGAAGCTTATCTTATGTTCGAGCCGGTTTCTTCGAGAGCGAATGAAGAAAATTATTTGAATTTTGCAGTAAATGCAAACGGAGTCCTGCATGCGGAATATGGTTCCAGACGGATGTACCGTTCTTATTTTACAGAGGCGGAACGGGTGGGATTTGAATGTCATGCAGAAGTGCATGAAAATGACTGGACGGCAGAATTGAAAGTTCCCGTTAAAATTTTGGAAAAGATTTACGGACCGCTGAATTTAGGAGAAGGAAGCTATTTTACATGCAATTTTTATAAAATTTCAGAGTCAAAAGAAGCCGAACATTATGCATCTTATTCCCCTATCTTATCGAGTGTGCCGAGTTTCCATGTACCGGAATTTTTTGCCGACGCTAAGATTGTCAGACAGAAATGAAAAAAGAAAATAAATTATGCAGAACAGAGTGCTTTGGTGCAAAACCCGAAGCGAGACAGAAAAAGAAGGGAAACGAAATAATCTATGATTTTAGAAAATAATGAAGAGAAAAGAAGTACGCTTTGGAGAACGATTGTTGCAATATCATCAATACTTATAGTTATCGTAGCGGTCTTTTTTGTGACGAGACTCTTTGTCGGAAATCCACTTGTGGGAACTTGGGTCAGTGAAGACAGCGGAGAAGTGATCAAGATAGAAAGTAACGGAAAAGTTACGCTGACAGACGAGGATAAAAAGTCTTTTGAGACGGTGCAATCAGAAGTGGATACAAAAACGAAGGTTTTTACGATTCACACTGAGGATACACAGGCGGAAGGACTTCTCTCAGGAACATATGATTACAGTATAGAGAAAGATACGCTTACATTAACAGAGCGTGAATATGGCGATCAGCTTGTATTTGTCAAAAGAGAAAAGAAGTAACAGCAAATCAGATGAAGAAGAGTTCCGTTTACGGAACTCTTCTGTTATAATAAAACGATAAGACAGTTCGGAAAAAGGAGAAACAGAATGTACAGGGAAAACACAAAAGAAATTGCGATCGGCAATGTGAAGATCGGAGGAACTCATCCGGTAACGATCCAGTCGATGACAAATACAAAGACAGAAAATGTGAAAGAAACAGTAGATCAGATACTGCGTTTGGAGGCGGCAGGATGTGAAATCATTCGTTGTGCGGTTCCGACAATGGAAGCGGCAGAGGCGTTGAAAGAAATAAAAAAACAAATTCATATTCCTCTTGTGGCAGATATTCATTTCGATTACAGGCTGGCGATCGCCGCGATCGAAAACGGAGCGGATAAGATTAGGATCAATCCGGGAAATATCGGCTCGGAAGAAAAGGTTCAGGCTGTTGTAGATAAGGCAAAAGAGTACAATGTACCAATCCGTGTCGGTGTGAACAGCGGTTCTTTGGAAAAGCATATTTTGGAAAAATACAACGGTGTAACGGCAGAAGGGATCGTGGAGAGTGCTCTTGACAAAGTGCATATGATCGAAAAAATGGGATATGACAATCTTGTTGTGAGTATTAAATCTTCCGATGTGCTGATGTGCGTGAAAGCTCACGAATTGATCGCAAAGGCATGTCCTTATCCGCTTCATGTCGGTATTACAGAATCGGGAACGGTTTATTCGGGAAATATAAAATCTTCGATAGGTCTTGGGATCATCCTCAACGAGGGGATAGGAAATACGATCCGGGTTTCTTTGACCGGAGATCCGGCAGAAGAGATTCGAAGCGCAAAGCTTATATTAAAAACACTTGGTTTGCGAAAAGGCGGGATCGAAGTTGTATCCTGTCCTACTTGCGGCAGGACGAAGATCGATCTGATCGGTCTGGCAAACGAAGTGGAGAAGATGGTTCAGGATATTCCTCTTGATATCAAAGTTGCCGTTATGGGATGTGTAGTGAACGGTCCGGGAGAGGCAAGAGAAGCTGATATCGGAATCGCCGGAGGGATCGGAGAAGGTCTTCTGATCAAAAAAGGCGAGATCATAAAAAAAGTAAAAGAAGAAAAACTTTTGGAAACATTGCGGCAGGAACTTTTAAACTGGAAAAAGTGACAGATTCGGATCATGCCGGATGAAGAGAGCTAAAAAGAATACGTATTACTGTTATCAGTGTAAAAGAATATATAGGAGCTGTTGATTTGGAACAGGTAAAAGACGATAAAAAATTTTTTCATGTATTTCCGACGTTGAGAGCAGACGATGATGTCCGTTTGCTGTTTTCAGATGTGGAAGTTAAGAAGATCACGACGAACTCGCGACGTGATTTTCTTAACATATATATTTTCAGCAGACATCTCATTCAGAAGAAGCAGATTTTTCAGATGGAACAATGTATCAAAGATCAGTTATTTGCCAAAACGGCTGTTGCGGTGCATATTGTGGAGGAATATATGCTCTCGGGACAGTATACTGCAGAAGCGCTTATGAATGAATACAGGGAGAGTATCATCCTCGAATTGAAAGAAAAAAGTATGCTTGCATCTAATATGTTTGCACAGGCAGATATCCGCTATGAAGCGGAAAATGTAGTCTGCCTGGAACTGCTCGATACGATTGTTTCGGCAGGGCGAAAAGAAGAGATAGTGGATCTGTTAAAGGAAGTGTATTCAGAAAGATTTCATATTCCGGCAGAGATCCGTGTAGATTACAAAGAGCCTGACAGAACAGGAAGCAGGGAATATGATGAACAGAGAATCCAACAGGAGATCAATGCGATCTTTGAGAGACGGGCAAGACAGCGCGGGGAAACGCCTCAGGCAGAAGGAGAAGAGAAGAAAGATCAGATAAAAAGAACTTCATCTGAAAATGCGGCGGATAAAGCATCGGTATCATCCCGAGACGGGAAAGGAACATCGGCGGCAATATCAGGAGGAGTGAAAAAGGGAGAATTTAAAAAAGGTGAATTCCGAAAGAAAGATTTTTACCGTCCTGTTAAGATCGGTGACGATCCGAATCTGATTTACGGGCGTAATTTTGAAGATGAGCCTATTTCTTTAGAGCAGGTGATCACAGAAATGGGAGAGATCACAGTACACGGTAAGATTATCAGTTTTGATACAAGAGAAATCCGGAATGAAAAGACGATCATTATATTTTCTGTGACAGACTTTACAGACACGATCACAGTGAAAATGTTTGCGAAAAACGAACAACTTCCTGAAATCTTAGGGGAATTAAAAAAAGGAGCGTTCGTAAAAGTCAAAGGAGTTACGACGATTGATAAATTTGACGGAGAACTTACGATAGCTTCTGTAACAGGAATTAAAAAGATCGGTGATTTTACGGTTCAAAGGGAAGATTTAAGTCCAATCAAGCGGGTAGAACTTCATTGTCATACGAAAATGAGCGATATGGACGGTGTGTCGGAAGTAAAAGATATCGTAAAACGTGCGCATGACTGGGGACATCCTGCAATCGCGATCACAGATCACGGTGTGGCTCAGGCGTTTCCGGACGCCAATCATTATATTGAAACACTTGATAAAGACGACCCGTTTAAAGTTCTTTACGGTGTGGAAGGATATGTTGTGGACGATCTGACGGAGATTGCAGTAAACGCAGGCAATCAGACGCTTGACGATACTTATATTGTCTTTGACATCGAGACTACAGGGTTTAGTTCAATCAAAGATGCGATCATAGAGATCGGAGCCGTAAAAGTGACGGACGGAAAGATCACGGATCGTTTTAGTACGTTTGTGAATCCGAAACGGCCGATTCCGTTTGAGATCACAAACCTGACAAGCATCACAGACGAAATGGTGATGGATTCACCGACAATAGACGTTGTTTTACCTCAGTTCCTTGAGTTTGCAGGAGACGGTGTGCTTGTCGCGCACAATGCCGGGTTTGATGTTGGATTTATCGAACAGAATTGCCGGTCGCTTGGACTTTCGGATGAGTTTGTATATCTGGATACAGTAGCGCTGGCACGTGTACTTTTGCCGACGTTGTCAAAATATAAATTAAATATCGTGGCGAAAGCGTTGAATATTTCCCTTGAGAATCATCACCGTGCAGTGGATGATGCAGAGGCAACTGCGGAAATATTTGTTAAATTTACAGAAATGCTGAAAAAGGATCAGGTCGGAACTTTAAAAGAAGTGAATCGTTACGGGGACCGGAATGTCAATGCGATTCGGAAAATGCCGACACATCATATTATTATTTTGGCGAAAAATGATATCGGCCGATATAATCTGTACCAGTTGATCTCTCAATCTCATATGACTTACTACGCAAGAAGACCGAGAATACCGAAAAGTCTTTTGAACGAGCACAGGGAAGGGCTGCTGATCGGAAGCGCCTGCGAGGCGGGAGAATTATATCAGGCAGTGCATGAAAAGCGCTCTGCCCAACAGATTGCGAGGCTGGCGGAATTCTATGATTATTATGAGATACAGCCTGTCGGAAACAATCAGTTTATGATCGAGAGTGAACGTATAGCGGATGTAAATTCAATAGAAGATCTGCAAAATATCAACAGGGAGATCGTGGAGCTCGGAGAAAAATTCGGAAAGCCGGTAGTGGCAACATGCGACGTACATTTTTTAAATCCTGACGATGAAGTGTACCGAAGGATTATTATGGCGGGAAAAGGATTTGACGACGCGGATCGTCAGCCTCCGTTGTTTCTTCGCACGACAGATGAGATGCTGGAAGAGTTTTCCTACCTCGGCGCGGCGAAAGCGAGAGAGATTGTTATAGATAATCCGGTGAAGATCGCGGGTATGATTGAAAAGATCTCTCCGGTCAATCCGAACAAATGTCCTCCGGTTATCGAAAATTCAGATCAGGAACTAAGGGATATCTGTTACAGGAAAGCTCATGAGATGTATGGAGAAGATCTTCCGAAGCAAGTTTCCGCACGTCTGGAAAAAGAACTGAATTCCATTATTTCAAATGGGTATGCGGTTATGTATATCATTGCGCAAAAGCTTGTTTGGAAGTCAAATGCGGACGGATATCTTGTAGGTTCGCGAGGATCGGTCGGATCTTCCTTTGTTGCGACAATGGCGGGAATTACAGAGGTAAATCCGTTAAGTCCGCATTATTATTGTTCAAAATGCCATTATAGTGATTTTGAGTCGGATGAAGTGCGTTCATTTGCCGGCGGATGCGGGTATGATATGCCGGATAAGAAGTGTCCGGTATGCGGAGAACAGCTTGTGAAAGCGGGATTTGATATTCCGTTTGAGACATTCCTAGGATTCAAAGGAGACAAAGAACCGGATATCGACTTGAACTTTTCCGGAGATTATCAGGCAAAGGCTCATAAATATACAGAAGTTCTTTTCGGTGAAGGACATACATTTAAGGCTGGAACGATCGGTACTCTGGCAGATAAGACAGCGTATGGATTTGTCCGGAACTACTATGAGGAACATGAGCAAAGAAAACGAAAATGTGAGATAGAAAGAGTGACCGAAGGGTGTACGGGAATCCGAAGAAGCACAGGTCAGCATCCGGGAGGTATCGTCGTTCTTCCTCACGGGCATGATATCAATGAATTTACTCCGGTTCAACATCCGGCAAATGATATGGAATGTGGAATTACAACGACACATTTTGATTATCATTCCATCGATCATAACTTGTTGAAGTTAGATATTCTGGGACATGACGATCCGACGATGATCCGTACACTGGAGGACTATATTACATCGGATGCTATGGAAAATGAATACAATGCAGATCATCCGTTTATTGCGACCGAAATTCCTCTTGATGATAAGGATGTGATCGAACTGTTTCATGGAACAGAAGTGTTGGGGATTAAGCCGGAAGATATTGACGGATGTAAGATCGGAAGTCTCGGAATACCGGAATTCGGAACGGACTTTGTTATTCAAATGGTTCAGGATACGAAACCGCAGACACTTTCGGATCTGATCCGTATTTCCGGATTATCGCACGGAACGAATGTGTGGCTTGGAAATGCACAGGAGCTTGTGAAGTCGGGAAAGGCGACGATTTCGACGGCGATTTGTACGAGAGACGATATTATGATCTATCTTATCAACAAAGGAGTAGAAAGTGCTCTTGCGTTTACGATTATGGAAAGTGTGCGAAAAGGAAAAGGACTGAAACCGGAATGGGAAGAGGCGATGAAAGCACAGGATGTGCCGGATTGGTATATTTGGTCATGTAAAAAAATTAGCTACATGTTCCCGAAAGCACATGCCGCCGCTTATGTTATGATGGCATATCGGATCGCATACTGTAAGATCAACTATCCTCTTGCATATTATGCGGCGTATTTCGGCATCAGGGCGGATGCGTTTTCGTATGCGCTTATGTGTCAGGGAAAAGAAACGTTGAATTATCATATAAAACAGTATAAAAGTAAAGGGGATCAGCTAAGCAAGAAAGAGCAGGACGTGCTAAAAGACATGAAGATCGTTCAGGAAATGTATGCCCGTGGATTTGAGTTTGTTCCGATTGATATTTATAGGGCGAAGGCAAAGATGTTTCAGATCGTAGACGGAAAGCTGATGCCGTCGCTTGCAAGCATTGAAGGAATGGGGGATAAAGCTGCCGAGGCAGTGGAAGAGGCGGCGAAAGACGGGGCGTATCTGTCGCTTGACGACTTCAGGCAAAGAACAAAAGTCAGCAAGACTGTGATTGATCTGATGGCGGAGCTTGGATTGTTTGGAGATCTTCCGCAGAGTAATCAGTTATCGCTGTTTGATTTTACATGATGGCAGAAACTTTTTAAACGCCGCGGAATGCGGAGAATAAAAAGATAAGATGCAGGAGAGAAAGACGTGATCAGAAAATTTCAAAGACAGGATCTGGAAGCGGCAGTGAAAATCTGGCTTGCCGCGAATAAAGAAGCGCATGATTTTATTGATCCGTGTTATTGGGAAGGTTACAAAGATGCGGTTAAAGAGATGTTTTTGCAGGCGGAAATCTATGTTTTCGAGACAGAAGACATGATGGAAGAGATATTTGATGAAACAGGCGGAATTCTCGGCTTTATCGGATTAGATAAAGATTATGTGGAGGGGATTTTTGTCAGAGGAGACGTTCGCTCCCAAAGTATCGGAAAGCAGCTTCTTGATTTTGTAAAACAAAAGAGAAAAAGATTAGAATTAAACGTATATGTAAAAAATAAAAGGGCAGTACAATTTTATGAAAGGGAAGGATTTTGTATTCAAAGAGAAGGAAAAGATGCGGAAACCGGAGAAAAAGAATATTGTATGCTATGGATAAAATAAATGACTTTTATATGAATCCGGAGAAAATATAAACAAGGCGTATGAAAACAGAGGAATAAAAACATCTGTTACATAAATGAGGATGGAGATGGAACATAGAAATTCAGTATTAATCGTAGAAGATGATGTAAATATTAACGGACTTTTAAAAGAAGCATTAGAAAAAGAAGGGTATATATGTACGCAGGCGTTCTCAGGTACGGAAGCAAGAATGATTTTACAGGGGGAAAGATATTCGGTTATACTTCTTGATTTAATGCTTCCGGGAATTCCGGGGGAAGAAGTACTTAGAGATATTCGAAAGAAAGGAAATACCCCGGTGATCATTCTAACAGCAAAAGATACGATTGATGATAAAGTGGAATTTTTGCGCGGCGGAGCGGATGATTATGTGACAAAGCCGTTTGATATTAAAGAAGTAACTGCCAGAGTAAAAGTGGGAAATACAGAATTGCCTCATATTACAAAACAGGAATTTTCAATATTGGAGCTGTTGTTAAAACATCCGAAAAAAGTATTCAGCAAAGAAGAAATGTTTGAATATGCGTGGGAAGAGCAATATATGGGAGAGACAAAGACGCTAGACGTACATATAAGTAATATCCGCAAGAAGATCAAGGCTGTGACAGATAAAGAATATATTGAAACTGTATGGGGGATCGGGTACAGGCTTCATCCGTAATCTTTACTCTTTTTTTACTTTTTATTTGCGATTGATTAGCAATTTGTTTATAGAATGAGAGCAGATAAAGAAAAGAAAAGGAGAAAAAAGATGAGTGAATATTTATTGGCTACACACGGATTGACAAAACAATTCGGTCATCATAAGGCGGTAGATCATGTTGATCTTCATGTGAAAAAAGGTTCGATTTACGGCTTTATCGGAAGAAACGGAGCTGGGAAAACGACATTTTTGAAAATGATAAGCGGTTTATCACAACCGACTTCGGGTGAGATTGAAATGTTCGGATATAAGAATGCTCAGTTGAAAAACGTACGTTCAAGGATCAGCTGTCTGATTGAGTCGCCGGGACTATACGGAAATATGTCTGCTTATGATAATCTGGCGGTAAAATGCCGATTGTTTGGGATCAATGACAAAAGATACATTGAAAATATATTAAAAACAGTTGGCCTGTCTAATGTGGGAAAGAAAAAGACAAAACATTTTTCGCTCGGAATGAAGCAAAGACTCGGGATCGGTATGGCTCTTGTCGGAGAGCCGGATCTGCTGCTGCTCGATGAACCGATTAACGGATTAGACCCACAGGGAATCGCGGAAATCCGGGATATGATCTTCAAACTTCGAGATGAGCAGAATATGACGATCATTATTTCCAGTCATATTTTAGAAGAGTTGTCTAAAATCGCAACCCATTATGGAATTATTCATAACGGAACTCTCGTACAGGAAATTACGAAAGAAGAGTTGATGCAGCGCTGTGGAGAAAGGATGGAGATTTTTCTCGATGACCCAAAACAGGCGCTGCCGGTGCTGGATCAGATGGGATTTAAGAACTATCAGGTGACAGACAAGAATACGATCCACATATACGAAAGGCTGGATGAAAGCGCAGCTGTGAATATGGAACTTGCAAAAGCAGGTGTCAGTGTGAGAGGGATTGGAATTACAAGCGAAGAACTTGAAAATTATTTTCTGAATCTGACAGGAGGTGCCTGCAATGCTTAATATGATACGAATGGAATTGTTCCGTATGTTTAAAACAAAAAGCCTCTATGTAATCTGGACAATTTTTGCTGTTCTTATGATTGTGACAACAGCGCTTACAGCGGGTGAAATGGATGCATATTCGCTTGAGGATCGGCAGCAGAATTATGAATATGCAATGGAAGAACAAGAAAGCGGTCAGGTGAATCTTGGAATGGATGTGACGCCTCCGACAAAACCGGGGGAACAGGTTTCTGTTTTCGATATGTTTTTTGCAAATATAAAAGGAAAGGCCGTTGCGGTGTTTATGATCATCTTTACAATCCTGTATTCTACGGCAGATGTAACGAGCGGATTTGTGAAAAATATAGCAGGTCAAGTGAAAAACAGAGGTTTGATCGTATGTGCCAAAGCCGTATGTTTGTTCCTTTATACAGTATTGACGATGATGTTGTTCTTCATTGTACAGGCAGTGGCAAACAAATTGTTTTTCCATGAAGTTATACTGGGAGATAAAAGAGCATTTGCGCTTTATTTTCTTCTTCAGACGATACTGCATTTTGCTCTTTTGATGATCGTAATGTGTATTGCGCTTGTGATCAGAAATAATGTAGTCAGCATTGTGATAGGTATTTGTCTGTGTATGAATGCACTTATTATTTTTTATAGTTTTATTGATCGTATGCTTGCAAAAGTCGGACTGGAAAATTTTCATATGATCAATTATACTGTGAGCGGGAAGATTACGCTTCTTGGAACAGAGATTACATCGGAAATGGCGGTTACTTCTTTGCTGGTTGGATTTGCATTTGTGGCAGCCGCAGTCTGTTTGGGAAGTTTTGTGTTTAAGAAACGAGATATTTAACATGTATGTTATAGTTGGGATTTTGGTCGGAGTTATTATTACATTGATTTGTATATTGGGTAGTTATATGCGGCAGGTAAAAGATATCTGCCGCCAATTGCGTTTTCTGAGAGAGCATGAGAGCAATATGCTCATCACAAAAGAAATTAAGCTGGGAAATATTAAAGAGTTGACAGATCTTCTGAACGAGATGATTAAAGAACGAAAAGAAGAAGCTGCACAATATGTAAAAAAAGAACGGATGATTGCTGATACATATACGAATTTATCGCATGATATAAGGACGCCCCTGACATCAATGGACGGATATTTTCAACTGCTGGAAACCTGTTCGTCTGAAGCGGACAGGAAGCGTTATATCGAAATCATAGAGGAACGAATCGAAAGCCTTAAAGAGATGCTGGAAGAGCTGTTTACTTATACAAAGTTAAAAAATGAAACGTATGAATTGAAAAAAGAACGACAAAACTTAACTCAGATTCTGAAAGAAACAGTGTTTTCATATTATGATGAATGGGCAGAAAGGGGAATTGTTCCGGAATTTGACTTGACAGATACGCCTGTTTGGATCATGGGGAATGGACAGGCGCTTAGAAGGATTATACAAAACATTGTGAAAAACGGGTTGGATCATGGAAATAAAGAATTGAAGATTCAACTGAAAAAGAAGGAAAACAGAGCGAAGCTAGTGTTTAAAAATAGAGTGGAATATCCGGATCGGATCGATCTTCAAAGAGTCTTTGAACGTTTCTATAAAGCAGATGAAGCAAGAAGCAAAAATTCGACAGGACTCGGCCTTTCTATTACAAAAGGGTTTGTACTGAAAATGAATGGAGAAATCAGCGCGCAGATGAAGGGTGACTGGTTTAGTATTCATATCAGTTTTCCGTTAATATGAAGTTAAAACGGATGAGAGAGACTTTGTTTTTTCTTTCTTGATATCCTCTTGCTATCGGAACATGCTGACTATATAATGAAAACAGAAGAATGCGGGGCAGAATACTATAAACATCCATATAAAGTGAAGCGGATGAAAGTAACGAAAACGCAGCAGAAAGGAAGGAAATGGAAATGACGAGAAATTTTGGGTGTACGAAGGAAGGAAATCAGGCGAGTCTCTATGTGATAAGAAATGAAAACGGGATGGAGGCA
>OKUS01000864.1_pt1 | contig 11829 bp, 10 predicted proteins | sample 1606591 | NCBI WGS metagenome assembly OKUS01 (sample SAMEA3882509, study PRJEB24775) | human gut metagenome | biome: human-associated habitat; feature: intestine environment; material: feces | place: Netherlands | collected 2009/2010 | reverse complement strand
AGATCTGGCGAAGCTGAAGGCACCGCTACCCCTGCACATTGCGCAGGCAAAGTGCTATGCCTATATGTACAGTCTGCAGAAGGAGCTGCCTTATATCCGTGTACGTCTGACTTATTGTAATATAGAGACGGAAGATATCCGTTATTTTTATGAAGATTATGAATTCGCGAAGCTGGAGGCATGGTTTCAGCAATTGATTGGTGATTACCGTAAATGGGCGGATTATACCTGGCAGTGGAGAGAGCTTAGACAGCAGTCCATTGCCGGACTGCAATTCCCCTTTGATTATCGGGACGGACAAAAGGAACTGGTCAGTTATGTGTACCAGACCATTTATCATAAGAGAAAACTGTTCCTGGAAGCGCCTACCGGAGTGGGCAAGACCATATCCACCATATTTCCTGCGGTGAAGGCGATGGGGAAGGACATGGGAGACAAGCTGTTCTATCTGACAGCCAAGACCATCACCCGTACGGTGGCGGAGGACACTTTTTCTCTGTTGCGGGAGAAGGGACTGCGATTCAAAAGTATTATTCTGACAGCGAAAGAGAAGATCTGTTTTCAGGAACGTACCGAATGTAATCCGGAGCAGTGCCCTTATGCCAAAGGACATTTTGACCGGATCAATGATGCTATCTATGATCTGTTGACCCGGGAAGAGAGTTTTACCAGAAGCAAAATAGAAGAGTATGCCCTGAAACATCAGGTATGCCCTTTTGAATTCGGACTGGATTTAAGTCTGTTCGCAGATGGGATTATCGGAGATTATAATTACCTCTTTGATCCCCATGTGTATCTGAAGAGATTTTTCGGGGACGGCAGCCAGGGGAATTATGTCTTTCTGATCGACGAGGCACATAATCTCTTAGAGCGGGGCAGAGAGATGTACAGCGCACCTCTGCGGAAGGAAGACCTGTTGGAACTGAAGCGGGAGATAAAACAGACAATCATGTCGGAAATGGAGGAGGCAGCATTTAAAAAACGCGATAAAGACGAGATTTCCGGACAAATGACATTAGAAATGACAGATGCGTCAAAACAACTGCCACAGGTTAGTATCCCGGAGGAGAGCAATGGAACAGATTCTCTGTATATCAAAGGGCATAAGCTGAAGAAATCCGATGGAAAAAGTACTTTTGTGCGGGAAGGCTATGCGGAACGGATCAGCCAGATGCTGGAGAGGTGCAATGCCCAGCTGTTGTCCATGAAGCGGGATTGTGATGGCTACCGGCTGGTGGATGACATAGACATGTTGGTACAGCCTCTGACCAGACTTCACGGCATCATCAGCGATTATCTGGAGGAGCAGGAGAAGGTCAGTCTGGAAGTGAGGGAGAATCTGCTGGACTTCTACTTCAAGCTCAGCCATTTCCTGGATATTTATGAAAGACAGGACGAAAACTATGTGAAATATACCAGGATGTGTGAGGACGGAAGCTTTGAACTGAAGCTGTTTTGTGTGAATCCCAGGGAAAATCTGAAGGAATGCATGCTCAGGGGACGCAGTACGATCCTGTTTTCCGCTACATTTCTGCCGATCCAGTATTACAAGAATCTGCTGGGTGGCGAGAAGGAAGACTATGAGGTATATGCGCACTCAGTATTCGATCCCGAGAAGCGCACAATACTGATCGCTGGGGATGTGACCAGCAAGTTCACACGCAGATCCCGGGAGGAGTACTACAATATTGCCCGCTATATTCATGAAGTCGTGAAGAACCGGCATGGCAATTACATGGTGTTTTTCCCGTCTTATTCCTTTATGGAGCATATTTATGAGATTTATGAGCAGTATTTTATGACAGAAGAAGAGGAATGTCTGGTACAGCAGGAATCCATGAATGAGGAAGAGAGGGAATACTTCCTGAACCGCTTCCGGGGCAATGAGGACTGCGATCTGCAGAGCCTTATCGGAATGGAGATCGAGGAGGAAGAGGAACAGACGCTGATCGGGTTCTGCGTGCTGGGAGGTATCTTCGGAGAGGGGATCGACCTGAAAAAGGACAGCCTCATCGGTGTGATCGTAGTAGGAACCGGACTGCCACAGGTAGGCTGCGAAAGGGAAATCCTCAAGGACTATTTTGATGACAATGGGGAAAACGGCTTTGATTATTCCTACCGTTATCCCGGAATGAATAAAGTGCTGCAGGCGGCGGGACGTGTCATCCGGACCGCGGAAGATGTGGGGATTATCGTCCTGCTGGATGAGCGTTTCAGGCAGTATTCTTATCGCAGAATGTTCCCCAGGGAGTGGGAACAGGTAGTACCTGTGACAGTGGATACGGTGGCTAAAAAGGTGGAGCGATTTTGGGACGCCTGGTTGTGGCAGCAACGATGACATTCGAAACGATGACATTCGAAACGATGACATTCGATATGATAACAGAGTTGATATACAACATGACAATCCACATAACCACATATGACACGTGTGTATATGTGGATAACTCGGTGGATTTTGTGGATTATTTGAGCTTTTTCATAAAAAAAACGACAGATGGATCAAAAATGATGTATAATAGCAAAAGAATGGATGTGGACAAATAAATACAAGCAGTACTGAACCAGTCAATGGAAAAGTCTTACGAGTACAAAGTATGAAATTAAGACAACCTGAAATTCAGACAGCATGAAATTAAGGCAGAAAGGCATGGTGACCAATATGTGGGCATATGAAAGTGTTTTTTATCAGATCTATCCTATGGGATTCTGCGGAGTTCCTTTTGAAAATGACGGAATACAGAGACATGAGATCAAACGTGTGGAGGAGTGGATCCCCCATATGCAGAAGCTGGGAGTGAATGCCGTTTATTTCTCTCCGGTATTTGAGTCGGATACCCATGGTTACAATACCAGGGATTACCGCAAAATTGATGTAAGGCTGGGAACCAATGAAGATTTTAAGGAAGTATGTGACGCACTGCATGCGGCAGGAATCCGGGTTGTGTTAGACGGTGTGTTCAATCATGTGGGCAGAGGTTTTGCACAGTTTCAGGATGTGATTAAAAACCGCGAGAACTCTCCTTATGTGAACTGGTTCTACCGTATTGATTTCGGCGGTAATTCCAACTACAACGACGGATTGTGGTATGAGGGCTGGGAAGGCTGCTTTGATCTGGTGAAGCTTAACCTGCAGAACCCGGAGGTAGTGAATTACCTGTTAGATAGCGTGAAGGGCTGGATCGATGAATTCGGTATCGACGGTCTGCGTCTGGATGTGGCATACAGCCTGGATGAGAATTTTGTCAGAAGACTGCGGGAAGTGACCGGTGCCTACAAGCAGGATTTCTTCTTATTAGGCGAGATGCTTCACGGAGATTATAATCGCCTGATGAATGATCAGATGTTGCATTCCGCAACGAACTACGAGTGTTATAAGGGACTTTACAGCAGCTTCAACAGCATGAATATGTTCGAGATCGTGCATTCTCTGCTGCGACAGTTCGGACCGGAGAATTGGACATTATATAAGGGAAAGCATCTGTTGTCCTTCGTGGATAACCATGATGTGACCCGAGTGGCAAGTATTTTGAATAATGAAAATCATCTGCCGCTGATCTATGCCATGGCATTCGGTATGCCGGGGATCCCCTGTGTCTACTATGGAAGCGAATGGGGATTCAAAGCCAGAAAAGAAGATGGTGACCCTGCACTGCGTCCCTGCTTTGACAAGCCGGAGTGGAACGGTCTGTGTGACTGGATCAGCAGACTGGCAGAGGCCAAGAAGCATTCCGAGGCACTGAATTACGGAGCCTTCCGTTCAGTACTGCTGACCAATAAGCAGTGCATTTTCGAGAGAAAGTCGGAGCATGAGAGAGTACTGGTGGCCATCAATGCGGACGGAGAGGACTTCATGGCACATTTTGATGCCGGCTGTGGAACAGCGGTGGATCTGATCACCGGAGAGAAACATGACTTTGGCGGCGGCAGTCTTCTGCCAGCGTACAGTGCATATTTCTGGCGGATGGAAAACTAACGGAGAATTTATTTATGAAGGTACTGATCTTATCCACCGGAACGGGTGAGGGACATAATTCCGCTGCAAAAGCGGTGAAAGAACAGTTTGAAAAACGGGGCATTCCCTGTGAGTTGGCAGATGTACTGAATTTTGCTTCGGACAAAGCCGGCGCTTACGGACGCCGGATCTACATCTGGAGCACAGTCCGGGCGAAAAAGGTGTTCGCCGGAGCGTACCGGGTAGGCAGGGCCATTTCGTCTGCCAGATTAAAGTCACCGGTGTATTTTGCCAACGCTTTGTATGCGGATAAGCTGTGCAGCTATATCACAGAGAACGGATATGATACGGTGGTAATGCCACATCTGTTCCCGGCGGAGGCAATGACCTGGCTGCTGCGACAGCATAAGCTGGATGTACAGACTTATTTTATTGCCACGGATTATACCTGTATTCCTTTTACCGAGGAGACAAAGGTGGATTACTATTTTATCCCACATGAGGAACTGACGACGGAGTTCATCAAACGCGGCATCCCTGCGGAGAAGCTGGTTCCCACGGGAATTCCGGTATCGGAGAGGTTCCTGAAGCTTCCGGAAAAAAGAGAAGCGCGAGGGCAGCTGGGGATTCCGGCAGATAAATCCTGTATCCTTATGATGACGGGCAGCATGGGGTATGGCCGTGTGGAAAGCATGACGGCGAAGCTGGTGGAGCAGACCGGCGAGGATACCCATCTGTATATCCTGGGGGGAACCAATGAAGAACTGAAGAAGACACTCCGGGATACCTATGCCGATACAGAGCGGGTGCATGTGCTGGATTTTACCACGGAAGCGCATCTCTACATGGCAGCGGCGGATATTCTGTTCACCAAACCGGGTGGACTGACTTCTACGGAAGCGGTGGCAGCGAAGGTTGCATTGGTACACACTAAGCCGATCCCCGGATGTGAGGATCGCAATGTTGCCTTTTTCACACAGCATGGGATGTCTGTATCAGGAGATACGGAAGATGCCGTGATACAAAATGGACTAAAGCTTCTGCGGGATCCGGAGGCACAGGCCGAAATGCGGAAGTGTCAGGAAAAATACGGAAAGCCTTACGCCGCAGATGCAGTCTGTGAATTCATCTGCGGACAAAAGGAAGCAGCACAAGAGGAAACTTAGACACAGAGGAAAACGACAGACAGGAGAGACAGATGATCATACGTGAACTGGGAATGATAGTCTTCGGATTGTTATGCGGAAGTATATTGTTCGGCAGGGCATTGCCGAAGTGGATCAAAGGAATTGATGTCACTGAGGTCAGCAACGATCACAATCCGGGGACTGCCAATGCCATGAAATACGCAGGAGTGCCTGTCGGGATCCTGTGCCTGCTGGGAGATCTGTTAAAGGGAGCACTGCCGGTATACGTGGCAGTTGGCATGGGGCTTGTGACAGACAGCTGGTTCCCGCTTATCATGGCGGCACCGGTACTGGGGCACGCCTATTCCCTGTTTTATCATGGAAATGGAGGCAAAGCCATTGCGGTATCCTTCGGCGTGTTGATCGGACTGGCACCGGTACAGCCGGAACTGCTGCTGTTGCTGATCATATTGTATTTGTCGGGGTCTGCCCTTCTGATCAGACCGCACACCAAAAGAACCCGTATCACTTACATCTGTTTTGCCGTGGGAGCAGCGGTCCTGCTGATGATACAGAGAATACCACGGCAGGTATTTGGGGGAGCGCTTCTGATCTCTGCCATTGTGATCCATAAAAACAGTATCCGTCAGGAGATTCTGGAGGAGGCGACGGAATCTTTGGAAAGTCTTTAGAATTTCTTACGGTTTCTCTATATTGACGCATGATATTATATGCCGTATAGTATAGCCACAGAGCAATACTATACGGCATATAATATTGTAAGGAAAGCCGGATAGCCGCAAATTTCAGAGAGGAGCGATAGGATGCTTTTTAATACAGGAGCAGCCCTGCTGGATGCTATCGTGCTGGCGGTGGTCGCCCGGGAACCGGAAGGAACCTATGGGTACAAGATCACCCAGGAGGTCCGGCAGGTGATCGAGCTGTCGGAATCCACCCTGTATCCCGTGCTTCGGAGATTACAGAAGGACGAATGTCTGGAGGTCTATGACCGGGAATGCAGCGGCAGGACGAGACGCTATTACAAGGTCACCAGCAGGGGCTGGGCACAGCTTCATTTATATGAAAGCGAGTGGCGAAGCTACAGCGGGAAGATCACAGGACTGTTTGAGGGAAGACCGGTGAAGCGGTCAGAGGCATAAAAATGCACAGATGGGAGAAAAAGTAGGATGAACAGAACGGAGTATATGAGGCAGCTGGAGAGTCTGCTGCAAAATATTTCTGCTACGGAGCGGGAAGAAGCGCTACAATATTATAATGAATATTTTAACGATGCGGGACCGGAGAATGAACAGAATGTTATTGAGGCACTGGGGAATCCTGTGAAGGTGGCGGAGAATATCAAAAAGGACATTTTCGGCAATGGTTACGGAGAGAACAGCTACCAGAGAGCAGGAGCCGACAGCCGGTCAGTGATCACTTATCCGGCAGATCCGCAGACAGAAAATGGTAATGGAGAACAACGTAACCGGCAGAGCGATGCGTCACAAACTGCACAGGCACAGGTGGTATCTCCACAGAAAAATGAAGGAATGTCTACCGGTATGATCGTGCTGATCGTAATTTTATGTATTTTGGCATCCCCGGTGATCCTGGGAGCAGCTTCCGCCGGTATCGGCGTGGCAGCAGGGCTGATCGCCGGATGGTTCGGACTGATCATCGGTTTCGGGGCAACGGCAGCAGCACTGATACTGGTTCTGATCGCACTGGTGGCAGCAGGGATCATCAGTATGTTTACGCATCCCTTTGTGGGAATGTGCCTGATCGGTGCCGGACTGATCTGCGGAGGTATCGGACTGCTGTTCCTGATGCTGACCGTGGCCATGGCGGGAATCGCCACACCGGCGATCTGTTGTTGGATCGGAGGATTATTCCAGAAAAGAGGTAAAGCAGAAGCATGAGAAAATTTATGAAGGGCTGTGCCATCACAGCGTTGATATTTATATTATTGGGACTGATCCTGGGGGTGAGCGGAAGCCTGGGGAATGGCTCCACGCATTTTTCGCCGGGGGAGATCCTGTCAGCGGTTACCCTGGGAAGAATTTCCGAAGAAAAGGTAGATGACTGGAGTGACGGTGTGACGGAGCAAATCCGGGAAAATATGGGCGATGTGCACTATGATCTGGAGGACAAGGTGGATTATGACTCAGATTATGAAGTAAAGTCGGGAAAGATAGAGCTTTATGTTCTGGGGGATGACAGCCAGGGCATCACGGATCTACAAGTGCAGGTCGGTGGCTGTGTCATGAAGATTCAGGTGTCGGAGGACAACTGCTTCCGGGTAGAAGCCGACGGAATGCGGAAGTTCCAGGGATATGTGGAAGGCGGTACGATGGAGATCTGCGGAACCTCAAAAGCAAGCAACAACAGTGAGGGTAATCTGGGCGGTTCCATCTGCCTGTATGTGCCGGAGGGATATTATTTTGAAAATACCTCTTTGGATCTGGGCGCCGGAAGCCTCAGTGTAGAGGAATTGCAGACGGGGGCACTGGAAGCCAATGTGGGTGCCGGCAAGATGACGTTTGAGAAACTGGAGGCTGACCAGGCAGAGTTAGACTGTGGTGCCGGTCAGATGACAGTAGAAGAACTGAGCAGCCGTGTGGCAGAGGTGTCCGTAGGAATGGGATCTATCCGTCTGACCGGAGATGTGACCGAACGATTGGACGGAGAGTGCTCCATGGGAGAACTGAAACTGACACTGGCAGGAGCGCAGACAGATTTCAACTACGACTTAAGCTGCGGTATGGGTGAACTGAAAGTCGGTGATGACAGTTACAACGGCCTGGCACAGGAGAAACAGATCAACAACAACGCTTCTAAAAATATGGAGCTGGAATGTGCTATGGGCAGCGTTGTGGTGGAGTTTAAATAAAATATTTCTTGGTATTACCGCCTGAGTGGAGTTGTGATTCCCTCAGGCGGTAATGTTAGAATTCTTTTTCCAGTTTGTGCCATTCCTTCAAAACAGCTTCTACCTGTGCGATGAGCTGCTCCTTATTTGGAATATAAGAAACATAGCGTGAAGCAAAGATATTGTTGGACAGACCTCCGAGAGCATATTCAGCAGCTACACTGTCTTTGTCTGTACAAAGGATAATACCGATGGGTGGATTATCATGTTCATCATTTACTTCTGCGGCGTAGTAGTTCAGATACATATTAAGCTGCCCGGCGGCTTCCGGCGTGAGTTTGGTGGTCTTTAATTCAATCAGCACATACGCCCGGAGAATTTTATTATAGAAAACCATATCCACATAGTAGTGGGTATTGTTCAGGGTAATGCGCTGCTGTGTCCCTACAAACATAAAACCGCGACCTAATTCCAACAGGAATTTTTCAATCTGCGCGACCAATGCTTTTTCAAGATCACTTTCCAGCATGGGCTTGTTTTCCGGCACACCCAAAAATTCAAAAACATAAGGGTCTTTGATAATGTCGCTTGGTGTAGTCATTTCAATACCTTTTTCCGCAAGGGCAAGTACCGTTTCCTTGTTCGTCTTTCCTTCTGACAGCAATAACCGTTCATAGAGAGAAGTGGAAATCTGCCGCTTTAATTCTCGGATCGACCACCTGGAGTTGATGGTTTCCTTTTCATAAAAACTGCGTTTGTCCGGGTCTGAAATCGTCAACAGCTCACAATAATGCGACCAAGACAATTTTCCAGACACTGTCTGGAATTTTTGATGGTGCATATAGAACAGACGCATATTGTATAGATTGGAAACAGAAAACCCCTTTCCAAACTCTTTTGTTAACTCTTTTGAAAGCTGTTTTAGTGTCTGTTTTCCGTAATCTGCCCGATCTTTGCTTTCCTGCTCATGTTCAACAATGATCTTTCCTACATTCCAGTAGGTAGACAACAACTCCGTATTTACCTGTACCGCCACACGCTGACGTGCATTTAATAACAATTCTCTGATTTCGTTTATCATAGAATCAGTATGTGCCAAATTACTCAATTTTAATGCCCCCTTTCCAGATGGAGGATAGCCAGTATAATATAAAAAAGAATCGTAGCACACCGCTTAAGCATCCGCTATACGGGATCTCATTTGAGAATAACCACAATTCCTTTTCTAGTATAAAATATAAAAGAGATGAAGTGAAAAGTCAATCGCATCATTGATTTTTAATACTTCTTACAACAGCGCCGCCAGATACTTTTCAAACACTACGCCCTCCTGCACGGGTGTTCCCGCCTTTTCGCTTCCGGCAATGCACAGCCCTACAAAGTTCGCTGCCTTTTGCACGGAGGATAGTAAGGTCTCCCCGCGGACGGCATCGGCGGCGAGAATGGATGCGAAGATGTCTCCGGTGCCGGGGCGGGAGGCTCCGGCAATAGGGCTGGCTACGGTGGTATAGACGCCGTCGTCCCACAGAAAGTTCACCAGAAAATCCCCCTGGCGGATCCCGGTGATGACGATGGATGCACTGACAGAATCTTTCAGACACAGAGAAGCCAGCCGCTCACACAATCCGGACAGCTCCTGCATCGTCCATTCCCCATCCTTCCAGGGAGTGCCGGTCAGCAGGCAGGCTTCCGTGATATTCGGCGTGATAATATCCGCAAGAGGCAGCAGTTCCTTCATCTTCTGAACATGCGTCTCTGTGATGGAGGAGTAGGCCCTGCCGTGGTCTCCCATGACCGGATCCAGCAAAAACAGGGGCGGCCGGAACATTTTCACGAACTCCCGTACAATGTCGATCTGCTCTTCATTTCCTAAGAATCCACAGTATAACCCATCGAAGGTAAGTCCCAGTTCGTTCCACACTTTTATATAATCTCGCATATGAGAGGTGTAGTCATCAAAATGGCAGAGAGGAAATCCCAAATGGTTTGATAAAACAGAAGTAGGCACAGGGCATACCTGTACCTTCATTACGCTGATCACGGGCAGGGACACGGTGGTGGAGCAGCGCCCGAAACCGGCAATATCATTGATCATAGCAAGGCGGGGAACGAAATCCCCGCCTTTATGAGCAGTAGTATTACAATTGTTAGCATTACATTTCATGGAATAATCCTGCTTTCTTCAGTGCCGGACGAAGTGCCAGATAAAGGACGGTTGCCAAAACAACTGCCCAGACAGCATTAAAGGCAGTAACACCGGTTGCAATTTTTGCCAATGCCTTGGAAATATCCTGAGGCACCCCTAACAAATATGTCTTATAGAAGTACCCTACCAAAGGATCGGCTACAATATTAAATGCCATACCGCAGACAGAAGCTAAAATAGCGACACGAGCCACATATTTTTTCGGATGCTCAGCACTCAGGTGGAAAATCTTGTGAGCTACCAGCCCTACGATCAGGCCGATGCACAGTTTTAATAGGAAAGTCTTGGGAGCACTGGTTACATAAGCAGTAGTCAGGTCAGCGATGGTCATACCCACGGCACCGGCAAGTCCACCCCAGTAACCACCCAGAAGCAGAGCAGCCAGTACACAGAAAACATTGCCGAAGTGCACTGCGGTTTTTTCCAGACTGCCGGGAACGGGAATGTCAAATTTCAAAAAAGCAAAGCCGATGTAGCAAAGAGCCGCCAATAATCCTGCCTGAGCCAGTCTGGTTACATCCACCTTTTTTTCTGCGGAAGGAACGCCTGCGATGGCATTGTACAATCCCTTGGCAGTTAACAGGATAGCGAAGAATACCAGAACCAGGCTGTAGGAGTAAGGGCGCTCTGCGGACAGCTTCTGGTCGGACAGAGTGGACTTCGAAGCGGCCAATTCATCCTTCTGCGCATTTAGGGCATCCAGATCACCGTCTGCTGTGCCGCCGGTGACTGCCTCAATGGAAGCTTCTACTTCTTCCAGCTGTGCCTTGACATCACTTAACTGGTTGCCATAAGCAACGGACTCTTGATAACTGTTATTGTGGGTAATGACTGCCAGGACGATTCCCAGGATCAGGAGAATGGCTCCCGCGATCAATACGCCGTATGATTTTTTCTTTTCCATAATGATGATCTCCTCTTTTAATTTCTTTTTCATAATTCCCATTTGTTCGGTGGGATATGTTAGGATTCAGTGTATAGAAAAAGTGGCTTGCTTAAAAGAGCCAGAATATGTTTTTTTTACCATGCCAGTTTTGAACGTTGATCATACAATCTGTAGGAAAACAAGATTTTCTTGACAAAGGATTGCTTCCTGTACTATATTTTTTATTAGAAGTTTTACAGATCAAAAGGCAATGACGAAGAGGAGTACACATATCCCCTTACCAGAGAGAGCGGCTGCATGTATGCGCTGGAAGGCTGCTTCAAGACAGGAATGTGGAAGGTAGCTTCCAAGCCGGAGAGCCGAGACCGGATATTCCGGGCGTAAGTTCTCACGAGTTATCCCCGTTACCGGATAGGACTTTGTAAGAAGTCGCGAGGCAGCGCAAGCTGTGAACAAAGGTGGTACCGCGTTACTGACGCCCTTTGCTGACGAGAGTCGGCAGAGGGCTTCTTTAGTTTCAGGAGAATTTAAGGAGGAAGCAATGAGCAAAGAATTAGCCAAGACCTATGACCCCAGCGGCATAGAAGACAGACTGTATCAGAAGTGGCTTGACAAAAAGTATTTTCATGCGGAGGTAGATCACAGTAAGACTCCCTTCACTATCGTGATCCCGCCCCCAAATATCACAGGACAGCTCCACATGGGGCATGCACTGGACAACACCATGCAGGATATTCTGATCCGTTATAAGAGAATGCAGGGCTATGAAGCATTATGGCAGCCGGG
>OKUS01000842.1_pt1 | contig 12014 bp, 7 predicted proteins | sample 1606591 | NCBI WGS metagenome assembly OKUS01 (sample SAMEA3882509, study PRJEB24775) | human gut metagenome | biome: human-associated habitat; feature: intestine environment; material: feces | place: Netherlands | collected 2009/2010 | reverse complement strand
GAAGGGAAAACGGGATCGGCATCCAGTCTGTCCGCCATATTGCAGAAATTCTGCCGGGAATCCCCAATGACCATAATTTTCAAGCCATGTCGTTAATCCATGTCTGTGAGCCCAGTCCCGCAATCCACCTACATAATCATAAGCTACACAATCTGCTACAAATCTGCGCAGATCCCACAAGAAACGGTCTGAACAATCTTTATTATCTACAACAACTCCTTTCATTACAGGTAGATAAGGAAGCGGTGAATAACCATAACGTTTTGTGAACAACTCAATAAATTCATCCGTCCAATTCTGCGAACCGGTTTCATAACTGTCTTCCACAATAATATTAAATGTATTTCTGTCATCTGGTGGAATACGTTTCAAAATTTCACCGATAAATGCATCCAAGTGTTTGTAAATATGCTTTCGGCTCATTTTATCTACTTCCAGTCCCGTAGCTTCCAATGTGGCCGGGCTGTTGGTTACTCCGGTAGGTTTCATTGCTATCCGCGAAATAATCCATTTTCCTTCAGGAACATCCCAAACAAGTTTCCCTTCTCCATTCAGACAAGCTGTAATATCCAGTACATTCTGAGAATTCAAGGTCCAAATATCCGATGTTGATTCCGGCTGCGTACTCCACATATACTCACCCCACATTGGTAATGGTTCCTGAAACATTTTACTTAAAGATTTCTCGGCAAATCGTTCTACCATGGGCCTTTCGGACAATATTATCGTAATCTGCCCTTCTCCTTCTTTATCCAAGCTTATGTGGTATTCTGAAGCTTCTGTTTCAGGAAGACTCAATACAATAGGTGCATAGGGTTCAAACCCTACATGTAAGGCAGGATTACTCCTGTCTATCTCAAAAGTTTTCAGTAGTTTATAGGAATTTTGTTCTTTAACGTAAAGAGTTCCATGTGTCTTAACCGGAGTATTTATTTCAAAACTTATGCTCCTAATCATACTCCTCTGCTCAAGCTTCAAGTCAGCAGCAAGACTGGCATTCTCCTTTTTATCCAATACCCAACTCTTCTGATATTCTTCTTTCCGAAATGCCGGATATGCTATTACACGCACATCCTGCATATCTTTTCCGAGTTTGGGCAAATCAAGAACTTTTCTACCAGGGCCCGATATCTCCATTTCCATAGAAACCAGATTACGCATCGCCTCTTCCGGTTTTACCCAAGGTCCCCCTGATTGGCTCCAACCTGGACTATTAAAAATACCTATCTGTATTCCTAATTCACCGGCTTTCTTTAATGCTACATGAAGTACCTTCCACCATTCCTCCGAAAGAAATTTTACATTTCCTACCGGTACTCCATCGACTCCAATAAATCCGATATAAGCACGGTTAATACCCACTTCATGCATCGCCTGCAAATCATGCACAACTCCTTCCTCTGAAAGATTGTCTGATATCCAATACCAATAAACCGCCAACTGTACAGAATCGGGAACTAGTTTAAATCCCTTTTCTATCATAGACCACTCTTGGGCCTCACCTGGAACAGCCCTTAAAAAAACTACCGCCCAAATTAGCAATAGTCCAAACAGATTCTTTAACTTCATGCCTGTTATTTTTTTTATTTCAGGCACAAAGGTAGATGATGCTCGTATAGAAAGATGTCACACTAGTAACATCAAATAATACTCAAGTAACATTCTGACCACTTTTCTCTAGATATTGTGTAGGAGTAATGCCAAATTGTTCCTTAAAGACACGGGTGAAATAACTGGGGGTATTGAACCCTACAGTATAAGCCACCTCAACAATCGTATAGCGATTCTCAAGCAACAACTGAGCTGCTTTTTTCAAACGTATAGTTTTTACAAAGTCCGTGGGTGATTGTCCGGTTATGGCCTGCAGCTTTCTATATAAATTCATACGGCTCATCATTACATCCTTACTCAAATCGGCAATACTATATTCGGAATTACTTAGATTTTTTTCTATACATGCCAATATACGATTCAATAAGTCTTCATCCAAAGGAGTAATTGTCAGTTTTTGAGGATTTACCTCTATGTTCTGCTGAAATTCTTTCTGACGTTGCAATTGTAAAGCCAAAAGATGCTCCACCCTATTAAACAACAATGCCAAACTAAAAGGTTTAGCTATATAAGCATCGGCTCCCATTTCATATCCGGTCATCTCTGCTGATTTGCTAATACGAGCAGTAAGTAATATGACAGGAATATTAGACATATTAATATTACTTTTAATAGCTTTGCACAATTCAAAACCATTCCGTTTAGGCATCATAATATCACTGATAATAATATCCGGATTTTCCTTCATTGCCAACAGCTCTCCTTCTTCACCATCCGCAGCCTCTATAATATCAAACCTCTCATTCATCTCATCCCTAAGGAATTCACGGAATTCTTTGTTATCTTCAACCAACAATATTTTCTTACGAGCCTTCTCAGCTAAAGGCGCTTCACCCTTCAAAACCATTATCTCATCCTCTGACTCGTTTTCTTGCAATTTCTGAAGATTTTCATTAGGCACAAGATTCGTAGGAATAAAAACTGAGAAATTAGTACCTTGCTGTTCCACACTTGTCACCTCAATCTTTCCATTGTGCAATTCTGTATATTCTTTCACTAAATGCAACCCTATACCATTTCCTGCATTTCCTTCTTTCGCAGAATTTTCCACTTGATAGAATCTTTCAAAAATATGAGGTAACTGGAGAGAAGAAACTCCTATTCCTGTATCTGCCACTTTTATAACAACGTATTTATTCCCGTCTGCCTCTTGCTTTTGAATACTCAAAGAGATGTGTCCTCCTTCAGGAGTAAACTTAAATGCATTAGACAATAAGTTATTTATTATCTTATGTAGTTTCTCTATATCAAAATACATATAACAACTAGTGTAATCACTATGAAAGCTGAAATCCAAATGCTTGTCTGATGCCATTAATTGGAAATTGTTATAAATAAACGAAAGATATTCTACAATATCCCCTTTCGCCAATATCAGTTTTTCACCTCCCATTTCCAATTTCCTGAAATCCAATAGTTGATTAATCAAGCCTAATAAATCTTGTGCATTACGGTTTACAGACACCAATTGCTTATGTATTTTTTCATCAGTCACTTTACGCAGCAAAGCATCCAACGGTGTAATAATTAATGTCAAAGGAGTACGTAACTCATGACTAATATTAGTAAAGAAACGAAATTTCAAATCCACCAATTTCTCCTCCATTTTCTTGTGTTGCTTCTGCATCAACCGGTTGCGATAACGATGAATAAAGAAAAAAGCGCTCAATCCAAGTATCAGCAAATAGAGCATATTAGCCCACCAAGTTTCATAAAAAGCAGGCAATCGCACAATCTGCAAAGTAACAACAGACTTGCTCCAAGCTCCTTCAGCATCAGTACATCTCACTTCAAACAAATATTTGCCTTTGTTCAACTGATTGAGATAAGCCACATTCCTACCTGGCGAAAGTTTTGTCCAAGTATCCCCCTCTCCATTTAATCTATAAGCGTAAGATACTTTATGAGCATACAGATGATTTAATGATGAAAAATTTATTTCTATATTACGTTTATCGGCATCAATCTCCAGTACTTTACCATCCTGTAACGGATAATTTTTTCCATCAACCTTAACATTTGTTATACAAGGAATATCTGTACCAGTTTTCTTTCCAAATTCCTGAGAAGGAGAAATCTGACAAAAACCACCAGTTCCACCAAATATTAAATCACCTGAAGGCAATTGGGAGTATGAATGAGGAAAAAAATAAAATAGACGAACTGCACTTTCATTAGCGTAATAAGAACCAAATGAAAGGCTATTTACATCCAGTTCTATTAATTTTTGCTTAGTCTGTATCCAAAGATGATTATATTTGTCCACAAGCAGTCCGTTTATGGCATCACCATTCAATCCACAAGTATTCGTCATTTCTTCTATCCGCCCTTCATTATCCAAATGAAAGAGTTGTCCTTGCCGTGTCCCCAGCCAAATTGAGGAATTTTCTATAGTAGCTATTGCTGTGCAATCATATTTAAAATCGTATTTCCATACTTCCCGACCATTCTTAAACTTGTAAATAACAGATTCATTAGTCGTTTTTCTCACACTCAAAATTACTGAGTTCCCCTCCCCTTTTTCAATGTTAGTAACTAACCCTATCCCTTTCACCATGATTTTAAGTGTCCGGCTTTTCATATCATACAAATATAAATCTTTTTCGCTCCCAATCCATAAGACATGATCCTCATCCTCATAAAAGGACTTCGGGGTAGAGGATTCCGGCAAATCCACATAATCCGCCACAAACATCTTCATATGCTCCTGCTGCATCAAATAAATCCGTTCGGAATCATGACAAGCCACCCAACACCCTCGTTGACGAGACTTCTTCATCAAAAACACAGCCCCTAAATTATTATTAGTAAGTTGCAAAGAAGAGTGAATATTATATTCTAACTGCTCCGTTTGTAGATTATACAAATATAAACGATGTCGCTCCTGGAACAACCAAAAAACATTAGGCTCATCGTCATGACACACAGCCAAAAATGTAGCAATATGTCTACTACTTTGCTGCACAGGCTGAACTGTATGTGTAACAATTCCCTTACTGAATGATACTATAAAACTGGGTACATTACATCCAGCTACCCAAATATTTCCACTACGATCTTTAATCAACTGATCCAACATTTGATTTTTTTTGACTCCCATTAAATCTTGTTCAACAGAGATCAGAGCATCATTTTCGTATTTATAAACTAGTAACCCATTCACTGTAGTCGCCCACAAATAACCTTTTACATCGTCCTGAACCATGTAAAGTATGGCACAATCACGCTCATCACCAGAGTTCCATTGTTGAGGAACAGTAAACATTTCCTCTTCTTTACACGACGGATTAAACTTGATAATGCCGCCTCTCCAAGTACCGACCCAGAAATAAGCATGTTCCTTATCCTGAATCATTCTCATTACCCCCTCCTTGTAAGGCCAAGGATAATAAATAAACTGATCCGCATCTTCATTAAGCCTACAAATTCCTCCTCCCCATATTGTAATCCAAATACGATGTTCGCGATCTTCATACAAACTATTCATGTGTGATGGTTCATTATTCCATTGTATGGGATAGCTTTTCTCTATCTTAATATCCGTATTATAACGGAATAGTGTACCGGATATACTCAGCCATATTGAACCATCACTCGTTGCATCCAGCGTCTTTATCTGTACGTTGTTAACACAATCACTTTCAATAGGGATAATCTGTTGAGTCCACTTATCTAAAATATATGCTCCCCTTTCCGTACCGAACCAAATACGCCCATGCTTATCTTCTGTAATACAAGTTACTTGGTTACTACTCATTAAATTAGGAGAACGAAAATCTGAACGATAAGTATGTATTGCATAACCATCATCACAACATAGTCCATCTTCAGTACCATACCATATATACCCTTCACTATCTTGAAAAATATTCATAATACGTTTGGTAGGTAACTGATTCAACAATGGAAATTCTGTAACAGTAACATCGTATGCATCTATCTCCATTCCCCATACACATAGAAGAATTAATGACAGGAACTTCATTTTAATTGAATTCATAATATTAGATCAACAGTTTCAAACTTGAATTAACAAAAGCAGTATTATCCCATCTTAACATAAGTCAAGCAAAGACAAAGTTACAGAAAATTTCGTCATTGAAGATGATTTCTAGTAAGTTTTTGACACCGTACTTTATCATCTTATGCCAATTTCAATATCTCCATCATTAAATCATCATTATGAAATTATCTTATATCTGAAATATTTCCCCAACAACAGTCCTATTCAGAGTATGCGCTATGGATTATTCCTGTTACTACAATAAATCTCCCGCTGTATCGCCATATTTGAATTTTCAATTTTTCACACTTTCATTTTTTTAATGTTCATGTTTTCTCATTTTTATTTATTTGTATTTCACAATACGAATAATCTTTTTAAAATTCTTCAAATATTCATTATGCTCACGGAAAAACTCAAACAGAGCACTGTGTACGGGAGCATTCTTACTCTGGAAACAGTTCAGGACACTGCTGGTAAAACGGATAGAGTCAAGATACAGATTCAGTTCCTTGTACTCACACTTCTTTTCCAGAGCCTTTCCTTTTGCCGCACTCCAGAACTCCGGAAGATTTTTTTCATTGAAGCATCACCACGGACTCCGTTTACTGTAATTCTCATCATTATTGAAGCCTCACCGTTCCAATTCAATTTCGTCCTACGAATGTAGAATAATAGACAAAATGTTGTTCTTTCCATCTTACTTGTTTTTTAATCACAAAACTAAATTTCCAAGAGCAACAAGTCTAGGCACAAAAATACTGATAAACAATTAATTACACATCAAATAGGTATACCTAATATTAAAGGCAATCAGGCACACCGAATAGTACACCGAAAGAATGCGGATCAATGAATAAACCTGAGAGGTAAATTAATAAATTGTTATCTTTGTGTCCAAATTAATTGCTTATGGAGCTAAATGGTTATCGCCTTCTTCTTCCTGAAGGCACTTTGGATTACTTTGATCTTGTTGATGTGAAAGAAAGCTTGAATGAGGTTGTCATTTACCTTGAGGAGAAGAATCAGACTCCCGAGAAGTATGCCGGTCAAGAAACAGAGGGCAAGGTTTTTTATGAGCCTGTCATTGTTCAAGACTTTCCTCTTCGTGGCAAGAAAGTCTTTTTGAACCTTCTTCTTCGTCGTTGGATTTTGAAGAGCAGCAATGAGTATATTTCCCGCAACTGGCGTATGGTGGCTCAGGGTACTCGTTTGACGCACGACTTTGCGTCTTTTTTAAAAGAACTATATTGATAATTATCCGATTAGTTGCAAGCCATTGGGTGTTTTATATGGAGTTGACGGAGACTTACTGGAACGTCAATACCGAAACCATTTAAGTGATTACCTACACTGGGATCAGCTTTCTCACGCAGAGAACTGGCTCCTGTTTGAGAAGAACATTGGTGCCTACGTCTGCATTGACAAAGTGGCTCTGTCCTGTGGAGAACTCTATACTGTGTTGATTAATAAAGCGGCTCACGGTGGTAAAGGCAGTATTATTGGTATCATTAAAGGTACGGATGTTTGTACGGTTACCTCTGTCCTGCTTAAACTTTCGCGTCGTCGCCGCTACTAGGTGCGTGAGATAACATTGGATATGGCTCCCAATATGGAACAAATTGCCCGGACTTGCTTCCCTGCCGCCAAACGCGTTACAGATCGTTTCCATGTACAGAAATTAGCTTATGAAGCTGTTCAGGAGATGCGCGTGCAAGCTCGCTGGGAGGCTTTAGACGAAGAGTCCATACAGATAGCTTACGCAAAGGCCTGCGGAAAGATGTATCATGCGCCCGTTTTCGCTAATGGAGATACAAGAAAACAGTTGCTGGCAAGGAGTATTTATCTGCTTTACAAAAAAGAATCGCTATGGACTCAGTCTCAAAGGATACGGGCCGAGATTCTATTTAAAGAATATCCCGATATAAAGAAAGGATATTATATGGCCATGCGGTTAGGATCAATCTATCATCAGTGTAAGTTTAAAGATATGGCTTTGACAAGGCTTGCAAGGTGGTATGATGAAGTAGACAAATCGGGGTTCCTCACCTTTGGAAGGGTAGCGCGCTCTATACAAACGCACTATCTGAATATTATCAACTTCTTTGAAAGGAGAGCAACCAATGCTGCAGCAGAGTCATTCAATGCTAAAATCAAAGCGTTCAGGGCACAGTTCAGAGGGGTAAAAGATAAAGCATTTTTCTTATACAGACTAGCTAAATTATATGCATAGAAATAAAATCCCTCAGGTTTTTACGTTGGTCCAAGAATGCTTTGATATACTTATTTTTACTATGTGCCAAAAATAAAAAATCCCCGTAAAGTATTAATTTACAGGGATTTTCTTTATTTTGCAATTCTTTCCAGCGGAGAGACAGGGATTCGAACCCCGGGTACCTTTCAGTACAACGGTTTTCAAGACCGCCGCAATCGACCACTCTGCCACCTCTCCAAAACTCCCTTATAAGGAAGGCTTTTCGTTTAAAGCGGTGCAAAGGTACAAATCATTTTTAAATCTACAAACTTCCTGCCATTTTTTTCACGAATTAATCGTACTTTTGCAACATGATATATCCACAGAACTTTGAACCTAAAATAGGTTTCGACCAAATACGCCAGTTGTTGAGCGAAAAATGCCTCAGCACATTAGGCGCCGAACGCGTAGCCGATATGACGTTCTCCGACCATTTTGAAGAAGTGGAGGAACGCCTGAACCTCGTTACAGAGTTCGTACGCATCATACAGGAGGAAGATAACTTCCCCGCACAATATTTTTTCGACGTCCGTCCGTCACTGAAACGAATACGCATAGAAGGAATGTACCTGGATGAGCAGGAACTTTTCGACTTGCGCCGTTCGTTGGAAACGATACGGGACATCGTGCGTTTTTTAGAAAAGGATGACATAGAAGGAGAAGACTCCCCCTACCCTTGTCTCCGGAACCTCGCCAAGGATATATTGGCATTTCCGCAGCTGATTCAGAAGATAAACAATATACTTTCACCTTATGGAAAGATAAAAGATAATGCTTCTTCCGAACTGGCACGTATTCGTCGTGAACTGGCGAACACCATGAACAGCATATCCCGTTCTCTGAACAGCATCTTACGCAATGCCCAGTCTGAAGGTGTAGTAGATAAAGACGTTACCCCGACCATGCGCGATGGCCGTCTGGTAATTCCGGTTGCTCCGGGATTAAAACGAAAGATTAAAGGTATCGTACATGACGAATCAGCAAGCGGAAAAACCGTATTTATAGAACCTGCCGAAGTAGTAGAGGCCAATAACCGTATCCGCGAACTGGAAGGAGATGAGCGTAGGGAAATTATCCGTATCCTGGTAGAATTCTCTAACCTGTTGCGCCCTTCCATTCCCGATGTATTGCAATCATATGAATTCCTTGCAGAGATAGACTTTATCCGTGCCAAGAGCTTGTTTTCCCTACAAATATCAGGTATAAAACCTGCATTGGAAAATACGCAGTTACTGGATTGGACTATGGCTGTACACCCATTGCTGCAACTTTCCCTTGCCAAATACGGAAAGAAAGTAGTTCCGCTCGATATTGAATTGACTGAAAAGCAGCGTATCCTTATTATATCCGGTCCCAATGCGGGTGGTAAGTCTGTTTGCCTCAAGACAGTGGGATTGTTGCAATATATGTTGCAATGTGGTATGCTCGTTCCTATGCACGAACGTAGCCATGCCGGTATCTTCAGCAGTATATTCATCGATATAGGCGACGAACAGTCCATTGAAGATGATCTGAGTACTTACTCTTCACATCTCACCAACATGAAGATAATGATGAAGAATTGCAATGAACGCAGTCTCATCCTTATAGATGAATTTGGTGGTGGAACCGAGCCACAAATCGGTGGCGCCATCGCCGAAGCCGTACTGAAACGTTTCAACCAAAAGCTGACGTTCGGTGTTATTACTACTCACTACCAAAATCTGAAGCACTTTGCCGAAGACCATGAAGGAGTAGTGAATGGAGCCATGTTGTACGACCGCCACCTGATGCAGGCACTTTTCCAACTTCAGATAGGTAATCCCGGAAGTTCATTTGCCGTAGAGATAGCCCGAAAGATCGGTCTTCCGGAAGATGTGATTGCAGATGCATCCGAAATTGTGGGTAGCGAATATATTAATGCCGATAAGTATCTGCAAGATATTGTACGCGATAAACGATACTGGGAAGGCAAACGTCAGACTATCCGCCAGCGTGAAAAACACATGGAAGATACCATCTCCCGCTATCAGGCAGAAATGGAAGACCTGCAGAAATCTCGCAAAGAGATTATCCGTAAAGCTAAAGAAGAAGCAGAACAGCTGGTACAGGAAGCCAATGCACGGATTGAAAACACCATCCGCACCATTAAGGAAGCACAGGCTGAAAAAGAGAAAACCCGCCAGGCACGTCAGGAACTGACCAAGTTCCGTGAATCGATGGAAGCTCTTGCCTCTAAAGAACAAGAGGAGAAGATAGCACTCAAAATGCAAAAATTGCAGGAAAAGCAGAACCGGAAAAAAGAAAAGAAGAATAAAGATACAAACAACACTCTTTCAGCTCAGGAGCTGGCTGCCCAAAAAGCCAAACAGGAAGCTGAACGCCTAGCAAGCATTGCCCCGGGAGCTATGGTAAAGATAAAAGGTCAAAGCTCGGTGGGCGAAGTATTGGAAGTAAATGGCAAAAATGCCATTATTGCTTTTGGCAGTATCAAAACCACTGTTAAGCTGGAACGATTGGAGCGCACTAATTCCGCCCCACAAAAGGTGGACAACTCTACTAAGAGTACCTTTGTCAGCAATCAAACCCAAGACAGCATGTACGAAAAGAAATTGAACTTCAAGCAAGACATTGATGTACGCGGCATGCGTGGTGACGAAGCTCTACAGGCAGTAACCTACTTTATTGATGATGCCATCCTTGTAGGTATGTCACGTGTACGTATCCTTCACGGAACAGGTACAGGTATCTTGCGTACCCTTATCCGGCAATACCTGCAAACAGTTCCCGGCATCAAGCATTTTGCCGACGAACATGTACAGTTTGGTGGTGCAGGAATCACAGTCGTTGACCTATAAATAAAATAATTATGAAATCAATCAAAGAACTCTACCGTATCGGTACAGGGCCATCAAGCAGCCATACAATGGGGCCCCGCAAAGCTGCTGAGATCTTTCTGGAAAAACATCCGGAAGCTTCCTCATTTAAAGTGACCTTATACGGTAGCCTTGCTGCCACAGGAAAGGGACACATGACTAACATAGCCATTACCGATACCCTGCAGCCAGCCGCTCCGGTAGAAATTATTTGGGAACCCAAAATATTTCTACCTTTCCATCCCAATGGCATGAAATTCGTTTCATTGGATGCTTCGGGAAAAGAGACTGATGCATGGACAGTATTCAGTGTAGGCGGTGGTGCGCTGGCTGAAGAAAATGATGGTGCATCATCTGTCAACACCCCGGATATCTATGATATGAATCACATGATGGAGATTCTACAATGGTGCGAAAAGACCGGAAGAAGTTACTGGGAATACGTCAAGGAGTGTGAGGAAGAAGATATATGGGATTACCTGCAAGAAGTCTGGAAAACCATGCAAGCAGCCGTTCGCCGCGGATTGGAGCAAGAAGGTGTACTGCCCGGTCCATTGAACTTACGCCGCAAAGCCTCTACTTATTATATACGTGCCAGCGGATACAAGCAGTCTTTGCAATCTCGCGGATTGGTATTTTCCTATGCCCTTGCCGTAAGTGAAGAGAACGCCTCAGGAGGAACAATAGTTACCGCCCCTACTTGTGGTTCTTGCGGTGTGATGCCGGCAGTATTATATCATCTTGCTAAAAGCCGTGATTTCAGTGATACCCGAATCCTTCGTGCGCTTGCCACAGCCGGTCTTGTAGGAAATATCGTAAAGACCAATGCATCCATTTCAGGAGCAGAAGTAGGATGTCAGGGAGAAGTAGGCGTAGCCTGTGCAATGGCCTCAGCTGCTGCCAACCAATTATTTGGTGGTAGTCCTGCACAAATAGAGTATGCAGCCGAAATGGGTCTGGAACATCACCTCGGCATGACTTGCGACCCGGTATGCGGATTAGTTCAAATTCCTTGCATTGAACGCAATGCATATGCTGCCGCCCGCGCACTGGACGCCAACCTTTATTCTTCTTTTACTGATGGCATGCATCGTGTATCCTTCGACAAAGTTGTAGAAGTAATGAAAGAGACCGGAAACGATTTGCCATCACTCTACAAAGAAACCAGTGAAGGCGGATTGGCCAAGGATTATCGGCCAATGGGAGAATGATAATTTAGTGCTATGCGCTAAATTAGAGGTTGTGTCAAAACTCTGGCACAACCTTTTTTATGCACAAAGCCCAGACTTTC
>OKUS01000839.1_pt1 | contig 12034 bp, 10 predicted proteins | sample 1606591 | NCBI WGS metagenome assembly OKUS01 (sample SAMEA3882509, study PRJEB24775) | human gut metagenome | biome: human-associated habitat; feature: intestine environment; material: feces | place: Netherlands | collected 2009/2010 | reverse complement strand
ATGCGTGCCACGTCGCGGTCCCAGCAGTCGATGCCGTGGCGGTGCGCTTCGAGGCAGATGGCGTTCAGGTCTCGTTCCGTGGCGGGCCGGAAGGTTCCGTTTCCCTTATCAGAAAGGCGGCAGAATTCCGTGGCTTCTGTGAGCACGTTGAAGCGGAATTCGTATCGTTCGGCGAGGAAGTCGCCGAGGGCTGACTCAAGGTTGGCGGCTTTCGGGGAAGGCGTTTCGCTTTGAACAGCCTTTGCTTCCGCCGTCCTGAGGACGTTTGGCGCTTGTTGCGGGAAGGATGTGGGGCTCGGCGTGGCGGTTCCGGCTTCGGCCGCACCGGTCTTGGCCATGGCCGCAGTGGTTTCTGCCTGCGGCGTAACACTACGGAGCACGTCCTTCGCCCTTCCTGCCATACGTTTTTCGTTCCACCGTCTTACGGCGGTGCATGCAATCTTTTTGAAGTCCATAGGCTTTGTTTTTTCGGTGTTTTCTCGTTTGCAAATATACGACATGAAAAAGCCTTTGTCAAGCCCTTCACCGTAACGTGTTGAAAACCAATACATCTGCAAATTTGTTAAAAACAGTTTCATGCGGACAGTCCGTTTTCCGGTGAAATCCCGGTGAAGGATTGTACGGTAGAAAGTTCACCTTAAAACGTTGGTATAGAAGAGGTCTGAAGGAAGCGAACCTTTTTGGGCGAGAAACAGTTTGTGGGAGGTAGAGTAGAGTGAACCCTTCCCATGGCTGTCCATACTTTTTCCTGATTCGGTTTTCAGCATGGCAAAGCCCGTAAGACGGATGTCAGTATGTCCGAAAATCATTCTCAGGAGATTGAGAAATCGTTTGCAGCAGAATGGGAAATCGTTTGGCGCAGATTGTTTTGTCGTTTTTGTATGCTACAGGGACATTACTGAATATTCCTGCATCTTTTGATATAGTTGCCAGCAAGTGTAAAGTAGGGAAGACGGATTCTGAGACCAGAAATCGGTTATAAAAAAGCCCTGTAAGTGAATATCAAGCAGAAATGTCAAAAGTATAAAGTATACCTTGGTATTTTTGCCGATTTTGGTAAGATGGAAAGTACAGTTATGTAAATCCGTCAGTCGAGCAACCTTTTGCTCAGGTATCTTACGGGATACCATAATGCACCATAGCTGACCAGCAATACGGTAAAGAATACGATGACGACATCCCAGGGGTGAACGCTGACGGGGTAGGCATCTACGACGAAACTTCCGGAAGAATTGCCTAAAGTGATAAGTCCGTAGGTTTGTTGCAGATAGCATAAGGTAATTCCGACGATGATGCCGATTAAAGCTCCGAAGCCGGATATCATGCGCCCTTCAAATAGGAAGATACGGATAATCTGGTTGTCTTTGGCCCCTAAATTACGCAGGGTACGCACGTCTTCTTTCTTGTCTATAATCAGCATGGAGATGGAACCGATGATGTTGAAGCTGGCTACTAAAAGAATAAACGTAAGAAACAGGTAAGCGATGAGCTTTTCCACTTCCATGATGCGGAACACGTCTTCCTGCTGTTCGTAGCGGTCTTTTACCGTAAATCCGTTACCTAATATTTTTTGGATGTCGGCTTGTGCCTGACGGATGTCCACACCATCCTGAAGTTGCAATTCTATGGCAGAAACACGTCCCTGTTGCCCGAACAAATCCCGGGCAAAACGTAGAGAGGTAAGGATGTAACCGGCATCGTATTTGGCCTGTTTCACGGCAAAAACCACGCCGGGTGAGTATAATTCGCTTTGTGTGAAGCTTTCTGTAGGATTGGACAGGTTCACTCGCTCTCCCTTTTGTGGGGCGTAAACCTTTAAGGGTGTGTCGAAACTGGCTCCCAGTCCTAATTGCGCAGCCAGTTGTATGCCCAACACTCCGAATTCCAACACGTCGGCATGTAAGGTGAACGTGCCGTCTCCGTAAAGCAGTTTGTTCAGGTCTGCCATTTGAGCGAAGTTGTCGTCTACTCCTTTGATGGTTACCATGGCTTGGTGTTCGCCGCAAATGACCAATGCATGGTCTTCCAACGTTTCCGTGTAGATTTTGATTCCCGGATAGGCTTTTAGGGCTGTGAGTTTCGGGTCGTCTGCGCCCATGGTCTTCCCTTGGGATGGCGTGACCTTTAGCTGTGGGTCGATGGCTGTGAAAAATGAAGCGACAAGGTCTTGGAATCCGTTGAATACGGACATCGTACAGACCAATGCCATGGTGGCCAGAGCTACACCGCATACTGAAATCGCAGAAATGATATTGATGGCATGGTGCGATTTCTTGGAAAACAGGTATCGTCGTGCGATGTAGAACGGGAAGTTCATTCTTTCAGTAGCTTGTCGATGTTTTCGATATAGTCCAAAGAGTCATCTACGAAGAATTTCAATTCGGGGATGATGCGTAACTGATGGCGTACCCGTGTCCCCAGTTCGTAACGGATGGCTTTCATGTTGCCATTTATATTTTTCACGATTTCTTCGCTTTGCTGGCTCGGAAATATGCTCAGGTACACGCGGCAGATGCTGAGGTCCGGGCTGATGCGGCAGGCACTTACCGAAACCAATACTCCTTTCATCGCCTTGGTTTGCAGCATGAAAATCTCGCTGAGTTCCTTTTGTATCAGCCGGGAGATTTTGTTTTGTCTGGTTGTTTCCATATTCTTTATTTTATTTTTTTGCGGATGAGGGTCAGCCCGTCACGTAACGGTAGGATGACTTTCTCCACACGTGAGTCTGCGGCTATTCGGTTATTGAAATCCATGATACCCCGCGTTTGTGCGTCCTTATGGGGCGGAGGCTCTAATACATGACCGTCCCACAAGGTATTGTCGGCCAAGATATAGCCGCCCGGTTCGAGGCGGGGGAGAATCATTTCGTAGTAGTCTACGTAGTGTCTCTTGTCACCGTCCACGAAAGCCATGTCGAACGTGAGTCCCATTTCCGGAACCCTTTTCAGAGCATCGCCGATGATGAATTCTATTTGCGAGGCGTATGGTGAGTTCTCTATCCATGGTCGGGTGAAATCCTCCTGTTCGTCATTGATTTCAAAGGTGTATAGGCGACCGTCCGGTTCAAGGCCTTCTGCCATGCAAAGGGCTGAATAGCCGCTGTAAGTTCCGATTTCCAGAATACGCCGGGGACGTATCATGCGGACCAACATTTTGAGCAGACGTCCTTGCAAATGTCCGGAAGCCATGCGGGGACGTAGCAGTTTTACATGCGTGTCCCGATACAAGGCTTTCAGATATTCGCTTTCCTCGTCGATATGTTCGAGGATATATTGGTCCAACCGGTCCGTTTCCTGCATATTCGGTAGATATTAGAGATAGCGTGTCCGGTTGGGCAGTACGTATTCCATAGCATGTTTCAACACGTCTCCCACAACGTTGATTTCGAGGAATGAAGTTTGAGTTCCTTTTTTACCGCCACTCAGGTAGGCCACCATTTCGTTTTCCGAAAGGACACCGTCGTCGAGCAATTTTTGAAGGGCTGCAAAATAATACGCTTGTCCGTTGGCTTTCTCCGGCATGAAGATAGCTTCCACCCCGTAGGAAAGTGCGAGATGGCGCATGGTCTTTTCTTTGTAGCATACGGCCAGGACGGGGTATTTTCCACGGTAGGCCGCGAGGGAACGCGCCGTAAGGCCGCTGAAACTATCTGTAATAATAGCCCGGATAGGCATCAGATTACTGGCACGTACGGCCGATTTTGCCAAAAATGAAGGGACGTCGGTTTTTTCCGGTGTCAGCGGAATCTGGATGTCGTTTTCTTCGAGTTTGTCTTTTTCAGCCTGTGCCGCGATGGTAGCCATCGTGCGCACGGCCTCTACCGGATACTTGCCGTAAGCCGTCTCGCCGCTCAGCATCAGGGCATCTGTACGGTAGTAGATGGCATTGGCGATGTCTGTGACTTCCGCCCGTGTCGGACGTGGATTGTTGATCATCGTGTGCAACATTTGTGTGGCTACGATAACCGGCTTTTTGGCTAAGATGCATTTTTTGATTAAGATACGTTGTATGCCCGGAATACGTTCCTGGGGTACTTCGATGCCCAAATCTCCGCGAGCTACCATGATGCCGTCCGCCACTTCCAGAATTTCATCAATATTATCCACGCCTTCCTGGTTCTCGATTTTTGCGATAATCTTGATGTCGCTTCCGTATGCATTCAGAATCTCACGGATGTCCAATACGTCCTGTTTGTTACGAACGAAAGAGTGGGCGATGAAGTCTATGTCTTTTTCGATGGCGTAAAGGATGTTGTTGCGGTCTTTTTCCGTCAGAGACGGCAAATTGATACGCACGCCCGGTACGTTCACGCTTTTACGGCTGGCCAGTGTCGCATCGTTGCATACTTCGCAATACAAAGCTTCTTCATCCTTATCCGTTACTCTCAGTTCAAGGTCTCCATCGTCTATCAAGATCTTGGCACCTACGGATAAGTCGTTTACGAAGTTCGGATAAGTGACATAAATACATCCGCGTACGGTCTCTTTTTCCGGATTACCGATAATTTTGACCCGGTCGCCGGTTTTATATTCGGTAGTATCTTCGGCATTTTTGGTGGTTCTCACTTCTGGTCCTTTCGTATCCATCAATATGCCGATACGATTGGATACTTCGCGTACGTTGGCTATTAGTTGCTCGAAACCTTCCCGGCTGGCATGTGCAGTATTCATACGTACTACATTCATGCCGGCATTGAAAAGGTCGCGGATAAAGTCCACATCGCAGCGCAAGTCTGATATGGAAGCGACTATCTTCGTCTTTTTCAACATCATAATCTTTATACCTTATTTAAATTTAATACCTATTATTTCTACTTTATTGAGTCTTTCCGACAGTGCAACAGTGCTTCGACCGCTAGTCTGTAAGAATCGAGACCAAAGCCGCAAATAACACCTAAGCAAGCACATGAAATCATGGATTTGTGGCGAAACTCTTCCCGTTTGTGCACGTTACTGATATGTACTTCCACGACCGGAGCCGTAACCGCTCTGATTGCATCTTGCAGGGCTATGGATGTATGGGTGTAGGCACCGGCATTCAGAATAATACCTGCATCTTCAAATCCTACCTCATGAATTTTGTCAATCATCTCCCCTTCGATGTTGCTTTGGTAGTAGTCGATTTCCAAATCGGGATAGGCCGTACGCAGCTTCTCTAAATAACTTTCAAAGGATTCTGCACCGTATATGCCGGGCTCTCGTTTGCCCAGTAAGTTGATATTTGGCCCATTTATGATTTGTATTCTCATCTTTTTCTATAATTTTGTAGAAAACGTGCCGCAAAAATACAAAAAAAGAATGGAATACAGCGAAAAAACGTCTTATAATAGAGGTGGGGAGGTCTCGAAAGCACTATTACGAAGGTATTACCAGTATTTGAAGTTGGAAAGAGGGCTTTCAGGAAATACATTGGATGCTTATACCGAAGATTTAAGAAAACTTTTAGGCTTTCTTTGGGAAGGAGGATTGGATTTCAGGACTGTCTCGGTAGACGATTTACATCAGTTTATGGCAGAGTTGGCAGATGTCGGTATCGGGTCTCGTTCCATGGCACGTATTTTGTCTGGAATCCGTTCATTTTATCGTTTCCTATACGTGGAGAAAGAAATCGTACAAGACCCAACGGAATTGCTTGAATCTCCGAAAATCGGACGTCATTTGCCGGAAGTTCTGACGGTGGCGGAAATAGATGCCATGATAGCGGGTATAGATTTGAGCCAACCGGAGGGACAACGGAACCGGGCCATTCTGGAGATGCTTTACAGTTGTGGCTTGAGGGTAAGTGAGTTATGCGGGCTTCGGATTTCCGATTTGTTTTTGGAAGAGGGCTTTATCAGAGTGAAAGGCAAAGGAGGGAAAGAACGTTTGGTTCCCATTTCCGGTCGTGCCGTACGTGAATTGGAGAATTGGTTCCTTTGTAGGAATCTTATTCATATCAAACCGGGAAATGAAGATTTTGTTTTTTTAAGTCTGAGGCGGGGGGCTTCCTTGTCGCGGATTACCATTTTTTATTGGGTCAAGGAATTGGCAGTCGCGGCCGGGATTCAAAAAAAGATAAGTCCCCATACGTTCCGTCATTCTTTTGCTACTCATTTGTTAGAGGGAGGGGCAAATTTGAGGGCTATACAGGCGATGTTGGGGCATGAAAGTATTTCCACTCATTTACTGGAAGGTGGCGCCAATTTACGGGCCATCCAGTGCATGCTCGGCCACGAATCGATTGCGACGTCCGAAATTTATACCCATATCGACAGAAGCCGTTTGCGGCGGGAAATCATGGAACATCATCCGCGGAATATTCGTGACGATTCTTCAAAATAAAGGTGGAAGAGGGTTGAATATGGTATAATACGCGTTTTTTTTGCAATATTTTAAAGTTAAAAATAACACGGTCTATTAAAGATTTGTATCTTTGCAGCCGGAACTATTAATTAAAACAGTGTTAGTATGCGTAAAAATTATTATTTAGTCATGTCGTTGGCTGCCGTTGCGGCTCTTTCGTCATGCAAGAAGTTAGGCGAACTTTCTGCCGACAACTTTACGGTGACTCCGACCCCGTTGGAGGCGATTGCCGGCCAGGTGCCTGCCACTATTGACGGTAAATTTCCCGAGAAGTATATGAAGAAGAAAGCCGTGGTGACGGTGACTCCGGTATTGAAGTACGAAGGCGGCGAGGCTAAGGGACAGAGTGCTACGTTCCAGGGCGAAAAAGTGCAAGGTAACGACCAGACTATCGCTTACAAGGCAGGTGGCACTTATACGATGAAGTCTATATTTGACTTTGTTCCGGCTATGCAGCAGTCCGATCTTTACCTGCAATTCGATGCAAAGGTAGGTAAGAAGACGGTATCTGTGCCCGAAGTGAAGGTAGGCTATGGCGTGATTGCAACTTCTCAACTGTTGCAAAACACTTTGGCTTCCGTACGTCCGTCGTTGGCTGCGGATGCTTACCAGCGTATCATCAAGGAAAAGCAAGAGGCTAACATCAAGTTTTTGATCCAGCAGGCCAAGTTGCGCGATTCTGAGTTGAACTCCGAGAATATGAAGGAATTCATCGCAATGATGAAGCAAATCAACGACGAGAAAGAGACAAAGGCTTTGAAGAACATCGAAGTGTCTGCATACGCATCTCCCGATGGTGCTCTCGACCTGAATACTCGTTTGGCTGAACAGCGCCAGGACAATTCTGAAGGTTATTTGCAGAAGCAATTGAAGGCCAATGATATGACTGCCGAAGTGGATACGAAGTATACTGCTGAGGACTGGGACGGTTTCCAGGAATTGGTTTCACAGAGCAACATTCAGGACAAGGAAGTTATCTTGCGCGTGCTCTCTATGTATAAGGATCCCGAAGAACGCGAAGCTCAGATCAAGAATATGTCTGCCGTATTCAAGGAATTGGCCGAGACAATTCTTCCCGAATTGCGTCGTGCACGTTTGACGATGAACTATGAAATCATCGGCCGTAGCGATGAGCAGATCGTTGCACAATTCGGCAGCGATGCTTCTAAGTTGAGTGTAGAGGAATTGCTTTATGGTGCAAACTTGACTTCTGTGTCCAACAAGGAAGCTTGGTATCAGAAGACTTCACAGCTTTATCCCAACGATTATCGTGCATACAATAACCTCGGTATGCTGGCATATCAAAAAGGTGATTTGAGTGCTGCTGAAAACTATTTCAATAAGGCTAAGTCTTTGAAGGGCAATGCCGGTGAAGTAAACGCCAACCTTGCTTTAGTTGCTTTGAACAAAGGTAACGTGAAAGATGCAGAAGCATACATGGGTAAGGCTTCGGGTGCTGATGGTTTCAACGAAGCTAATGCGGCTTTGAATATTGCCAAGGGTTCTTATCAGCAGGCTGCCAGTGCGGCTAACGGTGTGAAGAGCAACACGGCAGCTTTGGCTCAGATTCTGAACAAGGACTATGCTGCTGCCAAGTCTACTTTGAACGGTGTGGCTAATAAGGATGCTTATACTTCATATCTGTTGGCTATTGTAGCTGCCCGTACAAATGACGCAGCCGGTGTGAACACGAATTTGAAGGATGCTGTCAGCAAGGATTCTTCTTTGAAGAGCCGTGCAGCCAAAGATCTTGAATTTGCAGAATACAAATCATCAGTTGAAAGTTTGTAATCGACGAATTTTTTAAATGAAGAGATTTATTCTCTATACATTGATCGCATTCACCCTGCTCAGTTGTGGAGGATCCGAAGGCCGGTTTCGGTTGAAAGGAGAATTCGAACACCTGCGGCAGGGTGAATTCTATATATATAGTAATGATGGAGGTACGGCCGGATTCGATACCATTAAGATTGAGGACGGACAGTTCGACTACGAAACGGACTTGAGAGACCATGCCATTTATTATCTTTTATACCCCAACTTGTCCGAACAGGTTATTTTCGGCGCCTCGGGCGACGTAATTACGATTAAGGGAGATGCCCGTAACTTGAAAAGTGTGGAAGTAAAGGGGAGTCAGCCGAATGAGGAACTGACAGCTTTTCGTTTGGAAAATAAAGACAAGGGGCTTTCCGGCACAAGAGAGGCCGCTGCTGCTTTCATCGCGCAGTCACCCTCATCGCCCGTAAGTGTTTTTTTATTTAAGGAGTATTTTTTGTCCTATGACGATGTTTCGCAAGGGGACGTAAAAAAACACTATCGTGCATTGTGCAAGGCTCAGCCCGACAATTTGCAACTGTTAAGTTGGCAGTCCGATGTAGAAAACCGAGGTCGGCTTTTGAAAAAGGGCAGTTCGTTACCCGAATTTAGTTTTACGTTGGAAGATGGCAGGAAGGTACAGGCCTCCGATTACAGGGGGAAGCCTCTTTTGGTTCATTTTTGGGCTTCGTGGGAAGGCCGGAGCAGAGCCGAAACGTTTCGTGTCAGACGGATGTTGAAAGGGAACCAGGGTAAAATAGAGGCCGTCAGTATCTCGTTGGATGTAAATGACGCGGCTCGTAAGGGAATAGAACGTATGGACAGTGTATCGTGGACGAGCTATTGTGACTTTCAGTCGTGGAACAGTCCTTTGGTCAAACAATTCGGTATCCGTTCCATTCCTTTTTACCTGTTGGCCGGAGCGGACGGCAAGGTTCTTGCTGCCGGTGCCTCCTACGAGAAGGATATAGAGCCGGAAATCAAGAAACTTTTTGAACCGCGATAAACAGGTCGTCATGTTGGTAAAGGTTTATGGTGCATCGGTCCGGGGGCTTTCTGCCATACCCGTTACCATTGAAGTGAATGCTTCAAGGGGCATCAAGTTCTTTTTGGTTGGCTTGCCGGACAATGCGGTAAAAGAGAGCCACGAGCGTATTGTGGCGGCAGTAGAAAACAGCGGATACCGTTTCCCCTCGAAACAGTTTGTGGTCAATATGGCTCCTGCGGATATCCGTAAGGAGGGAGCGGGATATGACTTGCCGTTGGCTGTCGGTATCTTGGCGACGGACGAAAAGGTGAGGCCTGACAAGTTGTCCCGTACGATGATGCTCGGCGAGTTGAGTTTGGACGGGAGTTTGCAACCGGTGAAAGGGGCTTTGCCTATAGCCATCAAGGCTCGTGAAATGGGCTTCGAGCATTTGATTGTGCCCAGGCAGAACGTCCGTGAGGCAGCCGTGGTCAACCGGCTTAAAGTATATGGAGCGAGCCATATCGGCGAAGTGGTTCGTTTTTTGAATGATGAAGGGGGCTTGATGCCTACCGAAATAGATACGCGGGCTGAGTTTTATGCCCAACAGACAGAGTTTGATTTCGACTTTGCGGATGTGAAAGGCCAGGAGCATGTGAAACGGGCGCTTGAGGTCGCGGCGGCCGGCGGGCATAATGTCATTATGATAGGGCCTCCGGGGAGTGGAAAGTCCATGATGGCAAAGCGCTTGCCTTCCATCTTGCCTCCTCTGTCTTTGGCCGAGAGCTTGGAAACGACCCAGATTCATTCTGTGGCGGGTAAATTGGCGCGGGAAAGCTCGCTCATCGCCCGGCGTCCGTTTCGTGCACCACACCACACGATTTCGCAGATCGCTTTGGTCGGGGGTGGTGCCAACCCACAGCCTGGAGAAGTAAGTCTGGCACATAATGGTGTGCTGTTTTGTGATGAGTTACCAGAGTTTTCCAGATCGGTGCTTGAAGTGTTGCGTCAGCCGCTGGAAGACCGGCAGATTAATATATCCCGTGCCAAATACAGTGTGACTTATCCATGCTCGTTTATGTTCGTGGCCTCCATGAATCCTTGTCCTTGTGGTTATTACAACCATCCCACAAAGGCCTGCGTATGTACTCCGGGGCAGATCCACCGTTATTTGCATAAGATTTCGGGACCGTTGCTTGACCGTATCGACCTGCAAATCGAAATCACTCCATTGTCTTTTGACGAATTGTCGCGTCAGGCTCCGGGGGAGAGCAGTGCCACCATCCGTGAGCGGGTAGTTCGTGCCCGCCGTATTCAGGAGCAGCGTTATGCGGAGCAGGAAGGGGTGCATTGCAATGCACAAATGACTTCTAAGCTGTTGCGTGAATACGCTTCTTTGGACGATGCCGGTACGGAAATGTTACGTGCCGCCATGTCGCGGCTCCAACTTTCGGCACGTGCTTACGACCGTATCTTGCGTGTGGCCCGTACGATTGCCGATCTGGAGGGGCAGGAGGACATCGGGCCGGCTCATATAGCTGAAGCCATCGGTTACCGGAATTTGGACCGCGCCGGTTGGGGGGAATGATAAAAACACATCTTTACAGAAAATCTTGAATCTGTAATATTTATATGATAGTTCCTTGTCGTACATCCTGAAAGATGAAGGATGATTTTGCAAACTGCTTGAGAGAAGTATGCCAGACATAATTTCGTTCGATGGCAAGCAGAGATGAATAGCTTTCCCTCTTAATACAAAGGGATTGTGGTTTTCTGTTGCTGGTTTATTTTTATGGAAAAATATTTGTATATAAAAAACAAAAACAGCATTAAATATATAGCCTTTTGTTTGTTTTTCTCTGAAATTTGTGTAGCACACATTTAATAAGCCGTCTTTATGTTTCTATCGCCGGTGCGGATCTCGGTTGGGGTGCGTACGGGGATGCAGTAGAGTTCAGCGTACGTTGTGCGCAAGAATTTGGTGATGGCAGCTTTTCCCGTTTTGTACGGAAAAGGTTGCCCTTTCGTGTTTTAGGCGAGATACGTAAAATCTTATTTAATCGATATCTTATGATAAGAAGATTATTGTGATTTGTTGTCTGTAGGTTGGTAAATCGTTCTCAGCAGAATGAAAAATCATTCTCAGTAGAACTTTTTTTCATTCTGCTGAGAAAAATAATCCGGAAAAAAGACTATGAAAAATCGTCTTTTACACTGTTGAATATATGGATGAGATAAGGAATGGTAACGTGGGCTTAAATCAGTCAGACAGTTTCTATAAGAAGGTAAAATGTATTTCGAATATAGGGAAAATAAGGAACTTCTAAAAATAATGTTCATCATTTCCTTTCAGGGGGATTCTACACCTTATATGATATAGGGTGTTTGATAGGGCTATATTAATATGATATTTTCTATTAACTTTCAATATTATTTGCAGGGTATTTATAAAATCTTTATATTTGCATCGTAAGATTAAATCTTTTTGGTTTTCTCAAAAGGATGGAGATGTATTTTTAAGTAGAATTTATGAAGAATGTATTAAGTCTGACACCAGGGAGTATTTCCATTATTTCTGACAAGAGAGAGCTTGCCGGAATGGGGGAAATACGTATGGAAGAGAAACGGCATTCTTTTTTCGTAAAAAATACAAATTTGTTTGTAGGAGTGGATTTTATTTATAAACACACACACACACACACACACACGTTCTAAGGAGTCTTTATACTTATATATATGCAAATCAGGAATCTGGTTTGTATACCGACACTGTGAGGTATCTTGCGTATTCCATGCGTGGGAAGATTGATTGTGGCTGTTTTTCTTTGCTTTCGGGCAGGGGGGAGCAGCCTTTTGGTGTTTCAAACGGAGTATTATCTTATTCAATTGATGTATTATGATAAGAAGATTA
>OKUS01000838.1_pt1 | contig 12063 bp, 8 predicted proteins | sample 1606591 | NCBI WGS metagenome assembly OKUS01 (sample SAMEA3882509, study PRJEB24775) | human gut metagenome | biome: human-associated habitat; feature: intestine environment; material: feces | place: Netherlands | collected 2009/2010 | reverse complement strand
TGCTGTATGGCAGCCTCGGCGGATTGGTCCAGTTTCAGTTCCACGACGTAGAGCGTAGTAGCCGTGCGCATCACCATGTCCACCCGTCCCCTCGGGGTACGTACTTCCACGTCCACATACATGCCCAAGAGGCTGAAAATGATATAGAGCATCTGTTGGTAGTGGCCTTCGTAGTCCGTATGGTCGCAATAAGGCACGGTGGAAAGGAAAGTCTGGAGGAGTTGCAACATGCCTTCCATGTCTCCTTTCACCAAGGCGCGGGCCAGATTGACGATTGTGGTCGTGGCCGTCAGCGTGTCGGGTGTGACATAATAGGGCAGGAGGCTACGCATCAATCCTATGCGCACTTCCTTATTGGGAATGTCGAGCCTGTAGATACCGAAGTCCGTATCCGCGTCCTTGATGGTGACGTATCCGCTTTGGTAGAGCAGGGGAGTGATGCTTGCCATGCGCTCTGTGGGGGCATCGAACTCTTCCGCCATGGCCTCATTGCCTCCAATCTTGGAGGGCAACACGCCATATTTCCTTAGCATTTCGATGAGATACGTGGGCGTGCCGCTGCCGAACCAATAAGAATCCAACCGCCCGGTGACGAAGGCGTTCAGCAGGCTGAATGGGTTATAGATGTCCGGTGAAGGCCAGGTGAAATGGTAGCCGTCGTAATTGTACTTGAGTTTCTGTACGGCTTCCTCGCGGCTTATGCCCATCCGTTTGGCTAAAATGTCCAAGTCTTCGTCCATTTGGGTGGCCATTTCCTCTTCCGTGATGCCACAGATGGTGGCGTATTCCGGCAACATGCTGATGTTTTGGATATTATTCAGTTCGCTGAAGATACTGAGTTGTGAAAATTTGGTAATACCGGTGAGGAAGACGAAACGCAGGTAAGGGTCGCAGGCTTTGAGCGGACTATAGAAGTTACGCATGATGTTACGCAGGACGGGCAGGTTCTTTTCTTCATGCACTATGTCGAGCAAGGGCGCATCGTATTCATCGATGAGCACCACCACTTGGCGGCCCGTCTGCTCGTAAACGTGACGGATAAGTTTTGTCAGCCGTATATTGGAATCGGGAGAGTCCGAATGTATGCCGTAATCTTCTTCTATTTGTTCCAGTTGGGACAACAGGTAACGTTCCAACTGTTCCTTTTCCATGTGCTTGCCCAAGCTCATGTCGAAATGCAGCACCGGATATTCCGTCCATTCCGTTTCCAAACGTTCCATGGCCAAACCTTTGAACAAGTCCCTCCGTCCTTCGAAATAGGCTTTCAAAGTGCTTGTCAACAGCGACTTGCCGAAACGACGGGGACGGCTCAGGAACACGTAATTGGACGCGGCATGCGTCAGTCGGTAGATGATTTCCGTCTTGTCTATATATAAATAGTTCCCCTTCCTTATTTTCTCGAACGTCTGTATCCCGATGGGATAAAGTTTGGTGGCTTGTGTCATACTCCGTTCCTCCATGTCATGATGTACAATAGCAAAGATAGCGAAAGGTGAGCGCAGAGACAAACGAAAACAAAGTTTTCCGGTTTGCCTATGCCGAACCGCATCCTATCTTCATGAAGACAAAGATATGAAATTTATTTGAACACCACAAAAGAAAAACCGGGACTTTTTCTGCAAGCCGCCAAAAAGGAAAACGGGGAACTTACTTTTTGTCATTTTGTCCATCGCGTCCACCCGTGGTTTTCATATTCCGGCGTCCACCGCACAGCAGGCACAAACACGCGAATCTCGCACCTCATGCCATACCCCAAAAGACAGCTTTTTGTAGAAAAAACGACAAAACGACAGACATGCCCCCTCCTCCTCCGGCCAAAAACCGTCGGACTGTAAGCCGTAAAGCATTCCGTGCGACATTTTGACACCCCGTACTTGTACATCCGAAATGCCCAAATAGAGATAAAAAACCCGTTTCAGGGCTGCTTTTCCCTTCCTACAGCCCTCGAAAATATCGTTTTTACGAGTTTTCACATTCAATCGGCTGAGATTCGTCTTTCGCTTTCAGCCAAACGATTTTTATTTCGGCTCATAAAAATCATATTTTCTGCGGACATCCTGCCGCCACCAAGTGGAAAAAAGGGCATTTTTTAACGGAAATCCATCCTATCTGCTCCTTTTTATAGCGAGTGAAAAGACTAAAAAACACTAATTAAGTAGCAAAAAGATTCATTTTTACCTAATTTTGCCTTCAAAATGATTTTAACCCAACCCATAAAACCCTTCTGGAAATGCTCACATTCATCTCTTGTGCCAAAACCATGACGGAAAAAACGCCGACGGTGCTTCCCACGGCCTCCTCTCCCCTGTTCATCGAAGAGGCACGCCATATCGCCTTGTCCATGACGGCCTATACGGCCGGAGAACTGGCCGACATGCTACATGTCAATCCTCAAATTGCGGCACGCACCTGCCTGCAATTCCGCACATTCCATGACGAAGGGGCAACCGGACTTCCGGCCTTATCGGCCTACACGGGCATGGTGTTCAGGCACATCGCGCCACAAGATTTCACGGCGGAAGACTGGGCATACGCCCAAAGCCACCTGTTCATCACCTCATTTCTCTACGGGCTGTTGAGACCGGCCGACCGCATCCGGAACTACCGGCTGGAAGGGCACGTGCGACTGCCGGAGAAAGAAGACCGTACCCTGTTCGCCTATTGGCGCGCACGCCTGACGGACGTCTTCATTTCGGCCATACGGCAACAAGGGGGCATATTGGTGAATCTGGCCAGTGCGGAAATGAAAAACTTGTTCGACTGGACACGCGTCACCCGGGAAGTACGGGTGATTACCCCGGATTTTTATACTTACAAAGGCGGACGGTTGTCCACCGTAGTGGTCTATGCCAAGATGTGCCGGGGCGAAATGACACGTTTCATCCTAAAGAACCGTATTGAAAATCCCGAAGATTTGAAAACCTTCGAATGGGAAGGCTATCGTTTCAATCCCCGTGAAAGCCACGATGACCATTGGGTCTTCACGCCCGGGACATAACCATGTGCCCGCATCTCCCGGCAAAACCCGCTCCGCCCCTCACGAGTCCATAAAAAAACACGCCCGCCGGACTCATATCCGACGGGCGCACCTATCAACACATTTTATCGAGATCAAGCCTCACGGCAAGCCTTCACAGTCTCTACCAGACGCTCGAAATCTTCAGGATATACGTCGCCGATGTTCCCGATACGGAAAGTGTCGGCCTGGGAAATCTTGCCCGGATATATCACGAAGCCCTTCGCTTTCAATTCGGCATAGAAAGCCTTGAAGTCGAAATCCTTCTCAGGATAAAGGAACGAAGTGATGACCGGCGACTGTACGGCTGCCGGCAACAATGCCTTGAAGCCGAGCGACTCCATGCCTTTTACCAATACTTCGTGGTTCTTGCAGTAACGGGCATAACGGGCTGCCACTCCCCCTTCGGCCTTCAGCTCTTCCATAGCTTCCTTGAAGGCGCGTACCACGTGGGTAGGCGAGGTGAAACGCCACTTGCCATGCCCTTTTTCCATCGTCTCCCACTGGTCGTAGATGTCGAGTGACAAAGAACGCGACACGCCCTTGCAAGCCATCAGTTCACTGCGACGGGCGATGATAAAGCCGAAACCGGGTACGCCCTGGATACATTTGTTCGCACTGCTGATGAGGAAATCGATGCCGAGTTCCTGCACATCCAAAGGCACGCCGCCGAAACTGCTCATCGCATCCACTATCAGTTTCTTGCCATGCGCCTTGACCACACGAGCCAAATCCGGCAGCGGGTTCAGGATACCCGTAGTCGTCTCGCAGTGTACGAAAGCCACGTGGGTCACATCGCCGTGGCGCGACAGGTTCTTCTCCACCACTTCGGGGTCTACCTGCATGGTTTCCTCGAAAGCCACCATGTCGTAGGCAATGCCGTGGCGGTCGGCAATGACTCCCATGCGGTTGCCGTAAGCACCGTTGCTGAAGATAAGCAGTTTGTCACCCTGCTTGAGGGCACTGCCCAACACGGCTTCCACACAATAGGTACCGCTACCCTGCATCAGCACGGAAGTGTACTCTTCCGGATGTTTCGTGGCCATCTCCACCAGCGATTTGCGGATTTCTTCCACGATTCCCACATTATAATCTTCATCCCAAGTGCACCAGTCACTCAGCATGGCTTCTTTTACGGTTTCTGAAGTGGTCAACGGACCGGGCGTCAACAAAAGATAAGGTCTCATATTCTTGTTTTTATAAATTATTGATTCATTTTCTGATTTATCGTCTCGATTATTGCCGGAAGTTCCGTAATGTCGTCCACCACATAGTGGGCACCGGCTTCCAACATGCGGCGGCGCACTTCGGCCTTGCGTGCGTCCAATTCACCGGCCGGCATGGCTGCGACCTCTTCCTGCGTGAGAGCCAGTTCGTTGCTTCCCATAACCACACCCACGGTCCACACTTTGGCGTTCACGCCTTCTTTGATGTCGGCTATCGTGTCTCCGTACTTCAACACGCAATCCACCGACGGTACGGCCAAATCTATCATATTCCGGTAGACCATATAAGGATAAGGACGTCCGGCAGGCAGATGGTCCGAAGTCACGCAGTTGTCCACTTTGTAACCGGCTTTTTCCGCAGCCGGAATCACGATGTCCATCATCTTGTCGGTATATCCGGTAGTGGAGCCTATCTTGATACCGGCCTTGCGCAATGCCTCTACGGTATCCACCACGCCAGGTATCGGTTCGGAATAATTCTCCAAGGTGTCAAACAACACGCGCTGAAAAGCCACGTAACGGGCCTGCACGTCCTCATCGGTGTAGTCGCGACCGAACTTCTCGCGGAAAGCAGCCTTGACCCGGTCGATGTTGAACAGGGCACGGATTTCCTCAATCTTGGTCAGCCCCATGTAAGCACGGGTCTCCGCAGCCGTCACCGGCACGCCGATCTCGTTGAAACTCTCGATGAAAGCCGCCACGGGGGCAAAGCAACCGTAATCCACAGCCGTACCGGCCCAATCTAAAATGATGCACTCAATTTTTTTCATGTTTCTATGTTTGAACTAATGGTTTATCTGTTTTTAATCACTTCCGGGGAAAGGGCATACTCCTCGCCCTCGCAAGGGAACGGCGCAGAGGGGGTATAGACGAAATTCTTCGGGCCACGGTGGCGTTCCCGGCGGTAACGCCATACGATGTAAGCCGCAGAGCAGGCAAAAGACACACTGCAAATGATGCCCACATAACTGCACGCAAAGTTATAAAATTGCAACCAGTTGACATCGGGATTGAAACATTCCTTGAACACCAGAACCAACACCGTACCCATGTAACCGATGAAATCCAGCGTGATAATGAAGAAGCCCACGTTGCCTTTTATCCTGAAACAAGCGATGAAACGCTCGAAGAAAAGAGTCTGGAAACTCAAATAGACGGTATAGAGGCACAGGCTCTGCAGGAAAAGCCAAAGCGTGACGGGCAAATTCCAAGCCTCGTAATTGAAGGCCACACTGCTCAACACGGCACAGCCGCAAGTAACCAAGGCCAACAAAAGACAGAGAACCTTGACGTTGCTCTTCACCATCGACATGGCTGCGAACAGTATGAGGATCACCAAAGTGACCGTAGCGTCGATCTTGGCAAAAGCCCATGAAGACAAACCGGCCGCCTTTACGTCGATGATTTTCACGAGGAAGTCTTCTTTAAGGTCTTGCAACACGGTAATGAACAGGTTGGCAAAGAAGAGCATCAACAACACGGGCATGAAACTCTTGAATACGGCCGAACGTCCCTTGCGGTCGAGAGCCACACGCTCCGTGCGCAATTCCATGTCGGCCTTCGTAGGATGCGGAAGCCGAGTCATCGCCCATCCCAACAAAGAAAGCAACGGGAAAGCAAACGCACCGATGAACGCAGGCATCCAGAATTCGCTGACATGAAGCCCGTTCATCACGAAAAGCCCCAACGACTTGGCCGTACCGGAACTGATGGCGATACTCAAACCCATCAGACTGGCCAATAAATCCGTCACCCGCCGGCCTTCTAAGAAACTGAATATCACACCCCACATGCAACCCAACGACAGTCCGTTGAAGAACAGGGCAAAGACATTATAAGGACGGGGCAACGCTCCGAACAACACCAAAGACAATTCGGCCACAGCCACAGAGGCGATAATGAACTTTAGCCGGTTCTCTTTTTTCATCTCCGAAATCACCTTGATACCGATGAGTTTGGAGAGGAAATAACCCGCAATCTGCACGATGCTCGTGGCCGTCTTATAGTCCATTCCGAAAAAATCAAGCCCGTCGAACGTGGCTGCCGTGAAAGGCTTGCGAAGTGCATATACCAATGAATAAGACAACAAAGCCGCACCGCCGGCCCACAAGATGAACAATACGTCCGAGAGTGCCTTTTTCTGATTTGCCTTCAATTCCATAATCTCCATTTTTCTATCGTTTCTTGTTTTCCGACGGCAAAGTTATCATGTATTCCCAAACGGAAAAATGAAATTCTATTATTAATAACTTTCATGTAATCAACGAATTGTTATGTAACATTAATGAAACATTCATGCAACAGAACTATAACATGAATGTATTTACTTTGCAGTCGGTAATACAATATAAAAGGTGCAATGAACGAACTTTTTGAGATTTACAAACGCATAGAATACTTGAGAAACAACGGAGTGAAGATGAAAGAAATCGCCGACCATACCCAAATGGCGGCCAGCGTGCTTTCTTCGCTCTACTCCAGCGTACTGCCGACCTTTATCGGCGAAGTAAAGAAAGGCATTGCCGAGGAAGAGGCTTTGGACTACGCCCTCTCGCAAGTGAACAACGTATCCAAGAAACGGCTGCTCGGGAATCTGGAAGACATGAAAGAAAGGCTTTTTGAACTGGAACCGCCACAAGGCGGAGAAAAGAGAAAAAGCCCTTTTTGGGACATGATGGCCAGGGAATCGCAGGTTTCCGCACAAGAGGCCTATAATTACAGCGGCATTTATATCAGCTACAGTCTCTCGTCGGCTGCCGACGCCCTGAAAGTGGAACCTTACCTCATCACGGCTTCCGAAAACAACGAATACGTACGGGTGGTGCACATGAGTGCCTACAACACCACCCATTCCGGCGTGGGGCTTTTCAACAATCACACGAGTTCCTACATCCTGTTCAACGAGCGTGAGAGTCCGGAACTGGCTCTTTTTACCATCTACCTGCAACTCCCCATGTATGACTTTCCCAAAATGCTGAAGGGGCTTTACCTCTGTCTCGACTACAACCGTAACCCGATAGCACGCCGGATTCTCTTCGTCAAGCATTCCGACAGCACGGATATGGACGATTTCCTGGCGCTGAAAGGCGAAATCATTCCCAAAGAACAAATACCGGACGACCTCCTACCTTATTATAATTATACGTGCCAACCGGGAGATTTCATCAAGACTTGTACCGTCCCGTCCCCTTCATTGGATACCCAAGACCTGGAACGGGAAAAAAAGATGCTGGAACTCTGAAAAACAAAAGCCGCGCTTCTGCCCCCGACGGACAAAAGCGCGGCTTCTTCTATCTTATATCTTATTTATACTCCTGCCAACTCTTTATCTGGATCTGTTCCATATCCATCTGACAGAACGCCTCGATGAACGCCTTGGCCAAACGGGCATTCGTCATCAACGGTATGTTGTGGTCGATAGCGTCGCGACGGATACGGTAACCGTTCGTCAGTTCACGCTTGGTCTGGTCTTTAGGGATATTGACAATCAAATCGAACTTATGCTGGGATATCATCGTCAACACGTTGTTCTCGGCAGCCGTATGCTCGTCGGGCCAGTGCACGGCTATCGCTTTCACTCCGTTGTCATTCAAGAAACGAGCCGTGCCCTCCGTGGCATAGATGTCATATCCCTTGGCGGCCAACATGCGACTGGGTTCCAGAAGGTCTACCTTGGACTGTACCGCGCCGGACGAAAGCATCACCGCTTTCTTCGGCACACTGTAACCCGTAGCAATCAAGGCATTCAGCAAAGCCTCATTGAAATCGTCCCCCAAACAACCGACTTCTCCGGTGGAAGACATGTCCACACCCAACACGGGGTCGGCATTCTGCAAACGGGCGAACGAGAACTGCGAAGCTTTCACGCCGATACGGTCGATGTCGAACACCGACTTATCGGGACGATCGTACGGTGCATCCAACATGATACGTGTGGCGGTCTCGATGAAGTTGCGCTTCAACACCTTCGACACGAAGGGGAAACTGCGGGAAGCGCGGAGGTTGCACTCGATGACCTTGATTTGATTTCCCTTAGCCAAATACTGGATATTGAAGGGACCGGAAATGTTCAACTCACGGGCAATACGGCTACTGATTTTCTTGATGGCACGCATGGTTGAGAAATACAAGTGCTGAGCCGGGAACACCAATGTGGCATCGCCTGAATGCACACCGGCGTATTCGATATGTTCCGAGATGGCGTATTCCACCACTTCTCCGTTCTGTGCCACGGCGTCGAACTCCACTTCCTTCGTTTCCTGCATGAATTGGGACACCACTACCGGATATTCTTTCGACACCTCACGAGCCATTTCCAAGAAACGGGTCAACTGTTCCTCATTGTGACATACGTTCATGGCCGCACCGGAAAGCACGTACGACGGACGAACCAATACAGGATAACCCACCTTGTCGATGAAAGCCTTCATGTCGTCCAAGCTGGTCAGCTCCTGCCAAGCCGGCTGGTCGATGCCGAGACGGTCGAGCATGGCCGAGAACTTGTTGCGGTTCTCCGCACGGTCGATAGACACAGGAGACGTGCCCAGGATGTGTACCGACTGACGATGGAGTTTCATGGCCAAGTTGTTCGGTATCTGTCCGCCCACGGACACGATGACACCGCCCGGCTGCTCCAAGTCGATCACGTCGAGCACACGCTCGAAAGACAGCTCATCGAAGTAGAGACGGTCGCACATGTCATAGTCCGTCGAAACCGTCTCTGGATTATAGTTGATCATGATGGACTTGTAACCCAACTTGCGTGCGGTCTGTACCGCGTTGACGGAGCACCAATCGAATTCCACCGAAGAACCGATACGGTAAGCACCGGAACCTAACACAATGACCGACTTGTCATTCTTGTAATAGTTGACATCGTAGCCGTCCGTGCCGTATGTCATGTAAAGGTAGTTCGTCAGTTCCGGATGTTCGGATGCCACCGTGTTGATGCGCTTCACAGCCGGTAAGATGCCCAGTTGCTTACGGTACTGACGCACCTGAAGGTTTTCCTTCTCCATATTGGTGCCTTCCGGCTTGAGCACGAAGCGTGCAATCTGGAAATCGGAGAAGCCCAACCGCTTGGCCTCACGCAACAACTCAGGAGTAACGGACTCCAACGTATCATGTCCCTCCAGTTCTTTCTTCATATCGACAATGTTCTTCAACTTGCCGATGAACCACGGGTCTATCTTCGTCAACTCATAAATACGCTGTATGGTATACCCTTCTTCCAAAGCTTGTGCCATGGCGAAAATACGCAAATCCGTCGGGTTGGAGAGCTCTTCGTCCAGTTGTTCGAAATGCACGTGGTCATTGCCCACAAAACCGTGCATCCCCTGGCCTATCATACGCAAACCTTTCTGGATAATCTCTTCGAACGAGCGGCCGATAGACATGATTTCGCCTACCGATTTCATGCTCGAACCGATGTGACGCGACACGCCCTCGAATTTCGTCAAGTCCCAACGTGGTATCTTGCAAATCAGGTAATCCAACGAAGGAGCCGCGTATGCTGAGTTGGGCGTCCCCATCTCGCCTATCTGATCCAACGTGTACCCCAAGGCAATCTTGGCAGCCACAAAGGCCAACGGATAACCGGTGGCCTTGGAAGCCAACGCCGAAGAACGGCTCAGGCGGGCATTTACTTCAATGACACGGTAATCGTTAGTCTCGGCATTGAAAGCATATTGGATGTTGCACTCGCCTACGATTCCCAGATGACGAATACATTTCTTAGACAAATCCTGCAACATCGTCACTTGTTCTTCCGTCAGCGAACAAGTCGGCGCCACTACGATGGACTCGCCCGTATGGATACCCAACGGGTCGAAGTTTTCCATGCTGGCTACGGTGAAACAATGGTCGTTCGCATCGCGGATGACCTCGAACTCGATTTCTTTCCAGCCTTTCAAGGATTCTTCCACCAAAACCTGCGGTGCGAAGGTAAAAGCACTGCCGGCCAATTCGATGAAACGTTCCTCGTCCGGACAGATGCCGCTGCCCAAACCGCCTAATGCGTATGCAGAACGTATCATGACCGGATAACCGATTTCACGCGCCGCAGCCAAGGCGTCTTCCATATTCTCTACCGCCTTGCTGACAGGAGTCTTCATCGGGATTTCGTCGAGTTTCTTCACGAAAAGGTCACGGTCTTCCGTGTACATGATGGCTTCCACCGAAGTGCCCAACACTTCCACGCCGTATTCCTTCAACACTCCGTTACGATACAGTTCCGTTCCGCAGTTCAGCGCCGTCTGGCCTCCGAATGCCAGCAAAATGCCGTCGGGACGTTCTTTTTTAATGATTTCCGTCACAAAATAAGGAGTGACCGGCAAGAAATAGACCTCATCGGCAATTCCTTCGGAAGTTTGAATGGTAGCGATGTTAGGGTTAACCAACACAGAACGGACACCTTCTTCGCGCAATGCTTTCAGTGCCTGTGAACCGGAATAATCGAATTCACCGGCCTGACCGATTTTCAACGCTCCGGAACCCAAAACCAAGACCTTTTTGAATTGTTTCTTCATCCTCTTTTCAGAATTATAGTTGTTTTACAATCACACGCTTTCGAGAGCCCCGCTTTACACAGAACCCCAAAATTGGGACAAAATTAAGCATTCTATTTTTTTTCTCCCAGAAATTCACGGGAAAATATCGGCAAAGGGGGAAAAAATCAACGTTTCCGCTCCAACTCTTGTAAGTTCTCCAATTTTTTCTGTTCCAAAAACTCATAAATGCCACACAGGTGCTCACGCACCTTTCCATGACCAAATTCGTACAAGAAGTCCCGGTCGTGGCTCACCACAATCAGCGTGCCGTCAAACGCCACCAAGGCTTGCTTCAAAATGTCCTTCGTCTTCAAGTCCAAATGATTGGTAGGTTCGTCCAAAATCAGAAGATCGGAAGGACGCACCAAAACTCCGGCCAGTGCTACACGCTTGCGCTGCCCGCCGGAAAGTTCCGCCATCGGCTGATTAAAATCACTGATCCCCAGCTGATCAAGCACCGCTTTAGCTTCGCTCTCCAGCTGCCAGGCATATGCGCTGTCCATTTGCTGCTGCAGTTCCAGCAGCCTGCTCTGTAATGCACTGTTCTCAGGATCAGCAGCCGCCAGCGCTGCCGCCCGTTCATAACGCCGCAGTAATTCCAGCTGCGGCGAATCTCCCTGAAATACCTGTTCCAATACCGTTGCCTGTGGATCATGATCAGGATTCTGCGGCAGATATTCGATCACGCAGCTGCCATTTGCCGTAATCCGGCCGCCGTCACCGGCTTCACCGCGTGCAATATCGCGCAGCAGCGTGCTTTTACCGGTGCCGTTGACGCCGATAATACCGATTTTATCGCCCATTTCAATATTAAAAGTTACATCTTTAAACAAAGTTCTGACGCCATAGCTGTGCGACAGCTTCTCTACACTTAAAATCATTCTTTTCGCCCTCTGTAAAACAGAATAAAAGCAGCCTGCCGCTTGAGCAGACTGCATATATTTTAAATAAGCTCTACTTGAAGATTAGGATTTGCAGCGGCGGCATCCTGTACAACTGTAAGCAGTCTTGCGCCAACCTAATTCTGAACCTGCGGCTACCGCCTGCGGTATTTTTAGTATAACAGGCTCGCAGACTTCCGTCAAACAATCATACAATGCGTCCAGATTTTCACCGTAATAATCCGGCAGCTCAAGCTCCGCACGCAGATATTTATGCAGCTGCCTGATCGACTGCATCCTGGCCAGTGCCAAAGTTACTGTTTTCATCAGCCGCCTCCTTAATACAATTTTTCAAAGCTTTTATAATGATCGTCCGTATAATAGATCAGTCC
>OKUS01000824.1_pt1 | contig 12185 bp, 9 predicted proteins | sample 1606591 | NCBI WGS metagenome assembly OKUS01 (sample SAMEA3882509, study PRJEB24775) | human gut metagenome | biome: human-associated habitat; feature: intestine environment; material: feces | place: Netherlands | collected 2009/2010 | reverse complement strand
GCCACAAACTTCCAGACGGAAGCCACAAGCTGCCACACGGTTCTTCCCCCATTGCGGGACGGTTGATAGCCGCTACTTTCGTGGGCGAAACAATTTCATTTTTAATTTAAAGCAATAAAGTATGGAACAAAAAAAGAATCAAAAGGACGTGCTGATTGTCCGGGACGAGAAGACGGGCGAAATCAGCGTCGTCGCCGGGCTTAAAAAGGACGGCACGCCGAAAACGACTGCCGCTTCGGGAGCCAACCAGAAGGATTTTCTGTTGTTCGACAAGAACAGCAACCCGCTGGACAGCTTTCTGGACAACTTTTTCCGGTAATGCAAGGAGCCGAAACGCTTCGGCTTCTACCGTGTGGCGGCGGAGAACATCGAGCATGTGATAGACGTGCTTAAAGACCTGCTTAAAAATCCCGAAAAGAACCGTGACCTGCTTGAACCGCACCACGTGGATACGTCCAAGTACGAACAGCAGGCACAACCGGAAAATACCCCGCAGGCGCAGGAAACGGAACAAGCGGCTGTACCGGAAAACACGGGCGAACAAGCGGAGGAACAAACCGGCGAGCAAGCACAACAGCAAGCCGGACAAAGCGGTACCGGCATTGATGAAAGCCGTATTGATTGGGCAAATCTTGAAGAACAGTACGGCATCAAACGCGAAGCGTTGGAAGCATCGGGCGATTTGGAAAAGATGCTCGGCTACGGCAAATCGGCACTTGTGACGGTCACTCCCCTGATTGCCGGGGAACGCTACGAGATAGAGGCACGGCTTTCATTCAAGGAAATGCCGGACGGCAGTATCGGTATCGTACCCCATACCATCCGCAAGGAACCCAAACTTGATGAGAAGTTCATGGAGCATGAATTTACGCCCGAAGACAAAGCGAACCTGCAAAAAACAGGAAACATGGGACGTGTCATTGAATTGGTGGACAAGGAAACGGGCGAAATCATCCCTTCTTATGTCAGTATCGACCGTCAGACCAACGAGATAGAGGCTATTCCCGTGAAAGACGTGCCCGTCACCACGAGAATCGGGCAGACCGAATTTACCGAACATGAAATAGCCGAACTCGTTGCCGGGCGTGCGCTGCCCAATAAAGAAATCGTCTTGTCTGAGAAACGAAAATTCACCGCCACGTTGCAGGTGAACGTGGAACGCCGGGGCGTGGAGTTCGTGCCCAAACCCAAACAGAACGGGCAGAACAGAAGGCAGCGCAATGGGCAGGCGAGCGGACAAACGGCACAACAACCTGCCAGACCGATTCCGGCTGTACAAGCAACAAGCGGACAAACCGCCACCGGGCCGGAAGGCGAACATAAACCGAAAGTCTATAAATTCCAATGGCTGGACGAGAACGGGAACATCCGCGCCCCGAAAACAATGGGCGGCGTGCTGCTCACCCCACAACAGCAGAAGGATTTCGCCGCAGGGGGAACCATTCTTGTCAAGGATATGAAGCGCGACGGCAAAGGAGAACCTTACACCGCCTATGTCAGATACGATTTTGAAGCAGGGAAACCGAAATATTTCCGTGCCGACCCTGAACTATCACGGGCAAAAGAAGTCGCCCCCGCTTCGGAAAGCCGCACGCAGGTGGCGGTCAATACGCACGGGAATACCAATGAGGCTACCAAACATCTGAACCAACCTTTGCAGCAGGGACAAACGGCTCCTGCCAATACACAGCAACAAAGGACACAGAACCGTGCGGCAGGCGTAAGAATGTAGGCGTATGGCAGCATTTATCATTCTGGCAGTCGTGATTCTGCCCTGTGCAGTCGCCCGCTGGTGGTGGCTTACCGATTGGCAAGCCATCGAAGAGGAAAACAAGAGGTACTACACGGCGGAAGGACACCATATCTATTATGACCGCAAACTGATTGTGGCACTTCAAAAAGAGAAGTTAAAAGCAAAATCAGTAGCAGCAGAAGAAATATAATAATCAACCGGGGCATCGCCCCAACCACTAAAATCCACAATAAATAAATTAAATCAGTATGAACAATCAAATTTGCATTATCGCGGAAAAGCCCAGCGTGGCGAGGGAAATCGCCCGTATCGTGGGCGCAACGGAGAGAGCGGAAGGTTACCTGAAAGGTAACGGGTATTATGTAACATGGGCTTTCGGGCATCTGGTCATGCCCGCCCTGCCCGAAGGGTACGGCATCAAGGGTTTTCATCGTGACAACCTGCCGATTATTCCGCCCGTGTTTACCCTTGTCCCCCGGCAGGTCAAGGGAGAGAAAGGCTACAAGCCCGACAGCGGCGTGGTGGCACAAATTAAAGTTATCGCCCAACTGTTCCGTGAAAGCGATAAGATTATTGTCGCCACCGATGCAGGTCGCGAGGGAGAGCTTATCTTCCGCTAGTGCGCCCATAAGGCAGCATAATAAATATCTCTTTAGCAAGAGATTAGGTTCGTGTTCTTTGAGACAACCTACTACCAACCGACTTATCCGGAGGGGAAACCCAATGGGGAGTGTAGCATGTCGGTAAAGGCATAAGTCCACAAATTGCTATGTGGCGACTGAATGACAAGGTAGAAAGACAAACATAAGGATGAAGCCTGAATTGGTTGAACGATAGTCCAGTGGCTGTTAAATGAGCCGTGACGGAAGGCAATTATAAACGTCACGCTGTAGTACTCTTCCGGTATGTCGGACGGACTGAGCAAAAGAACAGACTACGGCACAACCGCAATATGCGGAGGAAAGGTCGAACGTCGCATCCGACAGTTTGTCGCGCTAATAGTTATTATGCAAGCTAAATGGGGATTGCCTAAGTTGGGATGCCGAAAGGCTATGAGGTTTAGCCTCTGAAAACCCAATATGGCAACGGAGCTTCCGTAGTAGTCCGAGCAGGGGAAAGCCCTGTACATGGCGAAGGGAAGCAGTTGGTAATTTTAATACAAACAAAGAAAAACGTGTGAGACGTATGAGAAATTCAGAGAATGTATTAAACATTTTAAGTGAACACAGCAATGTTTCGGGCTACAAGTTCGAAAGGCTGTACCGAATTTTATTCAATGAACAAATGTTCTATGCCGCCTATCAGCGTATTTACGCCAAACAAGGCAACATGACATCTGGCACGGACGGTAAAACTGTCGACCAGATGAGCGTTCAAAGAATAGAAAGCCTTATTGTAAGTCTCAGAGATGAGTCCTACAAGCCGCATCCCGCAAGGAGGGTGTACATTCCCAAGAAGAACGGAAAGAAACGACCGCTTGGAATACCCTCTTTCGAGGATAAACTGGTGCAAGAGGTAGTTCGAATGATTCTTGAAGCCATTTATGAAGGGTATTTTGAATACTCATCACATGGTTTCAGACCCAAGAGAAGCTGCCATACTGCACTGGCTCACATTCAGAAGTCGTTTAGTGGGACAAAGTGGTTCATTGAGGGAGACATCAAAGGCTTCTTTGACAACATCAACCACGAAGTTCTGATAAACACTCTGAGAGAACGGATAACCGATGAAAGGTTCATTCGCCTAATCAGAAAATTTTTGAATGCAGGGTATGTTGAAGACTGGAAATTTCATAAAACGTACAGCGGAACACCGCAGGGTGGTTTAATTAGTCCTATTTTGGCTAACATCTATCTTGACAGGTTCGACAAGTACGTAAAGGAATACGCTCAATCATTCGACAAAGGCAGGGAAAGGCAAAGTAGTACAGAATACAAAAGACTTGAAAACAAAAGAAGCAAGCTGGTAATTAAGGCTAAATCCGTTGAAGATGAATCGGTCAGAATAAACCTGATTGATGAGATACGGAAGGTCGAGAGAGAAATTATTAAAACGCCTTATGGTTCAAACATGGATGAAACGTTTAAAAGATTAAAGTATGTGAGGTATGCTGACGATTTCCTAATCGGAGTTATCGGAAGCAAAGCGGAATGTATCGAGATTAAAGCAAACATTGCTCGGTTTATGAGCGAGAAACTCCATTTGGAATTATCAGATGAAAAGACGCTTATCACTCATGCACAGAACTCTGCTAAATTCCTCGGATACGAAGTCTCTATTCGTAAGTCCCAAGCACTAAGGCATAATAGGAATGGTATTTTAAGAAGACCGTTCAATGGTCGAATCGTTCTACGTGTTGCGAACGAGATAGTTAAAAAGAAGTTACTGGACTACGATGCAATATCGGTTGGGCAAGCCAACGGCAAAGAAGTCTGGAAGCCCAAAACTCGTTCTTACATGATAGGCATGAAGCCGGAGGATATTATGGCGCAGTATAATGCGGAAATAAGAGGATTCTACAACTACTATTCTATTGCTAACGATATTTCATATCTCGGCAACTCATTCGGATTTAATATGGAATACAGTATGTTCAAAACGATTGCTCAAAAGCAAAACAGTACACTTGCACAGACAATTAAAAAACTCCGCAGGGGTAAAAACTTTATTGTCGACTATGTGGATGGCAAAGGGCAAAAGAAGGTCAGAGTATTCTATAATGAAGGTTTTAAAAGAAAAACGGCAAAAGGTTACGCCCAATGTGACAACATTCCCAACACAAACATTAGCCCCTATCCAAGTCTAATTGAGAGGTTAAAGGCTGAAAAGTGTGAGTTATGCGGTGCGCAAGGCAAAACGGTGATGCATCATGTGCGTACCCTCAAAGACCTAAAAGGGGATAACGAGCGGGAGCAACTGATGTTAAAAAGACATCGCAAGACCTTAGCCTTATGTGAAACCTGTAATGCAAAAATTGATGTTCGCTAAAATGACAAAAACCAACGGAGAGCCGTATACAAGGAGACTTGTACGTACGGTTCGGGGGCAGGCTCTCGGAAACCTACCGTCGCAAGACGGCAAGGCGCTGAGTGCCGAGCCTACTTTATACGAGTACATCGGATGTGCCACCCCTTTTGACCGCCTCTGGATCAGTTCGCTTACCGACAAAGCCATCCGTGAGGGATTGGAAAACCTGAAATCCGGTGCGGAGTACGACAAGCTGTATTATGCAGCCAAAGCACGCAGTGAAGCGGACTGGCTCGTGGGCATCAACGCCACGCAAGCCATCACCGTTGCCGCCGGACGTGGCACATACTCGCTCGGACGGGTGCAGACGCCCACATTGGCGATGATATGCGACCGCTATTGGGAGAACAAGCGTTTCGTTCCCGAACCTGTATTCCAGCTCCATTTATCGACCGACGGAACGGCGGACGGTGAAGTCATGAAATTCTCTTCCATAGAAAAGTGGAAAGAGAAAGAGCCTGCCGAAACCGCCTACGGCATAGCCAAAGAGTGCGGGAAGATTACTGTCACCCATGTGGAACGCAAGGAAACCGTGCAGGAAGCTCCACTTCTGTATGATTTGACGACCTTGCAGAAAGAGGCGAACACCAAGCACGGGTTCTCGGCGGAACAGACACTCTCCATCGCCCAAAAGCTCTATGAGGCGAAGCTGATTACCTATCCCCGCACGGGCAGCCGCCATATCTCCGAAGACGTATTCGCCGAAATACCCACATTGCTGCTCACGTTGAAGAACAACCCGGCATGGGGCGGCTATATCTCCGGTATGGGCGACCTCTCACGCCGGAGCGTGGACGATACGAAGATTACCGACCACCACGCCTTGCTCGTCACGGAGGTAAAGACGCAGCATCTTGGTGCGGAGGAACGGATTATCTACGATATGATTGCCGGGCGTATGCTGGAAGCCTTCGGGGAAAGATGCGTAAAAGACGTGACGACCGTTTCGGCGGAATGTGGCGACGTGGCATTCAGCATCAAAGGTTCTGTCATTAAGCAAGCCGGTTGGCGTGGCGTGTACCGGCAGAGCGAGGAAACGGAAGAAGTGACGCTGCCCGAATGGAAAGAAGGCTATACGCTACCCGTCAAAGGATGTTCGCTGACCGAAGGGAAGACCAAGCCGAAACCGCTGCATACGGAGGCGACTTTACTTTCCGCCATGCAGACCTGCGGCAAGGAGCTGGAGGACGAGCAGATGCGCCAGTCCCTCAAAGAGTGCGGCATCGGCACACCGGCAACAAGGGCTGCCATTATCGAAACGCTGTTCAGACGTGAATACATGGTGCGGCAGAAGAAATCCCTTGTTCCGACCGAAAAGGGGCTTGCGCTCCATTCGGTAGTCAAGGCGATGCGCATTGCCGACGTAACCATGACGGGCGAATGGGAAACGGCTCTCTCGCAGATCGAAGACGGCGGGATAAGTGCCGAAACGTTCCGCAAGGGCATTGAGGCGTACACCTCGCAGATTACATCGGAGCTGCTGAGTTCGGACAAGCTGTTCCCGCACAACGAAAGCGGCTGCACTTGTCCCAAATGCGGGAAAGGGATGATGCAATTTTACGGCAAGGTGGTACGTTGCGGCAATCCCGATTGCGGGCTACCCATATTCCGGCAGAAAGCGGGAAAAACGCTGACGGATGCGGAGATTACCGAACTGCTTACCAAAGGGCAGACGGGCGTTATAAAAGGCTTCAACAGCAAGGAGGGCAAGCCGTTCAGTGCCGCCGTCGCCTTTGACAGGGATTTTAACACGGTGTTCGTGTTTCCCGATGTGAAAAACAACCGTAACTCCAAGCGAAAAAAGAAATAATGCGTATATTTACCACTGAATTTACAGGAAGTCATTCATACTATCTGATAGTTGGTACTGATTTTACTGTGGATTTTAGTGGTGGCACTCGGCGGGGACGTCGGGTGCCTTTTATATTCTTTTAAATGCTATAAGGAGGCAATGAGAGTATTTTTTCTATTTGATGAGTTGAATTTATAAAGTACCACTCGTATGCGGTAGCAAACCGTGTAGTCCGCCTTGTTATTCTTGATAAAGGAAATTCTTCTATATCAATATCAGATGTACTTGCTAATATAAAACTATTAACGAGTTTTAATTGGGAGCAAAAATAGTCCCTTGGCCAATCGCCGAAATCTCTACAAGTTGTAATGACGATTGAAGGTTTGTGATTGTTAATGCTATTTACAAGTGCATCTATATTAAAAACATCATCCGTAGCTGTATGTATCAATACTTTTTTGCCCTCTTTTTCAAGCAAGCAGGAAAAATCATTTGCAAGAATAGGAGGAAAAGATGTAGATGTAGAATACCTTTTGCCATTATATGGAATATCTGTCTTTACATATCCAAGGTTTAATAAGTATGTGCAAAGATGGTACACAGTAGTTGACTTTCCTGTATTAGGAGCACCTGAAACGATAAATAGATTCATGAATTTATTTTTTTTAAATTAGAATACAAATTTAATAATTATCCACTAAAATCAACAGAAATATGAATGATAAAAACAAATCCGCAGAGTTTTCCTATTACGGACTGTACCTGCTAAAATACCTGAGAGAGAACCATCCCGACCGTGCTTCCGACACGGATTTCATAGAAGAACGTGCCGACCATGCAGCCGATGTGTACGAACAGTCCCGTCTGGAAGGGGCTACACCGGAAGGTGCGCAGGAGCTGGCAATGGCGGCATTGCTTCAAGACTTGCATTTTTCCAAGTACAACACCGTTATCGAAGTGTTGTGGAACGAGTTTGCCGATGAAGTGCCGCCGGGCGATGCCCCTGCATTCGCCTTGACACTGCTTCCCGCAATGGAAGAGGTGTTCGCCCGATACCCGCTTGCGGACGGCTTCACCTATACTGCCGGATATGACGGACTTTATACGGAACTGACGGGAACCGTCGCAATCTACCTCGAAGAGCATGGCATTTAACCGTAAAGCGAAGCTGCGGGACAACATTGAGGCGATACGGACGGTATTCACATTGGAAAAGGAAGGCAGGGCGGCTACTCCCGAAGAACGGGAAATACTTAGCCGCTACTGCGGTTTCGGCGGGTTGAAGTTCATCCTCAACCCTGCCGACAACCTGATGGATGCCGTACATTGGACGAAATCAGACCGCGAGTTGTTTCCCATGACAGCGGAGTTACACAGGCTTGTCCGTGATAGCTCGACAGATGAGAGAGAGTACAAGCGCTATATGGACAGCCTGAAAAGCTCCGTCCTTACAGCGTTTTACACTCCCCCCGAAATCGTATCGGCAATTGCCGGTACGCTCCATGAACAGGGTATTATCCCCGACCGCCTGCTCGATCCGTCGGCAGGACAAGGGGTGTTCATCTCCGCTTTCGGTGCTGACGCTCCGGGAGCGGAGGTCATGGCTTTTGACAAAGACCTGCTTACGGGAAAAATACTCTCGCACCTTTACCCTGAACATAAAGTGCGTGCGGAGGGGTTCGAGCGGATTGGGAAACCCTTCATGGGTACTTTCGATGTGGTGGCATCCAATATTCCGTTTGGCGACATGGCGGTATTCGATCCCGAATATACGGGCGTTCCGGACAACGCCCGGCGTACCGCCGCCAAGAGCATCCACAACTACTTTTTCCTCAAAGGTCTGGATGCGGCACGTGAAGGCGGTATCGTGGCGTTCATCACTTCGGAAGGCGTATTGAACTCCCCGAAAAACGAGCTTGTCCGTCGGCATATCGTGAAGAACGCTAATATCGTGTCGGTGGTACGGTTGCCCAACAACCTGTTTACCGACCATGCCGGGACGGAAGTGGGCAGCGACCTCGTTATCCTGCAAAAAGACACGACAAAGAACCGGGAGTTGTCCGAGCAGGAAAAATGGTTTATCCGTGCAACGGACATCGGGGATGGTATCATCGAGAATGAATATACGATGAGCGTCGCCCCGCTCCGGAACACGAAGATGCAGCACGGGACAGACCCATACGGCAAACCTGCCCTGCTTACCATCCATCAAGGTGGTATGCAGGCAATGGGCGAAGACCTGAAAGAGCATCTGGACATAGCAGTTTCCGCCAATCTGAATATCGACCTATATAATAGGTATAGGCAAGGTGCGCCGGAAGTGAAGCAGGAAACAGAGAAACCGGCAGTTAAAAAGACAATTCAACCCGAACAGGAAGTAAAGCAGGAAGAGAAACAACAGGTTCGGGAAGTGTATTCCTCGAAACCGACCAAACAGCAAGAGGTTATCTCCGAAAAGCAACCGTCCGCGAAAAGAGAAGAGAAGCCGGAAATCACCCCTCCCGTGATGGACTTGTACGACCTGTTCAATTTCAGCCAAGAGGAACGGCGGCTCGCCCAATCGGGATTGAAGAGGAAACCGACCGGAAAGAAACCCAAACGTACCGCTTCCTCCAAACAGCGCAGTTTGTTCGACCAACCACAAGCTGCCAAGTCCAATCCGACGGCGGATGATACAGGTAAGGTACATGAAATATCCACCCCTCCCGTATCTCCAAGCATAGATATGGAACAGGTATATGCCGCTATGGATTGGAACACCAACCCGCCTATCAACGGCTTTTATGAGGTGATGATGGGGCTTACCCCAAAGCAACGGGCGGAACTGAGGGAAGGAAAAACTCTATCCGACCGTCCCGATGCGGAAAAGCCGGTGTACCCGGTTGGTGGAGGATTGGAGGAAGAGCAACGCCGTCAGGAGGAAATAAAACAACGGGAAGAAGCGGAGAAATTGGAGGCGGAGTTAATGAAGCCCCGTCCGCTGATGGCGAAATTGGAACCGCACCATAAAGAAGGAATGTTGGTGGCGGACGGCAATCAGGTGGGGTATCTGAAAGGTATTACCCGCTACGGGGCTACGTTTCACCCGTTGGAGCTGGACAAGGCACAACAGGACAAGGCGGAGCTTTACATTTCCGTGCGCGACAGCTACCAGCGGCTTTATACTTACGAGGCGGAGATGCACGAGGAGAACAAGCCGGAACGTGCAGCACTGAATACCGCCTACGACACATTCGTGGAGCGTTATGGCAGGCTGAACGCCAAAGCGAACGTGAAATTCCTGCTTATGGACACTTCCGGGCGTGATATGCTCTCGCTGGAACGGGTGGAAAACGGGCAGTTCATCAAGGCGGACATATTCGACCATCCCGTCGCTTTCGCCCTGAACGACATTACGCACGTGGAAACACCGCATGAGGCTTTGTCTGCTTCACTGAACCGTTACGGGGCGGTGAATCTTGATTACATGGAAACGTTGTGCGACAACAGCCGGGATGAATTGGTGAAATTACTGAAAGGACGCATCTTTTTCAATCCGTTCATGGACAACTACGAGATTAAAGACCGATTCGTCGCCGGAAACGTGGGTGACAAGATGGAGAAAATCTTCCGTTGGGCGGCGGACAATGAAGGAAACGAGCGTAAACCGGAGGTGGAAGAATCGCTGGCGGCACTCAGGGATGCCATGCCCCGACCGATTACGTTTGACGAATTGGACTTCAATTTCGGTGAACGCTGGATTCCGACGGGTATCTACACCGCCTACGTCAAGCACCTGTTCGGAACGGATGTTTCGATTGCCTATTCGGAAAGCATCGACGAGTATTCGGTCAAATGTAAGGAAAAGAACGCCAAAATCACCGACCAGTATGCCGTACAGGGGCAGTACCGGAAATATGACGGTATCAGCCTGCTGAAAAACGCCCTTCTGAACACCGTACCGGACATCAGCAAGAGTATCGGCAAGGATGAACACGGCAATGACATCAAGGTAAGGGACAGCGAGGCGATACAGCTTGCCAACGCCAAGATTGATGAAATCCGTAACGGTTTTACGGATTGGCTGAACGAACAGTCGCCCGAATTTCAGAAGCGGCTGGCGGATATGTATAACCGCAAGTTCAACTGTTTCGTCCGTCCGACCTATGACGGTTCGCACCAGAGTTTTCCGGGTTTGGACTTGAAAGCGTTGGAAAAGAAGTATGGAATCAAGGAGGTGTACCAGAGCCAAAAAGACTGCGTCTGGATGCTGAAACAGAACGGCGGCGGAATTTGCGACCACGAAGTTGGTACGGGTAAAACGCTGATTATGAGCCTTGCGGCGCAAGAAATGAAGCGATTGGGATTGGCGCACAAGCCGATGATAATCGGGCTGAAAGCCAATGTCGCGGAGATAGCCGAGTGTTACCGCACAGCATACCCGAATGCCAAAATCCTCTATGCCACGGAAAAGGACTTTTCACCCCAGAACCGGGTGAAGTTCTTTAACAATATCAAAAATAATGATTGGGATTGTGTCATCATGTCGCACGACCAGTTCGGAAAGATACCGCAACCGACCGACGTGCAGCAGGAGATTCTGCAAAAGGAGCTGGATTCGGTGGAAGAGAATCTGGACGTTTTGAGGGCACAAGGCAAAGAGGTATCGAGAGGGATGCTCAAAGGATTGGAGAAACGGAAAATCAACTTGCTCGCCAAACTCGAAAAGGTAGAGCACGCCATCAAATCCCGCACGGATGATGTGGTGGATTTCAAGCAGATGGGTATCGACCACCTGTTTATTGATGAGAGCCACCAGTTCAAAAATCTTACCTTCAACACCCGCCACGACCGGGTGGCGGGGTTGGGAAACAGCGAAGGAAGCCAAAAGGCTCTCAATATGCTGTTTGCCCTGCGTACCATTCAGGAACGCACGGGCAAGGATTTGGGGGCTACGTTTCTTTCGGGTACGACTATCAGCAATTCGCTGACAGAACTGTACCTGCTGTTCAAATATCTCCGCCCGAAGGAACTGGAACGGCAGAACATCAACTGTTTCGATGCGTGGGCGGCTATCTTTGCCAAGAAGACTACCGACTTTGAGTTTTCTGTTACGAATCAGATAATACAGAAAGAACGGTTCCGCTATTTTATCAAAGTGCCGGAACTGGCGGCTTTCTACAATGAGATTACCGATTACCGCACGGCGGCGGATGTAGGCGTGGACAGGCCGGAGAAGAACGAGATACTGCACAATATACCGCCCACACCCGTGCAGGAAGAGTTCATCAAGAAACTGATGGAGTTCGCACAAACGGGTGATGCGACGGTATTGGGACGGTTGCCCTTGTCGGAAACGGAGGAAAAAGCGAAGATGCTGATTGCCACCGATTACGCCCGTAAAATGGCACTCGATATGCGCATGATTGATCCCGACAAGTACGACGACCACCCGGACAACAAGGCGAGCCACTGCGCCGCCAAGATTGCGGAATACTATAAAAAGTATGACGCACAGAAAGGCACACAGTTCGTCTTCTCGGATCTGGGGACGTACCAGCCGGGAAAGTGGAGCGTGTACAGCGAGATTAAACGTAAGCTGATTGAGGATTACGGTATTCCGGCAAACGAGAT
>OKUS01000822.1_pt1 | contig 12236 bp, 12 predicted proteins | sample 1606591 | NCBI WGS metagenome assembly OKUS01 (sample SAMEA3882509, study PRJEB24775) | human gut metagenome | biome: human-associated habitat; feature: intestine environment; material: feces | place: Netherlands | collected 2009/2010 | reverse complement strand
TAAAATAACATTGAAAATGATAGCAAAAAAGGAGCCGTTTTCAGGCGACTCCTCTTTTACTATAAATAATGCTTATAGCCAACCGTATTTTACAGTCTCTTTAACAGCTCTTCTCTCTGAGCTTCATAGCCTGGCTTTCCAAGGAGAGCAAACATGTTCTTCTTGTAGCTTTCTACGCCTGGCTGGTTAAATGGATTAATTCCTAAAATGTAGCCGCTTACGCCACAGGCAAACTCAAAGAAGTAGAATAATTCACCTAAATAGAATTCATTCTGCTCTGGTACCTTAACCATCAGGTTTGGTACATTTCCGTCTGTGTGAGCCAGAATGGTTCCGTTCATAGCGCTCTTATTTACGAAATCAACGGTCTTGCCTGCCAGATAGTTCAGACCATCCAGATCTACAGGCTCCTCGCCGATCGTAAGCTCCTCTCTCGGAGTGTCAATATTGATCACGGTCTCGAACATTACACGGGAACCGTCCTGAATGAACTGACCCATGGAATGCAGATCGGTGGTCAGATCCACGCTTGCGGGGAACAGACCCTTGTTGTCCTTACCTTCGCTCTCACCAAACAGCTGCTTCCACCACTCACTTACATAATGAACAGCGGGCTCATAATTCGCCAGGATCTCAACACTCTTGCCCTTGCGCAGTAAGATGTTACGCAGAGCCGCATACTGCAGCGCATCGTTCTCTTCGAAATCATTCTCCAGCGCACGCTTTCTTCCGCTGGCTGCACCTTCCATCAGCTTGTCGATATCAGCACCGCTGACAGCGATAGGTAACAGACCTACTGCGGTCAGTACGGAGAAACGTCCTCCTACATCATCGGGTACTACGAAGGTCTCGTAACCTTCCTCATCGGACAGATGCTTTAAACTTCCCTTAGCCTTATCGGTGGTAGCATAGATTCTCTCTGCCGCACCCTTCTTGCCGTATTTAGCTTCCAGCTTCTCCTTGAATACACGGAAAGCAATAGCGGGCTCTGTGGTGGTACCGGACTTGGAGATCATGTTGATGGAGAAATCTCTGTCGCCTACTACATCCATCAGGTGCTTCAGATAGGTGGAGCTGATGGAGTTACCACAGAAGTAGATCTCCGGAGTCTTACGTACACTCTTATCCAGCACATTGTAGAAGCTGTGGCTTAAGAACTCGATAGCCGCTCTGGCTCCCAAATAAGAACCACCGATACCGATAACCAACAGAACGTCGGAATCGCTCTGGATTTTCTTCGCTGCTGCCTTGATGCGGGCGAACTCTTCCTTATCGTAATCTACGGGAAGATCGATCCATCCCAGGAAATCATTGCCTGCACCGGTCTTGGATACCAGGGTCTCCTTCGCATCCAGGGTAAGCTTCTTCATGTAACCGATCTCTTCCTCAGAAATAAAAGAGCCGGCCTTGGAATAATCAAATGTAACTTGTCTGCTCATAATGCTCCTCCTTATATCTTTCAGATATATCACATACTTAACAAAACTATTCTGATCTATATTTGCATAACTTTTTATGAAGCTTTCTTTATTGCAAATATGCCTCAGATAGTTTTTATTTTAACAAAGTTACATTCCATTTTCAAGATGTATATCGAAATCGTTTCCATTTATTATACAGTAAGCAATTCCTGCAAAAGTGCCTGTAATTCTTCCTCCGTGACGCTTGAAGATTCATCCTGCTGAGACATGCCTCTGTCTTCCGTTTTCCCGGGTATCGCATGTTCCGCGGAAAACACCTCTCTTCCTGCCTCCCGAACCATCTCCTGCGGCTGCGCTGCCCTGCCCCGGATCGGCATCAGCTCTACAGTCCGCCTGCCGGGGAGCTTCGGTGCTCCGTACAGTCTCACGTAGTCCTGCTCCGTCACCGGGATCCTGCCGGACAGGTGATTTTCCAGATAATCGATCAGATTCGTCTTCAGTACCCGCCGCTTCCCCTTGATATCCACCAGTGCCGACAGGGAAAAATACAGATACAGCCCCAGGAAGCTCGCAATATAAAAAGGCAATATCTCACCTAACATCCTTCCGTCCAAAATCCCCTTACAGATCCCCACTCCTGCAAATATCACCGAGAACAGCATGCACTGCCCGGACAGATGATACCATGCATCAAAGGATAAATGTCCGAAAGACAAGCGGTTTAAGAACTTGTCCACAAACACCGGAATATTGGACACGCCTCCGTTTAACTGGTAACAATTCGCGAATTTGACCTTGCACTGTTTCAAAAGCCGGTTCCCCGTAGTTGCCATATTGTCTGTCTCCCGGATCATTGTATGATACATCCACGCCAGCATCAGACGCACCAGAACGCTGAGACATAAAAATACCAGGATCCCCGCCGTGATCACTTTTTCTTCTTTAAATATCGTAAACATCCTCAAAACTCCTTTCCGTCGTTTCCTCAAGTATAACGTATATATGTCCTGTTTTGTACGGTTTTTCATCGTCATTCTTCTACTGCGTCAGACAAAAATTATGAGCTTTCTACATTTTTTATAACAAGAAAAGCATTCTGACATTATTGTATAAACCATAAAAATCTGCTATAATCAGTCTTTAGTAATTCTGTTAGAAAAGAGGTTGATTTACTTATGATATACAAGACAAAGGGTACTTGCTCCACTATGATCGACGTAGAATTAAAGGACGGCGTCATCGATTCCGTTAAATTCACCGGCGGATGCAACGGCAACCTCCAGGGCATCAGTGCTCTGGTAAAGGGCATGAAGCCGGAAGAGGCCATCAGCCGTCTCAAGGGGATCCGTTGTGGTTTCAAACCTACCTCCTGTCCCGACCAGCTGGCTCACGCTCTGGAAGAAATGATCGCAAAATAATAAACAGGTTACCGAAAGGCATTGAGATTTTATGAAAAAAATAGTACTGACCGGCGGCGGAACTGCCGGACACGTTACACCGAATATTGCATTGTTACCGGCGCTGCAGGCAGCCGGCTATGAGATTGCCTACGTCGGTTCCTACGAAGGCATCGAGAAGAAGCTGATCGCCGACTTCAATATTCCTTACACGGGAATCTCCACCGGCAAATTCCGCAGATACTTAGATCCGAAGAACTTCTCGGATCCTTTCCGTGTCATGAAGGGATTCGTGGAGGCACGCAATTATCTGAAAAATTATCAGCCGGATGTAGTATTTTCCAAGGGAGGCTTCGTAAGCGTCCCCGTGGTCCGCGCCGCAGCTTCCTTACATATTCCCTGTATCATTCACGAATCGGATATGACTCCGGGGCTGGCGAACAAGTTGTGCATTCCCGTTGCGGAAAAGGTATGCTGCAATTTCCCGGAGACCATGAAAAACATTCCGGCAGACAAAGCCGTCCTCACCGGTTCTCCCATCCGCGCAGAACTGGCCGAAGGCAGTAAGCTTGCGGGACTTAACATGTGCGGATTTACTGCGAATAAGCCTGTGATCATGGTCATCGGCGGAAGTCTCGGTGCTGCCAATGTCAATAAGGCAGTCCGTGATGCCCTGCCGAAGCTGTTAGAGGATTTCCAGGTCGTACACCTCTGCGGCAAAGACAAGATCGACAATCTGTTATTAAATACCCCCGGGTATAAACAGTTTGAATATATCAAGGCCGAATTAAAAGACATCTTTGCCATGGCGGATGTGGTGATCTCCCGCGCCGGAGCCAACGCCATCTGCGAGCTTCTGGCACTAAAAAAGCCCAACATCCTGATCCCCCTGCCTGCTGCCAGCAGCCGCGGAGACCAGTTGTTGAACGCTGCTTCCTTCGAAGCCCAAGGATATTCCATTGTCCTGAATGAGGATGATATTACGACGAATCTTCTGGTAGATAAAGTACATGAACTGTACTTTAACCGCCAGAATTATGTAGACGCCATGAGCAAAAGCCATCAGATGGATGCCGTTAAGACCATTATGGAACTGATCAATGAAGCGGCAGATAAAAAGACGAATTAGCATCTTAACAATCTAAATAAGATCACTCAGCTGTGCAAATTGTTCCAGCGTCAGTGCCTCTCCGCGAACGGTAGGTGACAATCCCATCTGTTCGAGAGCTGCTGACGCTGATTCTTTTGTAATTCCGGGAAGTCCCGCATTGCCGAGACTGTTCACCAGAGTCTTTCTTCGCTGGTTAAAGGAAGCCCGGATCAGAGAGAACATCTTCTTCTCATCCTTTACCTTCACAGGCGGCTCTTCATATCGGGTCAGACGGATCACCGCACTGCCGACATTGGGTCTCGGAATAAAGCAGTTCGGAGGAACGTTAGCCACGATCTCCGGCTTTGCATAATACTGCACTGCCAGGGATAATGCGCCGTAATCCTTCGTGCCGGGTCCTACCTGCATACGATCCGCCACTTCCTTCTGTACCATGATCGTAATGCTTTTCAACGGTACACGGCTCTCGAACAGTCCCATAATGATCGGTGTCGTGATGTAATAAGGCAGATTCGCCACCACTTTAATGGGGCGTCCACCGTTTTTCTCCTCCACCAGTCGGTTAATATCCACTTTCAAAATATCATCATTGATCACCGTAACATTGTCATAATCCTGCAGAGTCTCCTCCAGGATCGGAAGTAACGCCTTGTCGATCTCCACCGCCACAACACTGCCCGCGCGCTCCGCCAGATACTGTGTCATGGTGCCGATGCCCGGACCGATCTCCAGCACACAATCCTCCTTCGTGATCTCCGCGGAAGATATGATCCGGTCTAAGACCGTCGTATCTATCAGAAAATTCTGTCCGAATTTTTTCTGAAAATTAAAATGGTATTTCTGAAGTACCGCAATGGTATTCTGGGGAATTCCCAAATAAGCCATGGTAAACCTCCTTAATTACTTATGTTATCATGTAAAGATGTCGGGGTCAAAAGCCCCCGACTTTGATGCCTACGGATTGTTCCGTGCTACGCACTCTCACAATCCTACTCTCTATTCGCATATCGTGGGATTATCATCCCACTTTTATGCTCATATCGGGACGGGTCATAAGGTCTTTCACCCACTTATGAGCTAGCTCATGTGGGCTTAGACCTTTTGACCCTGGCATCAATGTAAATCCTTAATAGAATTTAAAATCCTCTAAAAAGTGAATGCAGTCATACAGTACCAGCACATCCATGCCCTGCTCGGGCTCGTACTGCTCCATGAGCTGGAACAGTTTCCCGTTAAAATACCGAAGATCCACCACATAGATCGTCTCATAGTGCGCCGTCAGCAGCGGGATCATGCTGTTCGCATAGGAATCCTTGATCACAAAAAGCGTCTTGCCAGGGTTATAGCCGGTATGAATCTCTATAAAGGCATGATTATCATTCAGGAAAAATCCGTACTGATTCTTGGTCTCCAGATATTCCGGCGCATACAGAGAGTCCGCCGTGTCTGCGAAATCATAGGTGACCGATACCGGCTTTTTCTCCGTCTCGGGAAAATACTGTATCCTGTCCTTCGTCCAGGCCACATTGATCCGGGACTGCAGGGTCCCCTGAAAATCCTCCGACAAGGTCTTCATGCCTGCCGTATTATACGGATAGGGGAATTTTCCCATGTTGTCTGCCCATGCCAGGAATCCGTAATAGGCTCCGAGGCTGGTCCAGTGATGATCCGTGCGGTAATAGATCGGTTCCCCCGCATGCTCCTGCAATGCGGAATACACATCGATATAGTGCTCCTCACCGACAGACTCCTTCACCTTCGCAAGCAGTCTCATCTCATCATAATGCGGTGCAAAAGCGGGCAGCTTATCTGTCAGAATATTATCCGCGGTAGGTACCAGCATGACTTTGGCATCCCACCGGTTTACCAGCTTTTTCAGGGACGCAATCCGGGAATCTTCCATCTGTTCCGTGTATTCTTCCGGATCATTTACCCTGATCAGATAGCGGTCTGCCCCCAGATAGACTCCGTTGATCTCCTTTTTCTGAAATAGAATATCCGCGCGGGTCTTTATTCCCACCCATTTATCACGTCCTACAAACTGGTCAGACATATATTCTTCGTAATCGTCGCCATACTCTCCCGACAGCAGGCTCTCCCAGGAAAACGTCGGCCTGGAAGCCAGCACCCTGTTCTCTGTCTCAGAATAAATTCTGTCACTGTTACACAGGTCGGCGATTCCCAGAATGAAAAGAACCGCACATATCAGTCCGACAGTCAGCAGAGCATTTCTCTTATCATCCACACACGGTTCCTCCTTCCCTGTCAGAATCGGAAATACAAAAACGGGTTATAAGATGCATCCACTATATATGCTACAGACAAAATCAGCAATGCCGCCGGAATGACTTTTTCACCTACGCGGTATAATGCCATGGCTGGCCCTGTCTTGCTGCTTTTGAGTCTGTGTATCAGCAGACTGCCGACGGGCAGACATGCCACCAGTGCAATGATCAGAAGCACCAGATACTCATTTCCCAAAAACATTGCCTGTGTGTTCATAAGTCCAACACCATTTAATCCAAACATCGCCTGCAGATATGCCAGAATCTCTCCCGGCTTCTCCAGTGCGAAAAATACCCAGCTGATCAATACCACTGTCAGCGTATAGACTCTGCCAAACACCACCGGAGCATTTTTCAGGAGCTCTCCCAAAAACAGTTTTTCCAGAATTAAAAACAGGGCAAACCAAAGTCCCCAGAACAGGAAATTCCACCCTGCACCATGCCAGATTCCGGTCAATGTCCATACGATCAGTATATTGAGGATCTGTCTGGCGAGTCCCTTGCGGTTACCGCCCAGGGGAATATATACATATTCCTTGAACCAGGTGCTGAGGGAAATATGCCATCTGTGCCAGAAATCCGTAACAGAGGTGGCAATATAAGGATAATTAAAGTTCTCCGGGAAATGAAATCCCAAAATTGCTCCCAGTCCAATCGCCATATCCGAATATCCGGAAAAATCAAAATAGATCTGAAAAGCGTATGCCACAATTCCTATCCACGCCATCAGCACACTCATCTGATCATTTTTCAGGGAAGATATCTGTGTCCACAAAAGTCCGAGATTGTTGGCCAGAAGAACTTTTTTCGCAAGTCCCGTCACAAAGCGTTTCGCTCCGTAGCTGATGGCATCCAGATCGGAACGCCTTTCCTGAAGATATTTTTCGATCTGATGATACTTTAGGATCGGTCCCGCGATCAACTGCGGGAACATGGTCACGTAGACACCGAACTGTAAAATATTACGCTGCGCTTTGGTATCTCCTCTGTATACATCGATCACGTAAGACATGGTCTGGAAGGTGTAAAAAGAGATACCGATGGGTAACGGAAGCCCCAGCAGCGGGATCGATGTTCCGAACACTGTATTCACCGTCTGCAGCAGAAAATCGGCATATTTAAAAAATCCCAGGATAAACAGATTGATAACAACAGAACATAACAAAAAGATCCTGGAGCGATCCTCCCCCCTATATTCCTCTATCAGCCTTCCCCATACGAAATCCGAAATCGTGGAAAAAAGCATCAGAAAAATATAGACCGGCTCTCCCCAGGCATAAAAGACCAGGCTCCCCAGAAACAGAACCAGATTCTTCATGTTCCGGGGAACCAGGAAATAGCAGATCATAAAAATCGGTAAAAACCGAAAAAGAAACAACACACTGCTGAATACCATTCACTCTACTCCGCATTTACTCCAGAGTCTGTCTGATAGCCTCCAGGGCAAGTTCATTCTGCTCCTGACAGTAAGTGATCACAGCCTCATCCCCCTGCTCTTCCACAGAGGAAGTGTCCGCGCCCAACTGTACAAAGCATACATAATCACCTATCCGTTCTACTCGGGATGCCTGAATCTTACCAAGATTCATGGGATACTGCATCGTGTCATTCACCAGACTGTCACGATAGGCGTTCAATGCATTTTCTACATCCTCTACCTTACCATCTTTTGCGTGAATAATCAATAAAGTATCTACATTGACACTGATCATGGGACACTCACCCAGATAAGCATCATACAGATCTGCACTGACACCATAGGTCTCATTCAGCATTTCCTCCGGGATCTCGGAATCCGGCCAGTAATCATCACCCAGCGCGTCTGTCACTGCTTTTTTGGCGCTCTGTAATGCCGATGCCACATCTCCATTTTCCTGCTGTGTGCCGGCATTTCCCGCCTCAGTGCTCTCTACACTCGTCCCGGTGGATTCTGCGGTGCCTTCTGTACTTTCCACACTGTTCTCTGTAGCAGCACCGGTATTCTTGTCCTGCCCGTTTCCGCAGGCCGCCATGGACAGTGCCAAAGTACCCATAAGTAACATACATGCTAATTTCTTCTTCATAAAGTCTCTCCTCTTTTCTATGGGATATGCCCATATTTATTGTTGTAATATCCCCCAGACGGGGCTTCCTATACTATCAGACGACAGCTGCTGATGAAAAGTTTCAAAAAAATCAATTTTTGCTTTCTTTCTTTACAAAGCTGCGGGTCGTAGGCTATACTTGCAGGAGAATACGGAAATGAGTCCGCTGCATACGCAGCAGAATGTGAGGAATTATGAGTATATTAAACGTAGAACACCTGACCCACGGCTTCGGCGACCGTGCTATTTTTAACGATGTATCGTTTCGGCTGCTAAAGGGCGAGCATATCGGTCTCATCGGTGCCAACGGCGAGGGCAAATCTACTTTTATGAATATTATCACCGGCAAGCTCATGCCGGATGAGGGAAAAGTGGAATGGGCGAAAAATGTCCGCGTCGGCTATCTGGACCAGCATACCGTGCTGACTCCCGGCATGACCATCCGCCAGGTGCTGGCTTCCGCCTTTGACTTTTTATATGATATGGAAGCACAGATGAATGAGATCTGCGACAAAATGGGAGATGCCACTCCCGAAGAACTGGAACAGTATATGGAAGATCTGGGGACGATCCAGGACCTCTTAACCATGCATGATTTTTATATGATCGATGCCAAGGTGGAAGAAGTGGCAAGAGCCTTAGGGCTGATGGAGATCGGTCTCGATCGTGATGTCACCGAATTGTCCGGCGGCCAGCGTACCAAGGTCCTGCTGGGAAAACTCCTGTTGGAGAAGCCGGATATCCTGCTCTTGGACGAGCCTACCAACTATCTGGATGCGGAGCATATCGAATGGCTAAAGCGTTATCTGAACGAATACGAGAATGCTTTCATTCTGATCAGCCATGACATTCCCTTCCTGAACAGTGTCATCAACCTCATCTATCATATGGACAATCAGAAGCTGACCCGTTACGTGGGCGATTACGACAAATTCCAGGAAGTCTATGCCATGAAAAAGTCCCAGTTGGAGGCCGCCTACAACCGCCAGCAGAAGGAGATCGCCGATCTGAAGGACTTCGTGGCGAGAAACAAAGCCCGGGTCTCCACCCGTAATATGGCGATGTCCCGGCAGAAGAAGCTGGACAAAATGGATGTCATCGAGCTGGCTGCGGAGAAGCCGAAGCCGGAATTCTCTTTTAAGGAAGGACGTACTACCGGACGCATCATTTTCGAGACCAGAGATCTCGTCATCGGGTACGACGAGCCGCTGTCCAAGCCTCTGAACCTGTCTATGGAGCGTGGCGAGAAGGTGGCGCTGATCGGTGCCAACGGTATCGGTAAGACCACTCTGTTAAAAAGTATTCTGGGTCTGATCCCGCCGCTGTCCGGTGAAGTGGAGCAGGGCGATTATCTGGAGATCGGATACTTCGAGCAGGAGATGTCCGGCTCCGGAGACAACAGCTGCATCGAAGAGATCTGGCAGGAATTCCCCGCCTTCACCCAGTATGAGGTACGTTCCGCCCTGGCAAGATGCGGACTCACCACCAAGCATATTGAGAGCCGCGTGAAGGTATTGAGCGGTGGCGAACAGGCAAAGGTACGTCTCTGCAAGCTGATGAACCGCGCCACCAACGTATTGCTGTTAGATGAGCCGACGAACCACCTGGATGTCGATGCCAAGGACGAGCTGAAACGTGCCCTGCAGGAATACAAGGGCAGCATCCTCATGGTCTGCCACGAACCGGAATTCTATGACGGACTGGCTACCCAGGTATGGGATCTCTCCCGGTGGACCACGAAGATATAATATAGAGGGGGATTATTTTGAAACGATTATTGGAAATCTGCTGCGGCAGCTTCGAAGATGTGAAAACCGCCTGGCAAAATGGTGCAGACCGGGTAGAGCTTAACAGTGCACTGTATCTGGGTGGTCTCACACCTTCTACGGCCAATCTGATCTGTGCAAAAGAGCAGTGCAACATCCCTATTATAACAATGCTCCGTCCAAGAGGAGGCGGCTTCTGCTATTCACAGGATGAATACGAGACCATGCTCTTAGATGCCCGCATACTTTTAGAGCACGGAGCTGACGGTATTGCTTTCGGCTTCCTGACAGAGGACCATGCCATCCATAGGAACCGGACGCAGGAAATGATCGACCTCATCCATAGCGCCGGAAAAGAAGCTGTATTTCACCGGGCGTTTGATTGTGTTGCACAGCAGGAACGTGCGGTGGAAGCATTGATCTTACTTGGCGCGGACCGGATCCTCACCAGCGGTGGTGCACCTGATGTATGGTCGGGCAGAACACAATTGCAAAAGCTGCAAAGCCAATATGGTAAAGAAATCACATTTTTAGCGGGAAGCGGCGTGAATGCACAAAATGTAAAAGCTCTGATGGAATATACGAGGATAGAGCAGGTTCATACATCCTGCAGAAGCTGGCAGCCGGATGTGACTGCCTCCCTGCAGGACGTTGACTTCTCTTATGATATAAGCCGAAAGAATGCATATGAAGCAGTAGATGCCGGAAAAGTGAAGGAAATGCGGGCAGCAATGCCTATATGGTAATCATGCCTGCCACCTCCGTCCGGCTCACAGGATATATTCCATCTGCCGTTCTTTTGTCTTCATTCCCATCTTTTCATAAAAGTGCTCTGCCGAAGTGTTGCCTGCCCAGACGTTCAGGGTTACTTCATAACAGCCCAGTTCTTTTGCCTGCTGCTTCACATATTCAAACAGGCTTTCCCCGATATGCTGACCCCGTGTCTGCTTGTCAACGCAAAGGTCATCGATAAACAATGATTTAAAGGGCACCATATTAGTGGAAAAGGGCTGCTCCCTGAGTTGGCAGAATGCATAGCCCATGCACAGATCGTCCTCGTCTACGGCAACATAGATAGGGTGATCCTCCTGTTGTAATAGCTCTGTCAGTTCGCAGGGGGTGTATTTCGTAGTACCCGGTATAAAAATATCCGGACGGATCTCTGCATGTATCTGTAATACCTGCCCCAACAGTGCAAGAATTCTTGGGATGTCCTTTTTCTCTGCCTTGCGAATCTTCATTTCTATTTCACTCCTTTACAATTCCGAATTGTTTCAGTTTACCATGCTTGCCGTTGTATAGCAATATGAGTAAAAATCTTTCTAAAACTTAAAAACAAATCGAAAGAGTAAATGCATCACTAACTTTCCATCTACTTCCGGTTCCAAAGCTTCAACAATTGTTCGCGAATCGGTGCATAATGTTCCCCAATAAGTCCGAAATCCATCTCCTTATAAGTCCAGACAGCACAGCCGATACCAAACTGTCGGAATACGGTATCCACATCCGTGAACCAGCGCAGAGTATCTTCTACAGGAGCCTGATCAATAACACAGAATTCTCCACAGTACAAAGTCACTCCGGCATCTTTCGCAGCAGTAACCGCTTCCATTACCATTTCCGTGATAAATTCTGTTCCCATAGTCTGTGACTGTGCCTTACATACCACTTCTCCCTGATATCCGATGGGCAGTGACTTTGTACGATAATAGTCCATTGCTTCCGGATAGTGAATATCTTCGGTCTGGCTGATGGTCGGTACCCAGTGTGCTTTCTGATGGGTAAACAGCAACGGCTCATAGAAATGGAACGTGAACAATATATTTTTATCCTTGGGCTTCTCTAACAGTTTCAATGTCTTCACACTGTTCCATTGAATTCCGCCGTATATAATAATAGTGTCTCTGGCTATTCGGCGAATAGCGTCCACCGTTTCCGCAATGAGCAGATTCCACGCTTCCGCATTTTCCTGCTCTACCACTTCATTCAGCAGTTCAAACGCAACATGAGTCTCGTTCGCATAATGCTCTGCAATCTTGATCCACAGATTTACGAAACGCTTCTGCACCATTTTATTTGTAAACAGAATATTTTTCTCCTTATCTCCGGCATTATTAAAATCGTAGCCATACGCTTTATGCAGATCCAGTACAATATTCAATCCCTGCCGTT
>OKUS01000821.1_pt1 | contig 12240 bp, 8 predicted proteins | sample 1606591 | NCBI WGS metagenome assembly OKUS01 (sample SAMEA3882509, study PRJEB24775) | human gut metagenome | biome: human-associated habitat; feature: intestine environment; material: feces | place: Netherlands | collected 2009/2010 | reverse complement strand
TCGGCATAGCCAAACTTGAAAAACTTTGTTTTTCGTTTGTCTCTGCACTCGCCTTTCACTATCTTTGTAGCGTAATGTCTAAAAAACAAGAATATGTACGAGATACAGACCAATGCCAAAGGTTCGCGTCAGATGTTTGTCACTGATGAGAATCTCAAAACGATTGAAAAATACGGGCTTTTCCAACAGTTGGTGGACAGTAGCGGCATCATTGACGAGATGGTGTTGGAGAAACTGCGCCTGAACGTCCGTGCCCTGATAGAGGCGGAACCGGACAAGGCCGACCTCGTAGACTTGTGTCAGGATGTGCTTTTCCATGACAACATGAAAGCATTCGGATTGAACCAATTAGTCAAATTATACGTAAACTGGCAGGAAACGCATCAGGAGATAGAACAGGCAAACGTATTGGCAGAATAAAGGAAGAGGAGACCTTGATGAAAGATTTCCGTTTGACTGACTGGCTTCCCACGACCAAAAAAGAAATGGAGTTGCGGGGATGGGATTATGTGGACGTTATCCTGTTCTCCGGAGATGCCTACGTGGACCATCCTTCGTTCGGTGCGGCTGTCATCGGGCGCGTTTTGGAAGCCGAAGGCTACCGGGTGGCGATTGTTCCCCAACCGGACTGGCATGGTGATTTCCGCGATTTCAAGAAACTGGGACGGCCGCGCCTATGGTTCGGTGTGGCTCCTGGTTGCATGGATTCGATGGTGAACAAATACACGGCCAACCGCCGCCTGCGGAGCGAGGACGCGTATTCGCCGGACGGGCGGCACGACCTTCGTCCGGAATATCCTACAATAGTGTACAGCCAAATCCTGAAACGGCTTTATCCCGACGTGCCGGTCATACTGGGGGGAATAGAAGCCTCTCTGCGCCGTCTGACGCATTATGACTACTGGCAGGAACGGTTCCGCCCGTCCATCTTATGCGACAGCGGAGCCGACATGATTATATATGGTATGGGAGAAAAGGCGGTGGTGGAGATTTCAAACCACCTGCAGATGGCCATAGAGGACGGAAACGCCCATCTGGATTACGCGGAGGACGGTACGGCCCGCATAGGCATGAAGACCTTCCGCGATGTGATTACACATGGGCATTGCATTCCCCAAACGGTATCTATATATAATAAGGAGGATATTCCCGGCGGAATCGTTCCCGACGACCTCATCCTGCACACCCATGAGACCTGTCTGAAAGACATGAAGGCGCAAGCCGAAAATTTCCGGCATATCGAGGAAGAAAGCAACAAATACCACGCGCAGCGCATCATCCAGCCCACCGGCGGGCGGTATGTAGTGGTCAATCCGCCCTATCCGCCGATGACGCAGGATGAAATCGACCATTCGTTCGACTTGCCCTACACCCGTCTGCCCCATCCCAAATACAAGGGGAAGCGCATCCCGGCGTACGAGATGATCAAGTTTTCGGTGAACCTGCATCGGGGATGTTTCGGAGGATGTGCGTTCTGCACCATTTCCGCCCATCAGGGCAAGTTCATCGTCAACCGCAGCAAGGAAAGTATTCTCAAAGAAGTCAGGCAAATCACGGAAATGCCCGATTTCAAGGGTAATCTTTCCGACTTGGGTGGCCCTTCGGCCAACATGTACGGCATGAAGGGGAAAAACCTGAAGGCGTGCGAGAAGTGCAAGCGTCCGTCGTGCATTCATCCGGAAATATGCCCTAACCTGAATACCGACCACACGGCTTTGTTGGACATTTACCATGCCGTAGACGCTTTGCCGGGCATCAAGCGGAGCTATATCGGCAGCGGGGTGCGTTACGACTTGCTTTTGCATGATGCAAAAGACGCGCGTATCAACCAAGTGAATGCCGAATACACCCGTGAACTGATTACGCGTCATGTAAGCGGCCGGCTGAAGGTTGCTCCGGAGCACACGTCGGATCGTGTGCTTGAGCTGATGCGTAAACCCTCTTTCCGGCAATTCGGGGAGTTTAAGGACATTTTCGATCGTATTAACCGGGAGTCCGGCCTCCGCCAACAAATCATCCCTTACTTTATCAGCAGTCATCCGGGATGTACGGAAGAAGACATGGCGGAGTTAGCTGTACTGACGAAAAGGATGGATTTCCAACTGGAACAAGTGCAAGACTTTACGCCTACGCCCATGACCGTGAGCACCGAGGCTTGGGCCACAGGTTACCATCCTTATACGCTTGAACCGGTGTATAGCGCGAAATCGCCTCGTGAAAAACTGGCACAACGGATGTTCTTCTTCTGGTATAAGCCGGAAGAACAGCAAAAAATAAAAGCGGAACTGCGGCGTATCGGAAGAACAGACTTGGCAGACAAGCTTTTCGACCGCATGCGTCCGATGGAATGGAATAAAAAAGGAAATGCACATTATGACTTGGAAGGCAGACGACACCGCCCCGAAGACCGGTCCGGTCACAGTCGTCGAACGGTTTCAAAAGGGGAAAATCGCGAGCAAGCGAGCGCAGACCGAGCTTGCTCGAAGTCTGCCGAGCGGGAGCGATTTCTTCAAAATCCCCGAAGAGAATCAGGAGACGGACGGAACAGGGCTATGCGAAGACGGAATAGCGGAAAGTCGTGACTTTTTTGCGGTTATCGACGGTTCTACCAGCAAAGGGACACTCCGTATGGACGGAAAAACTTCCGGAAGGATGGCCATGGAAGTGCTTCGTGCATCCATACCCTGTCTTCCAAAAGATGCTGATGCAGCCACGGCGGCAGCTTGCCTCACTTCTGCCATCCGTCATTATTACGAAATGCACGGGGTATACGAAGAGGCCGCACGCCATGCGGAGAACCGTATGACGGCCAGTGCGGTGGTTTACTCTGTTCACAGGCATGAAGTTTGGATGATAGGAGATTGTTTGTGCCGTTTCAACGGGATGACTTATACGAATCCTAAACCTACGGACAGCATCCTCGCAGGAATACGCGCCGATGTGCTCCGGCATTTGCTCCGAAAAGGCCATTCCATCGCAGACTTGTGCGCTCGCGATGTTGGGCGTGAGTGGATTTGGCCTCACTTGAAAGACCAGTGTGCTTTCCAGAATGCCGATGATACCGGGCCTTTTGGATACACCGTCCTCGACGGCTTCCCGATTGACCTGTCCCGGGTTCGCGTCTTGCCTCTCCCGGCAGATACCCAAGAATTGATTTTGGCATCGGACGGCTATCCGGTGTTGGCCGATACGTTGGCGGAAACCGAACGGTTATTGGCATGCTCTTTGGCCGAAGACCCGTTACGCATCGGAGAACACCTGTCCACCAAAGGAGTGGCCGCCAGAAACGAGTCTTTTGACGACCGTACCTATTTACGTATAAAATTATAGTGATTCTTACCCATGGCAAATATGTCTCATATCTCCACGAACTCACCGCATGCATGGATTCTGGCTGCACGTCCCAAGACCTTGACGGGAGCGGCCGTACCGGTCATGATCGGGATTTCGGCAGCTTGGGCTGACGGATTCTTCCGTCCGGTTCCGGCCTTATTGTGCTTCCTTTTTGCATTCCTCATGCAAATCGACGCCAATTTCATCAATGATTATTACGATTTCCGGAAAGGGTTGGACGACGAGAAGCGTCTCGGTCCGAAACGCGCCTGTGCCGAAGGTTGGATTACATTGCCTGCCATGCGCCGGGGAATCGTTTGTACCACGCTCCTCTCCTGCCTCACCGGCTTGCCGTTGGTGTGGTACGGCGGATGGACGATGGTGCTCGTCGGGGTATGCTGTGTGGTGTTCTGTTTTCTCTATACCACCTGCATGGCTCGTCTCGGGTTGGGCGACCTGCTCGTACTGGTGTTTTTCGGTCTCGTTCCGGTGGGTGCCACGTACTATCTACAGAGTGGTACGGTAGTTCCCGAGGTATGGACGTTGTCTTTGGCCTGCGGTCTGGTGATAGACTGCCTGCTTGTAGTGAACAACTATCGTGACCGTGACAACGACAAAACCGGTGGAAAAATCACTTTAGTTGTACGAATAGGCGAAAAAGCCGCAGAAAATCTTTATCTTTGGCTCGGCATTGCGGCTGTGGGGCTTTGCCAGACGATGTGGCTCTCGGGAAAACCTGTGGCCGCCCTCTTTCCGGTGTGTTATCTCATACCGCATACCGTCACTTGGAGACGCATGACGAGGCTCAAACGAGGCCGGGAACTGAACGGCGTATTAGGCGAAACGGCACGCAACATCTTCCTGTTCGGGGCATTGCTTTCCATCGGATTATTCATTTAACTCCATAAAAACAAAAAACAACTTATGGCAATAGTAGACGACAAGAAAATCATTTTCTCCATGGTCGGCGTGAGTAAGACCATCCGCCAGACCAACAAACAAGTGTTGAAGAACATCTACCTGAGTTTCTTCTATGGGGCTAAAATCGGCATCATCGGTTTGAACGGTTCCGGAAAATCCACCTTGATGAAAATTATCGCAGGACTGGACAAGGATTTCCAAGGCGAAGTGGTATTCTCGCCGGGGTACAGCGTGGGATATCTGCCTCAGGAACCGCAGTTGGATCCGTCCAAAACCGTGAAGGAAGTGGTCATGGAGGGGGTACAGCCTATCGTGGATGCCCTGACGGAATATGAAGAAATCAACCAGAAATTCGGTCTTCCGGAATATTACGAGGATGAAGATAAGATGAATGCCTTGTTTGCCCGTCAGGGGGAATTGCAGGACATCATCGACGCTACGGATGCTTGGAATCTGGACAGCAAATTGGAACGTGCCATGGATGCTTTGCGCTGTCCACCGGCCGACCAGTCGGTGGAAAACCTTTCGGGAGGAGAACGCCGACGCGTGGCACTTTGCCGCCTCTTGTTGCAGAAACCGGACGTGTTGTTGCTCGACGAGCCGACCAACCATTTGGATGCCGAAAGCATCGATTGGCTGGAGCAGCATTTAAACCAATACGAAGGCACGGTAATTGCCGTGACGCACGACCGTTATTTCTTGGACGACGTGGCCGGATGGATTCTGGAACTTGACCGCGGCGAGGGTATTCCATGGAAAGGCAACTATTCTTCTTGGTTGGAACAGAAGACCAAACGCATGGAACAGGAGGAGAAGACAGCCAGCAAGCGGCGGAAGACTTTGGAACGCGAATTGGAATGGGTGCGTATGGCACCGAAGGCACGGCAGGCCAAGGGTAAAGCCCGTCTGAATTCATACGACAAATTGCTTAACGAGGATCAGAAGGAGAAAGAGGAAAAGTTGGAAATCTTCATTCCGAACGGTCCGCGTTTGGGTAACAAGGTTATCGAAGCGCAACACGTGCAGAAGGCTTTTGGCGATAAGGTGTTGTTCAACGACCTGAATTTCATGCTTCCACCCAACGGTATCGTGGGCGTCATCGGTCCCAACGGCGCGGGTAAGACCACGCTTTTCCGTTTGATTATGGGGTTGGAACATGCAGACGGCGGTACGTTCGAAGTCGGTGAAACCGTCAAATTAGCCTACGTAGACCAGACGCATAAGGACATTTCTCCGGAAAAGAGCGTGTATGAAGTCATGAGCGGCGGTAACGAATTGATGCGTATGGGAAACCGCGACATCAATGTCCGTGCATACCTGAGCCGGTTCAATTTCTCCGGAGCCGACCAAGAAAAGAAATGCGGCGTACTCTCCGGAGGTGAGCGCAACCGTTTGCATTTGGCCATGGCCCTGAAAGAAGAGGGTAACGTGTTGCTGCTCGACGAACCGACGAACGACATCGACGTGAACACGCTCCGGGCTTTGGAAGAAGGTCTGGAGGAATTTGCCGGTTGTGCCGTGGTCATCAGTCACGACCGTTGGTTCCTCGACCGTATCTGTACGCACATTCTTGCTTTCGAAGGCGATGGCAATGTATTCTTCTTCGAGGGCAGTTACTCGGAATACGAAAGCAACAAGATGAAACGTCTCGGACTGGAAGAACCGAAACGCATCCGTTACCGGAAACTGACGGAGGATTGAGCCATGTCGGCAAAGGACAACGACTGGAAATCGAGATTGGGGATGGTGTATTCCACCAACCCTGATTTCGCATTCGATAGCGGCGAGGAAAAAGAGGCTGACACGCCTCCCAAAAACCGACAGAAACTGAGAGTGGGTATCGAACGCAAGAATCGCGGTGGAAAAGTGGTCACCGTGGTGAAAGGATTCGTCGGTGCAGAGGCCGACTTGAAAGAACTGGGGCGGATACTGAAGACGAAGTGCGGCGTAGGCGGTGCCGTGAAAGACGGTGAAATCATCATTCAGGGGGAATGGAAGCAGCGTATAGTGGAACTGCTTGGTGCCGATGGTTATACGGACGTGAAATGACTTTATAAAAATAGCCGGGGAACTCATTTCCTCCGGCTATTTTTTTATTGATTATGGCTTTGATTAATATCTATCTCCATATTCCAACTTTGCTTTCTCGGTGTACTTTTGAATGAAATCTGTTTTAGAATTTGTATAATCATCTCTATTAAATTCATATTTCTTCCATAATTTCAATTTCATTCTCTCGTACTCGATAGCAATATTGGCATGCTCAATAAGATAATCTCTAAAATATAACTCATCATTATCCCCAATATATCTTAGGTGTAGGTGAAACACCCTCTCGGCAAACCCTTCTTCTGTATATCCCTTGTTAAAAGAAAGTCTATCAAAAGTTTCAGACATACAAGTATAACCGCTTTTTACAATCACTTCTTTATAGTCAGATAAGCAATAATCTTTTGAAATCTCTACGAGAATATCAATAATTGGTTTTGCATAAATAGAATTAATAGCTGTACTTCCTATATGGCTTATTCTCTCTATTTTAGGAACTCTGTTTTTCAAAAAGCTTTCTTCATCAGTGTACCATTCTTTCCAATAGGGCTGATGCTCTGTCAAATAGATAGGAAATAGCTTCCATAATTCTTCTAAACTCATTTCAGATAATTTCTTCTCCATTTTTTCTTCCCGTTAAATTCCGATTTGTCGCTTATAATACTTTCCGGCAATGAAAATCCAAATACTATTTTTTATCGCTTTATTCTGCCGACATGATTTTAAAGCGGGCAAATCTCAATAGCAGTTGCTTGATACCTGTATTTTGAAACTCCACGGTGGCTTTGGTGTTCTCTCCGCTGCCTTCGACAGCTTTCACCACTCCCATACCAAAACGTTCATGCTCAATCCGCATGCCTGCCCGTAGCTCACTGTTATCTCTGGTTGATGACGGTGGCGACGGAACAACGGGATGCCCTGTGTCGTCGTGCTTTGCATCTCGTATAGGAACTTGTCGGTTTACGCTTCCCAAAGGTTTCAAACCGGAAACTTTTGCTACTATCGGAGAACTTGTCCCGACACCTTCTCCGTAAACGCGGTGATGACGTTCCCGATAAGATGTACCGTAATCATCTTCGTCTTCATATTTGCATAATTTGCTCACGCTCGACAGACTCGAGCGGAGCTCGGTCTGCACTCGCTCACTCGCAAAATTCCTTCGCCTTGTCTGTCCGAACGAAAAACCATCTTGAGCATCCATTTCCACATATCGTGGGTCTATGTCTTGTAGAAAACGACTCGGGTTACTGAATTCCGTTTTACCGAAACGATAGCGGCTGCGGGCAAAACTTAGATAACAATAACGTTCTGCACGGGTAATAGCCACATAAAAAAGACGACGTTCTTCTTCCAATGCGCGTTGGCTGTTTCCCACCATCGGACTTGGGAATAGATTTTCTTCCATTCCAACGATAAATACCACCGGAAACTCCAACCCTTTGGCTGAGTGAATCGTCATCAATGTCACTTTGTGCTGTTCGTCACTTTCGTCTTCGTCCAAATCGCTCAATAACGATACTTCTTGCAGGAAATCGCTGAGTCCGGTACTTTGCCCTTCCTCCAAACGTCTGGAGACGAATTCCTGTACGCCATTCAACAGTTCCTGCACATTCTCCTGACGACTCATTCCTTCCGGACTCATATCTTGAAAAATCTCTCTCATTATACCGCTTTCACGGATGATTTCCTGTGTGAGAAAGGCGGCATCCATCAGCTCTGTTTTCTCGATGAAACCGGAGATAATATCCGTGAACGACTTCAATTTACCCATCGTACCCTTATTTACGGGCAAGGAATGCTCTTCGGGACGAGACACCACTTCCCACAAACTGACTCCGTCTGTGGAAGCTGCGGATACAATCTTATCTACCGTGGTCTGGCCAATCCCTCGTGCCGGATAATTGACGACCCGTTTGAAAGCCTCTTCGTCGTGGGGATTTACGGTCAAACGGCAATAGGCTATCACATCTTTTATTTCCTTTCGTTGGTAGAACGAAAGTCCTCCATAAATCCGATAAGGCATACCCCGTTTGCGCAAAGCTTCTTCAAAAGTACGGCTCTGTGCGTTGGTACGGTAAAGAATGGCAAAATCATCATATTCCATTTTTTCTTTTCTCCGCAACGCTGCGATTTGGTTTACCACGATTTCGGCTTCTTCGATATCGCTATAAGCGGAATACACATGAAGGGGCGAACCTTTCTCCTTATCACTGAAAACATCCTTCGGTATCTGTCGGTCGTTATGGCTTATCAAACTGTTGGCAGCCAAAACGATTGTCTTTGTAGAACGGTAGTTCTGTTCCAGCTTAAACAGCTTCGCATTGTTATATTTCTGCGTGAAATTAAGGATGTTATCAATATTTGCTCCACGAAAGCTATAAATGCTTTGTGCATCGTCTCCCACCACGCACACCTGTTGTTTCTTGTGGGTCAATTCCCATATGATACAGTGTTGGGCATAATTCGTGTCCTGATACTCATCCACCAAAACGAAATCGAATTTGTCCGCATATCGCTCGCAGACCTCGGGATGTTCTTTGAGCAATATATAAGTATAGAGCAATAAATCGTCGAAGTCCATCACGTCAGCTTGCTGAAGACGGGACATGTAGCGAAGATAGATTTCTCCCGTCATCGGTATCTTGGCCGCCTGATCCGCCATTCGTACAGTATTGTCGGACAGATAGGCTTCCGGCAGTATCAAGCGGTTTTTGGCGTTGGAAATATGGGCTGCTATGCTTGCCGGTTTATAGGTTTTGTCGTCAAGCCCCATTTCACGGATAACGGTCTTTATCAGATTTCGTGAGTCGGCTTGGTCGTAGATGGTAAAATGGGAAGAAAACCCGATTTTATCGGCTTCCTTCCGCAAGATACGGGAAAAGACGGAGTGAAACGTTCCCATCCATAATCCGGATGCAAGCTCATGGCCTACCAACCGGGCGATACGCTCTTTCATTTCCCGTGCGGCCTTATTGGTGAAAGTCAGTGCCAGAATGTTCCATGGTTTCCATCCTCGCTCCAGTAAATAGGCTATTTTATAGGTTAATACCCGTGTCTTGCCCGATCCTGCTCCGGCTATCACCAACGAAGGGCCTTTGTCGTAACAGACGGCCCGACGCTGTTCTTCGTTGAGTTCTTCCTCTATCCTTTTCAAAAAATCTTTTATCATGTTTTTTCTAATACTTACATCAAAATAGATATTTTCGCCAGAAAGCCTAAGGATGACGCCCCTTTAAGCCTTGAAAACTTTCCGTACATCCTCTTTAGGCTCCGTTCCATACATAGCATAAGGCATTGTAGAGCTGCGCGGCCAACATGGAGATAAGAATCCATACATCATAACGTTGGATTCCCCAATACAGTACAGACAGGCATTCCTGCCAGCCTCGTAAATGAAAGCTCAGGACAGCGTATAATAACGAGGTCAGGACAAAACCCAAAGACATAGTTTGCAAGATGCCGGACACGAAAGGAGATGGATAAAGATGTCCTGTCACACTGAGCAATATGGCATATGGTCCGAATAACAAAAATAGCATTCCCGCTAGGTACAATAACAGGAATGTACCAGCCATAAGGCAAGCCTTACGTTGTCGATAAGTCAGAGATAGCACACCTTTACTGACAGAATCCTCTATAATTTCAGACAAGCCGGAACGCTCTATCGCTCCAAGTACCAAAACGACGGGAAAGACTACGGTCATGAACGGAGAACGGTAACAATCTTGAATATGAAGATAATACCATCGTATTCCCTCGCTGGAAAACAGATTACCCAAAGGAAATCCCGCCGCACTTCCCAACCATGCCAATAAAGGCAAAAGCAGATGTGCAATCAACAAAACGAACAACAGTGCGGAAGCCACACTATGTCCTTTCCGGTATATCATGAACCTATTCCTCATCCGGTTCCAAATGTTCTAAGTCTATAATATGTAATTGTAATGCTTTCACAACCAAGCGGGTGGCATTGATACCTCCCCTTTCGTTGGTATCGAATAAACGTGAAATCAAATCGTTTTGTCTTTTTTCCAAGCTCTTTACGCCAAAAGGCATTCCGCGCAAGTTGGTTATCATTTCTTTTGTATAACCTAATGCCAGATGGCGAAGGAAACGTTCGTCATATTCATCGATTTCATAATGGATGAGCGCGTCTTTATGTAAACGTTCCGATTCCACGGATTTCATAAAGCGGCTGACGATCTTTTCCAGAATAGGCTCGTTGAAAACAAAATTGCGGCCATCCATCACTTGGCGCACATCGTTACGCGTAAGCAGTTCACCTGTTTTCAGGATAATGCCGTTTGCTCCGGCTTTCAATACATCGGCCCACAAGCGTTCGTTCAGTATTTCTCCCGTGAAAATCAGGATACGTAATTCCGGATAGGTCAACCGGACTTGTCTGCAAATGTCCACTCCGATGGTCGTGGAGCCGCCCAGTCCCAAGTCTAATAACAGCAAATCCGGAACTTCTTTCTTAATCAGACACCAAAACTCGCCTTCATTCATTGCTGTTCCGATGATTTCGGCTTCCGGGAGTTCCGTGCGGATGATTTCTTCAGTTCCTTTTAACTCCAGTTTAACGTCTTCGACAATAATGATTTTAAAAGAATCCATTCCCATTTCATCTATATTTAGGTACGGTAAACCATATACTGCATCCGGAAGAATGCACATCAGTCTCGATATTGATACGGCAACCGCAAAAATTATTTAGTTTATCATGTTCTCGAACAATTTCCTTGCACAACAGATAGGGATAATGCTTGACGTCCGGTTGGAATAATATTACAGCTTCTTCCGGTTCATAAATCCGAACGGAGGCCTGCAACGTAAAACGGACAAAACCACCGTCTTCCGATGCGCGAAGCGTCAAGCAACCATCTTTTTCATGTTCCGCTAACCGGGCTGCCCATTCTTTCGTCAAGGTCTCCAACATGAAGCGCACCAATGTAGCATCTACATTCATAAAACTATTTTGTTGCAACTCGTCGACAAAAGACAGGCGAAGGGCATAAGCCTTTTTCTTTCTCCAAACTTCTATTGTTTTCATCCACTCTTCTCCGATGATGTGCGGAGAGAGTTTCTCGCATTTAAAGTATCCGGTGTCAATCTGCCGGTCTGCCTGCGCGCACAGCAGAGTATATATTTCCTTGTAGTATTCGGCAAGCTCCCTTAATGAGTGGATGGATGTTTTCAAATCATGATGTTCCTCTTGTTCTTCCAGTTTCCGTATGATTTGTTTCATACGACTGGGATAATACATCGATTCGTGTTTAATGGTAGAAAGGCAGTTATCCAAAATCTGATTCTGTACTTTGATACGTGTTCTTTCGTACAAAGAACGTTGTTTCTCGTTCTCCGCACTTTCCACATTTTCCAGGTCTTGCCCCCGCTGTATGACCGCTTCATACAGTAAAATGGCCAGATAGTTTACGATATAATTCTCAAAAATGAAATCTTCTTTTTGCATCCGGTAAGTCCCATAGTTGACAGCTACAGAACCGATACAGAGACGTTCGTTCTCGTTCAGGCGAAGAAGCAAAGGATAAATCTGAGTGTTGGACATTTCATCAAAAACAGCATTTTCCGTTTCATAAGCCTGACTGAGTAGAGAATCTGCCAATACTCCATAGTCTTCCTTTCCTTGTAAAAACGTTCCTATTTTCTCTCCTTTTCCCCGATATAGCAACAGCCGGACGCTATTTATTTCATGCAATTCCTTAAGCCTGGACAACACGACTGATAAGAGTTGAGACATCAATTCGTCCGTACGTCCGGGACGTGCATACATTTCGATGACATTCAGCATGGCATGATTGGTTTCAAGAACCTGCATCACGCTGAAACGAAACAGAATTCGCCGACGAAAATAAACAATGTATATCAGGACGGAAAAAATAAAGAGCATAAAGACCAATAAGGCCAGACTGACCG
>OKUS01000820.1_pt1 | contig 12286 bp, 6 predicted proteins | sample 1606591 | NCBI WGS metagenome assembly OKUS01 (sample SAMEA3882509, study PRJEB24775) | human gut metagenome | biome: human-associated habitat; feature: intestine environment; material: feces | place: Netherlands | collected 2009/2010 | reverse complement strand
AATATGTAGATGATATCTGGCATCTGGATAAGGTTATTGTCAGAAAGAAATAATACGCTATATTTATAGAAGTAATTGCTTCTGAGTAAAAATAAAGCCCCTGGCAGTACAGTTATCAGGACTGTATTGCAGGGGCTTTTTGCTACAGTAGTGACATAATACATTAATTCATTTGTGCGGGAAAACTTTTGCGTACAGACATATAATACAAAGGAACAAAAAGTTCTTGAAAACATAGATTTGACTGGAAAAATGAGAAGGCATCTGTTACAATAGAAAATACAAAACAGAGTACCGGAGATGCAGAAACTGCTCTTTCTCCTGCCATTTTATGTGATAAGATATGAAAAAAGCAGAGAAGATATAGAGAAAGATCCAGAAAAACTTCAGAAATTGCTGGATGAATATGTGACAATATCCAGAAGACTGGAAGAAAGTCTGCTTGAAAACGGAAAAGAAGCACTGCATCGTTACCTTGTGGAAGTAATCATAAAAATTGCAGACTACATTTTCTCAGATTCAGAAAAAACAAAGAAGGGAGTTGACCGAGCCATGGGCGGAGAAGTATTAGAGCTGAAAACAGATAAGCTGATAAATGAAATAAGGCAAGACGTGAAAGAAGAAGTGAAAGCGGAAGTGAAAGAAGAAGTGAAAACAGAGACGAAAGAAAAAATAGTAATCTGTATGCTGAAAAGAGGCAAAAGTACATTGGAAGAAATCGCTGCAGATACACAGATGCCGATTGAGCAGGTTGAAAGAATAAAAAAAGAACAACAGTTATAAAATGAGAAAATGGCAGAGAATTATAGAGGGTTCTCTGCCATTTGACTATACAGGGGTTGATACATCATCTTGTGATTAGAACGAACAACTCACCACATTTGTAACAAATTATAGATTTTTAGCATGAAAAATCAAGGAAAATAAATGCTTTTGAAGTGTATGAAATTTAAAAAAATCGTAAAATTCTTGAGCATTACCCTTGACAAAAAGTGGTGAAAGCACTATTATTAACCATAACAGACAGATTATGTCTAGGAATCTTTACCCAAAAAGAAATAGTTATATTAAGGAAAGGGGAACTATAATCATGACAAAGATTAAGAATACGAAGAAAGGCATGGCTAAGAAAACCTTAAGTATGTCTCTCGTCGTTGCAATGCTGGCAACCTCTAACGTGCCGGTTTGGGCTGCTGAGTTCAGTGATGGAAGTGATACAGCAGTTGCTACAGAAGCAGATGATACATTCGTTACAGATGCGGAAGCTCCTGTAGTTGAAGACACAGAAGAAACTACTCCTGCATCTATTATGGTAAATGAAGGTGATATTTCTGTTAACTTATCTGTAAGTAGTACAAATGTTGTATGGGGTGACAATGCAACAGTAAGTGGTACTGTTACTAAAAAAGATGGTAGCAATATTGATAACGGATGGAAATATCGTTGGGTTGATGAGAATGGTGTTGCTGTTGTAGCTTCCAAAGGCAAAAAAAAGGTAACAAAATCAGATGCAATGAGTTTAAAAAATGTATCTAAAGATCTTGCCGGTAAAACATTAACTCTGTATGTATACGATACAGATAAAAATGATCAGGTTCTTTATGATATCAATACACAGATTGTTGTCAAGATTGAGAAAAGATCTATTAAAAAAGTCGAATTTGATTATACTTCAAAACCACAGTCAGAAATAGAATACAATGGATTTGCTCAGAGTGTTGGTGATTCATTTTTTGTAACTGATGAAAAAGGAGATCTTGTAACATCTGACAATTATGAAACCGTTTCAACAAGTGGAACTGTTGTTGGCGATGAAATCGCAACTACTGTAACCGCAAAAGAAGACTCTCCATATATTGGAAGTTCTAAAATGGTTATAGGTAAAATTGTTAAGAGAAAACTCCAGTCAACAGATATTGTTGCTAATACAACAAAGGGTCAGACTTATCAGTATACTGGTAGTACAATTACTGTTCCTAAAGACACACTTACCTTAAAAGAATCTGCTTCTGTTAATAACGGAGAAGATGGATTATTAAGTGGTGCTGATCTGTCCTCAACAATCAAAAAAGGTACTGTTACTGGTGCTAATATTGGAGAAGAAAAAGTAACTGTTGCTGTTGATCCTGATAAATTTGATAACATTGATTTAGGCGCAACAAAATCTTTCAAAACAGAGGAAACAGTAACAATTGCTAAACGTGATCTTTCCACAGCTGGAACTAAGATTTCAGTGAAAACTTTAAGTGGACAGATTCCTACTAATATCCCTGTGGATCAGTTAGTTAATTACTTAACATTTACTGGTGTGGAAGGTTCAGATCTTTCTGCAATCAGAGATACAAAAGGTGAATATACAACTATCGTAAAGAATGCTGATGGAACAGATGCTACAGAATTTAAAAACGGAAGTACATACACAGTTACTGTAAGAGCAACAGATAAAGGACATTGTACTGGCGAACAGACTTTTACAGTTGTTGCAACTGCAGCAGCATTAGAGAGCGTAACTGCAGTTAAAACATATGAATCAACTTACAACGGAGACGAAATTAAGCCATCTAAGAGTGATCTTGGTGAATTAAGCATTCAGTATTACAATGAAAAAGGTGTTCTTACCAGTGAAAAATTAGGTACCGATGCATATGAAATTACCGGATATACTAATAACGTTAATGCTACTAAGGAATATAACGGAACAACACCAGAACCTACTGCATATGTAAATATTAAAATTACAAGTGGAACATATAAAGATCAGACAGCATCAGTTGCATTCCTGATTAATCCACTGGAAGTTACATCTGAATATGTTACTGTTCAGAAAAATATTTCCATTAACAATACTTATACAAAAGCTTCTGAATATCAGGTACCTGTAACTGTAGTTGCTAAAGATCATGTTACTGGTACTGCAAGTCATAAGATTGTTAAAACTTTAGATGCCGCTGATTATAAAGTGGAATATAAGTTTGTTGATGGTGGTGCTAACTCTGCATCAGCAGGAACTGCAACTAACGAGCTTCACGATTATATCAGAACAACTGTAACAATCACAAATACTAACTATATCTATGGTACCAAAAACGGAAAGACTATAGATAATCTTAATGCAAAAAATGATACTGAAATCACAGCTAAACAGCTGACAGATTCTATGGTTGTTGTTACTCCTTCAACTTACACATATACAGGTGGAAAGATTACACCGAATTATGCTGTGATTGATGGTGCAATTGCACTTTATAAATATGGCGAAGTAACAGATGATAAAGCTGAATATAAAGAAGTTTCCATTACTGATGCAGTTAATGTAGGAACTGGAAAAATTACTGTAGAAGGTTATAAACCAAATGATTTCTATTCAGGAACAGCTACTGGAACATTTACAATTACCGCTGCAAATACAGCTGATGTAAAAGTAGCAATTGCTGATCAGGATTACACTGGAAAACAGGTAAGACCTCGTAACTTCAAGGCAACCTTAAATGGAAACGATGTATCTAACCAGTTTGAAATTGTTTCTTATGGTGAAAATGTTGAAGCTGGAATCGGAACGGTTGTTCTGAAACCATTAGATGGAAATAAGAACTTTACAGGTTCTAACATTACGGCAAACTTCAATATCGTAAAAGAAAAAGTAGAAGCTACCCTTAATGTTTATGATAGTAAGGGATTTGACGTAACAGACAGATATGCAGCAAAGGTAGATACAGATTTAGACGGAAATGTAAATGATGTAATAGAAGATAGCGAAACTCCATTTGTTTTTGATGGAAATGCACATACTTTTGCTAAAGCGTTATTAAGTAATATTAGAAAAGTTACTCCTGATGGAGTAAAGACAACTGCAAAAGAAAACGATTTCGAAATTAAATATGCCGATAATATCACAGGTAAAAAAGTAACTGACGGATATGAAAACATTGGTTATATCTATGCAGTAGCTAAAGAAGGAACGGGATTTGCAGGAACTAAGACAATTGTTACTTCTGACGGAACAATTATTAATGGCGTTGTTGCTTACATCCCATTCACAATTAAATCTGTTAAATTTGTTGCTAAGAATGTAAGTGTTAAGAATGCTACATACGCAGCTGGTCTTCCGGTTAAACCTGAAGTATTAATTCAGATTGGCGGAAGCACATTAGTTGAAGGTAAAGATTATATTCTTAGATTAATTGACAAAAACGGTAACACAGTAACTCCTATTGACGTAACAGTTGGCGACATTTACGGTGTAGAAATCAAAGGTATCAACGGATATACAGAATCTGGTGTTGCAACATTCGATACAGATGATGTTGACAGTACAGCTTACTCCAGAGCAAACTTAACATGGGGTGTTGATAAGAAAAATATCAATGATTGTACTGTAACTGTAAAAGATGGTGTTGTGACTGTATTAAACGGATATCTGCCAGTTGCTTCCACAGAATATACTTCTGAGAAAAATGCAGATGGAACATATACTGTAAAAGCAAACAGCACATCCAAAAACTATACAGGTTCCAAGACAGTATCCGCTGAAGGAAAAGCAGAAGATGAAAAACCGGATGCTCCAATGATCAGTAAAGTAACTGTTACTGGAAACAAAGCAACAGTCATCCTTTCCGGTGATTCTGAAGGTGCTGCTGGTTACGATTATGTAATCTCTACAGATCGTGACTGCATCACAAATAAAGATTATACTTCTGTAAACAAGAATCAGGTTAGTACATCTACTACATTTAAGTATGTACAGCAGGAAACATATTATGCATACTGCCACGCTTGGAAACGTGATGAAAACGGTAAGAAAGTATTCAGTGACTGGTCTAATGCATATCCATTCGTTGTATCTGCAATTACACCAGATGCTCCGGTTATCACAAACGTAAAAGTAAGCGGAACAACTGTAAAAGTAACATATAAAGCTGCTAAAAATGCAACTGGTTACGATGTAGTACTTGGAACATCCTCCAAAAAAGAAAACGGTGAGACTCGTCCATATCACTATGGCGATCACAAGATCTTGAACCTCAAAGAAGGTACAGTAACAGCTACATTTAAGAATGTACCAAAAGGAAGCTGGACAGTAGGCATGCATGCATTCAACAGAACTTCCGAAAATGGCAAGAAAGTATTCAGCCCATGGTCCAATCTTAAAAAAATCACTGTAAAATAATCCATTTGGGTAATTTTATATAAGATTCCAACAGGCAGGACGGGGCATAATTATGAATTATGCCCCATTCTTGCAATGCAAAAGAAATATGTTTTTTCAGATAATGAAGGAGAAAAGAATATGGGATTAAAAGAACGTAGAAAAAAGATTATGGCCTTAATGCTCGCTGCATGTGTAGCAGGAACCAGTACTGTACCTGTAACAGCTTCTGATATCAGTGTATTTTCTGATGGAACTAATGCTGAACCAGAAGTATTTGATTCATCTGATGTTGCTACTGCAGCTGATACTAATACCCTAAAAGATGTAAGAGTTATTTATGTGGATGCGACAGATCGTCAGATTGACACTGATACCATAAAGGTTTCCTCCAGTGCAACAAGCGTAAGTGTTATAAAAGGTGAGTTCGCTGCACCAAAAGGCTATGAACTGGTTACTGTAGGTGATATTCCTATTAAGGATGACGGTAGCCTTATTCTTAAGGTAAAACCAGCTGTCAAAGACGTAAGAGTTATTTATGTGGATGCGACAGATCGTCAGATTGACACTGATACCATACAGGTTCCCTCCAGTGCAACAAGCGTAAGTGTTATAAAAGGTGAGTTCGCTGCACCAAAAGGCTATGAACTGGTTACTGTAGGTGATATTCCTATTAAGGATGACGGTAGCCTTATTCTTAAGGTAAAACCAGCTGTCAAAGACGTAAGAGTTATTTATGTGGATGCGACAGATCGTCAGATTGACACTGATACCATACAGGTTCCCTCCAGTGCAACAAGCGTAAGTGTTATAAAAGGTGAGTTCGCTGCACCAAAAGGCTATGAACTGGTTACTGTAGGTGATATTCTTATTAAGGATGACGGTAGCCTTATTCTTAAGGTAAAACCAGCTGTCAAAGACGTAAGAGTTATTTATGTGGATGCGACAGATCGTCAGATTGACACTGATACCATACAGGTTCCCTCCAGTGCAACAAGCGTAAGTGTTATAAAAGGTGAGTTCGCTGCACCAAAAGGCTATGAACTGGTTACTGTAGGTGATATTCTTATTAAGGATAACGGTAGCCTTATTCTTAAGGTAAAACCAGCTGTCAAAGACATAAAGGTTACCTATGTAGACGCAGAGAGCGGAGATGTCGTTGATAATACTACCGTAAAGGTTCCTTCCGATGCAGCAAAGGTAAGCGTAGTCAAAGGAAAATTCGATGCACCAAAAGGCTATGAACTGGTTACTTTCGGTGATTTCCTCATTAAAAACGGCGGTATTACCCTGAAAGTAAAGGCATCCGTCAAAGATGTAAAGGTTATCTATGTAAATGCTAAGACAGAAACAACTGTTGAGACTTCAACAGTACAGGTTCCTTGCAATGCTACAAGTGTGAGTGTAGTAAAAGGAAAATTCTATACACCAGAAGGCTACGAACTGGTTACTTTAGGAGATCTTTCCATTGAAAACAACACTCTTACTGTTAAAGTGAAAGCAATACCTAAAAAAGTAGGAAAAACTGTTAAAATAACTTATAAATTATCAAAAACAAAGAAAGTAATTGCTACTAGAAAAATTGTTGTAGATAAAAAAGCTACATCTATTAAAGCAAGTAGTATTCCTGTACCAACTGGCTATAAGATGGTATCATCTGGAAACTGTTCTGTCAGAACCAGAAAAATCACAATCTATGTAACAAAATAATTTATTGAAAGTTATACATATTAATAACTTTCAAATATTATTAATAAATATAAGTTATTCACATACTCACCAAAAACTCTAGTTATTTTATCTAGAGTCTTTTGGATAATCAAAATCCTTGAAGGTTTGTCGAACTAATTAAGGGGCGGTCGTGAAAGGCTGCCTCTTTTAGAATGCCTATTTTTTGCCACACTCCCAGATTACCTACTTACATATAATTTGTCATGGACGCTGTGAAAGTTGTGTGCTATATTGAGTATATAAGAATGCTCCAGATAGCTGTTCCTGTCTGAAATGTTCAGTTAACACTCTAACATGTACTTTTAGGATGGAAAAAGAATGAAGAAAATAAGCAAAAATTACTCTCTTTTTTACTGGCGTTTGGACTGATTCTTTCCATGTTTCCACAACCTCTTGATTTACAATTTCGGTTTACGTTTACCATTTGGGCTTCGATTTGTTTCGCAATCTTACCCATCTAATCGCCTGATCAAGTTTCTGTCCGTAGGCTCAAGAACTTTGCTACACCACTTTCTCCATCCATACCGTTACTGATACCGACTTGTGGTTCGCTACACTTGGCGGTAAATACCCGTGACTGGACTTGCCCCAGTAAGATTAGTGTCATGCTCGGCACACAAAAAGAAGGCTCCGGTCATTGTGACCGGAGCCTTTCTTTATATCCGCTGAGCAGTTTCTGGCTGGCAATTTCATGCACTAAATCAACATAATCTGTCATAGACGTTGTAGAAGTTGTGTGCTATATTGATTATATAAGAATAATTCTTTCGATGTACCAGACCACTGATTTGGTACCATGCAACTCCAACACAAAACCACCATTATTTCCAAGGAGGATTTGAAAGATGAAAAAGAAATTGTTAGCTTTATTACTGGCTTCTTCTATAGCTCTAATGAATGTTGCTCCTGCATATGGTACAGACATTTTTACTGACCCGGATAATGCGGCAAACGAAGATGTAATTTCTGTTCCTGAGGAGCTTGATAACAATGGAGAGTTCAATGACACTGAAGATGAGTTTACTTCGGAACAGACAGATGATGATTTCTTTTCGGATGAAAAGGAAATGCCTTCTGTTCAGGAGGGGGACACGTTGGTTGCAAATGCAGGTCAGGGAATAACAGCTGGTACTTCCACATATTCCTCAAAATCTTCCTTTGGCCGGAGAAAGGCTCTTTCCCAGCTTCAGGGTATGGGAATCAACAGCGGATCTTACAGCTGGAACTGGGCAAATCCTGAATATACTTCTTATTATACAGATGAGACAGGAAATCTTCACATTGTTGCCTGGAAAGATCAGACTTTATACGATGCCACCTGCAATTCCAATCTTAATGTTACCAATGTAACAACAGTAAAGCTTCCGCTTCCATTGTGGGGAGGATTCTATGCTGCACCGGACGGGAACTTTTATGTTGCAGCAGGACAGAAAAATCTGAATGAAGACAACAGCATAACTGCTGTCCGAATCCTTAAATACAGCCGTGCCTGGAAACTGCTTGGTGCAACGGACATTGGCGGCGGATACACAAATATGTTTGAAGGAATCTACATTCCTTTTGATGCTGCTTCCCTGCGCATGACCCAGATCGGTTCTACCCTGATCGTACACACAGGACGGGAAATGTATGGGATGGAAGGGATACATCATCAGAGTAATATCACTTTTGTCATTAACACGCAGGATATGACGCTTATTAATTCAGATATGCCTTATTGTAGCCATTCCTTTAATCAGTTTGTTGTAAATGACGGCTCTCATGTGTATTTTCTGGATCATGGGGATGCTTATTACAGAGGTCTGATCCTGTCCTCCTTCTCCGCATATTCCGGCGGATATATCGCTCAGGATCGTGCGGTAAATATCTTTCCTTTTATGGGAGCTACAGGTGATAATTATACCGGATGCGAGGTAACCGGATTTTCTCTGGCAGGAAATAATCTGATCACAGTAGGCAAGTCTGTTCCCCATGGTTTGGCTGTGAATGGACAGACCGGATATGAAAATCTTAACAAAAATATCTTTATGATAATTACAGATAAGAACAGTATGACTTCCAGATTTATCTGGCTCACTCAGTATTCACCATCAGGAGCAGAAATAACTCTGACAGAACCAAAGCTCATCCCTGTAGGAAATAATCAGTACGCAGTCCTTTTCTCAGAGGAAACCTCCAACCAGAGCGTTCTGCATTATCTCCTTATGGATATGTCCGGAAACGTAAAATTATCCAAGTTATACAAGAATGTAACGATCCAGACGGATTCACAGCCGATCTTATGGGGACGTAATATTGTATGGGTATCTGGAAATTATGATAACGGCAACTATGACAGTTCCCGCACATACCTGTATGAAATCCCCGTAGTGACAACTCCACTTAATGGAATTGCTCTGAACCAGACAAATCTGACAATTGACGAAGGAAATACACAAAAACTCACACCTTCCTTTACACCATCTAACTCTGATGATGTAAAAGATGTGGTCTGGACAAGCAGTAATCCTGGGGTTGCGTCTATCTCAGAGGATGGAACCATTCAGGGGAACGGTTATGGTCAGGCAGTAATCACTGCTTCTGCCGGAGATTTTCAGGCCCAGTGTCAGGTGACGGTAAAGGTATCTGAGAACAACTCACCACTGACAAAACCTGTGCTGAAACTTTCCCAGAAAGCTGCGGATCAAATACATTTAACCTGGAAAAAGATTCCGGGTGCCAAAGGATACCAGATTTACTGCAAGACAGATTCCCGGTCTTCTTATAAGCGGATAAAAACTCTGAAAACAGGATCCCTCAGTTTTGATGCAGCTGTAGTACCGGGAGTAACCTATTCATTTAAAGTCCGTGCTTATGGAACCAACGCAAGTGGAAAAAACAAATATTCTAAATTTTCAGCGGTGAAATCAAGAAAAGCTGCTGTCCCGGCTCCATCTAAGGTTTCATGTAAAATGAGTAACGGTGGTACAGAGGTTTCCTGGACAAAAGTAGCCGGTGCTTCCGGATATGTAATTTACCGCAATGGTTCCGCTGCCAAAACAGTGAAGTCCTCTGTCTCAACCTGGAAAGACACAAAGGCTTATGATTCCCAGACAGGCATGTACTGGGTTTATAACTATTATGTAAAAGCTTTTAAGACAGTAAACGGCAAGCGAATATACAGTAAGCCCACAAAAACAGTAAATCTTTACTCGTAAATTATAAAACTACAAAAAGCACTATCACTTTGGTAAATAAAGTATAAAACAGGGCAGTCTCATCGGCAAAATTTTTGCCGGGAGGCTGCCCTGAGTATTTGTCTTATTTCACTTCTACTAATTCAATCTTGAAGTTAAGTTCTTTTCCAGCCATTTCGTGGTTTGCATCAAATGTAATGTTTTTCTCATCCTTAGCTGTCACTTTAACAGGGAATGGCTGACCGAACTGGTTTGACAGGTATACCTGCTGGCCAACTGTCAGGTCTTCGGAACCTGGGAGCTGGGCGATTTCCATAGTGAAGATAGCGTTTGGATCTGCCATACCATATGCTTCTTCAGGCATAAGGTGAACATCAATAATCTGTCCAACTTCCATGTCAGCTACAGCCGCATCAAATCCTCTGATCATCTGGCCTGCGCCGCAGATGAATTCCAGCGGTTCGCCACGATCGTAAGAGGAATCAAACTGTGTTCCATCATTGAAAGTTCCTCTGTAATGTGTGCGGCAGGTTTTTCCTACATTGCGTCCTGTAAGCTGTGGCTGTGATCCGCCACATCCACCGCATCCACCACCACAGCTGTCTCCACAGGAGTGTCCCTCCTCATGACTGCCGCAGGAATGTCCTTCTTCATGATGGTGATGGTCGCAGTTGGCTCCGGAAGACACTAATTCGCCTTTTAAATAGCTTTCAACTGCCTGGTCAGTATTTCCCTGGGCTCCGGCACATAATTCAATTCCTGCCTCTGTGAGAGCTGTCTGAGCACCACCGCCGATGCCACCGCAGATCAGAACATTTACACCCTGCTCAGCCAGCAGACCTGCAAGTGCGCCATGTCCTGTACCGTTAGAACCGATTACTTCACTGGAAACTACTTTGTTGTCTTCCACTTCATAAACTTTAAAAGACTCTGTTTTTCCAAAATGCTGAAAAATCTCTCCATTATCATATGTTACTGCAATTTTCATTTGAAAAATCCTCCAAATTATTTTTTATACCCATTCAGTCCAGTATAAACTGTCTGCGACTCAAAAGCAAGGCTATTTAATCAGGTAATTCTCAATTCCATTTGCAATTCCCCGTACCATTTTTTTCTGATAAGAACTCTGCTGCATACGGCGGTCTTCGGAAGGATTGCTCATATATCCCATCTCGATAATCGTTGTCGGAACTTTGCTCCAGTTATTTCCGGTCATAGAGTCTGTTTCCCAGACGTATTCTTTTCTGCATCCTGTAGCTGACACATATGCATTGAGCACAGCCTCAGAAAGCGCTTTGTTTTTTCTGTACATAGATGAAATATAAGGACTGTTTCTGGTTGTACAGATAGTCAGTGCTCCACTGATAGAGGAATTATCACTTCCATTGGCATGGATACGGATATACGCATCTGCTTTTGCCTTATTTGCCACTTTTGCACGGTCAATACAGCTGAGAGCTACTTTACTGTTGGTTCTGGTCATTATTACCTTAAACCCTCTTTTCTGAAGAAGGGTTCTTAGCTGAAGGCCAATGCTCAGATTGAGCTTATATTCCTCCACACCTGTAGCAACACCCTGGGTTCCGGAAGTATCTTTCTCTTTCAGCTGGCTGGAACCAGGCCCAAGAGGTTCATAACCACCGGCAACGACAGCAGAATGCCCCGGATCCAGTACAACAACAGGAGTCCAGACACCTTTACTGTTGATCTTTCGTCCATTTACAGTCTGATTGATACGCATTCTTCCGGTCTGTTTGCCAAAATACCTGAAACGATTATGAATACGGTGCCATCCTGTAAGCATGGTGCCGTCTGCGGCAAAACAGTAATAATACTTGCCGATTTTGTGCAGGTCTGTCAGCTTTTTGCCATTCTTATAATAGTATTTTTTTCCAACAGAGGTTTTCCATCCGGTGAAAGTACTGCTGACGGATGCTGCCTGGACATCTGTAAAATCTACAGCAGGTAAAGCTGTGACCAGGAGAAGAATACACAAGAGCCAAATAAAACATGATTTTCTTTTCTTCATACATGATTTCCTTTCATTAGAGATGTTTTAAGTAAGGGTTCTGTATGTTGATTATATCATGTAATTGTCTGGGAGTGTGGAAAAAAGCATATAAAAAGAACGACTCCGGTCGCAATGACCGGAGCCTTCTTTTTAGGAATCTGTATTAATTACCCAAATGGATTATTTAACAGTAGCCTTTTTCAGGTTTGACCATGGGCTGAA
>OKUS01000815.1_pt1 | contig 12379 bp, 10 predicted proteins | sample 1606591 | NCBI WGS metagenome assembly OKUS01 (sample SAMEA3882509, study PRJEB24775) | human gut metagenome | biome: human-associated habitat; feature: intestine environment; material: feces | place: Netherlands | collected 2009/2010 | reverse complement strand
CATCGAATGATTATTCAATGGGAACAGAACAGCTATTGCCAAATGATAAAATAATTGTTTTTTATAATGAACAGCTTATAAGCGGTGTCCAGCCTTGAAGTAGAGGTTGAAGCAATGAAAAAAACAATTATAATTATAATTATATCATTATTAGTTACGGCAGGCACTTTTGTTTTATCTAAGTATCACAACAGAGATAAAATGATGACTCAAATGAATAAAGATATACAAGATTATTATTATATAAGCTGTCCAAATGGAAATGAGCTTGACATCAAGCAAAAGAGCAGTAATGAATATCAATACTCTATTCTTAGTTATCCTTTTAGCACAACAGAATACACTAACAAATTTACATTCAGATTAAAAGTGAGTCTTGATCAGAAATTCATATTTGAAAAAATCGGCTTATTGACAGGCACAAGCGGAGTAAACGCAAATACAGACTTTCCTAATTGTCTTATTAAAGAAAATGATTCTTCTCAATATCAACGTTTTTTTCTCCCCACGCCAGAAGAAGATAATGATGTTTCAACAATCCTTGGCGAAGGCAAAATATATGTATCATTCAAGAATGCAATCAATTCATCAGATATATCATCTGTAATAGATGAATATAGTGAATACGGAACAGTGACATGGCTTTGGGTCGATACTTACAATGATTCTGATTCAACACTACCAACGATTCAAAATCCTCAAAATGACGAAAGAGGAGTGTATGGTATCCCGTTGTTCTATGCTGGCGAAAAGCTCATTTCACCATTAGATAAGTTTGTTAATATAATAAATGATAAACACGCTTATTTGGAAGACGAATTTGAAAACATAAGAAACGGTATTAATACAGGTAAAGATACTATTAAGCAATCTGATATTAATATTATAGGTATTGTTTTATTGTCCCAAAAAGATTTGAACCGTAGTGCCATAATAAACGAAATCGCCATAAAGGGAAATGTCTATGTAGTTAACTAAACTATAAATTTATTGTTATCTTGTTTTATTGCCAAATACTATATTTTTCGTTCCACACAAGTCTGAATAGGCATTGTGGGGCACACCACAACAGGCACAAACTCTATTGGAACTGAATAACCGCAAGCCCTCGGAAATGCTCTTGTAAGCGTTTCTGAGGGCTTTTTCTTTTCAGCGGTTAGAATTCCGCTCCGCAGGCTCGGATAGTGATGTGTGGCATTTCCGTTCGCCTGACGGTCAAGCTGAGGTCGGCTCGGTGATGCCGTGACGGAGTTCATACTCACGCACACGGCGGTAGAAAGTATTTGCTGACATATTCATTCTCCGCATAAAGTCCCTGCCCGTGATGTGCTTGGCTCTCCATTCCCCATAGAGCTGACCGAACCTCGTCCAGTCGGTGGGGATAGGCTTTCGCCCGGTGTACTTGCCCTGAGCCTTAGCGATCTCGATGCCCTCACGCTGTCGCTGTTTGAGCTGCTCACGCTCCAACTGTGAGAGTGCAGCGAACACGGTGAGCATAAATTTGCCCGCAGGAGTGTCGGTGTCAATTTTCTCCTTGTGGCTGATGAGCGTTACTCCCTTGTCTGTGAGGGTGTCGATGATGTTCAGCAAGTCCTTTGTGGAGCGTCCCAGACGGCTGATACTCTCGATGTAGAGGGTGTCACCCTCACGCACATAGTCAAGCATTGCCCTGAGCTGAGGGCGGTCGGTGTTCGCTCCTGACAGCTTCTCGGAGAAGATGCGGTCAACCTGATAACTGCACATGATCTCCTGCTGTCTCGCTGTTTCCTGATGCTCCGTAGAAACACGGATATAACCTATTTTGCTCATAGTTGTTGTTTCCTTTCTTTATTCAAGTGTATTTTTATTTCTATGTTTAGCCTGTGTCCTCTGACGGCTTTTCTCACGCTCACGCTTCATCTGCTGTTCGTTGATGTACTGGCGCACCTGTCGGGTGTACTTCTTCGCCGTTTCACGCTTGGTGAGGAATGCGGTATGCTCGACATTAAGCCTGTTCCACTTCGATTTCAGCTTGTTGGACTTCTCCAAAAGGTCAAGCATCGTCGGCGGTTTGCCGTCAACAGCATACTTCTTGATATGCTCCTTGATGTACTTGACCGTCTGCTCGTAGTCCTCGATAGTGGCGGCATTTTTCTTCTTGAAACGGCTCTGCGACCAGCCCGATTTGCCCTGATACTCCTTGTAAACAGGCTCCAGCTCGTCACGGTGCTTCATCTTTGCAATGAGCGTGTCGATAGCTGTAAACTTCTTTTTCAGATCGGCACGCTCAGTTGTGTGGTCATCGGAGTGAGGTGTATTGAAGAAGAATCCAGACAGCTCGCTGAATGACATAACGCCACCAGCTTCAAGGTCTGCGATGATTTCGTTTGCTCTGCCCATACCTCTGATAGCTTTCCACGGATCTTCTTTCTTTTCAGGTGCTTTACTCTCCGTAGGTGTGGGCTGTGGTGTCGGGGCAGACAGTTCAGGCTTTGACTCGGCGGGCTTGGAAGCAGATGCGTTAAGCATATCAAGCTGTGCCTGCCGTCTTGCTCGTCGGGCAGCAAAGAACTTCTCAACCTGTTCCGCCGCAGCTTTTCTCTTTGCGGTTTCGCTCATTTCGGTGATAGTTTCAGGCTCAGCAGATTGTTTCAGTGTTGTCGGTGCGGTGACTGTCTGCTTCGGCTCGGTCTTTGGAACAACAGGCTTCGGCGGTTCGATAAGCATATCGGGAGTGACATTCTCTGCTGACAGCTTTTCCTGTATCTCCGCAATCTGCTCGGTGATGCTTTCGACGGTGAATCCCTCGCCCAGCGTTTCGGCTCTTGTGAACCTCTGCTGACCATCACCCGACAGCTTGAATTTCAGCTTGTACTTGTTATGCGGAGTGTAAACATACTCGATGCCGCTGGCGGTACAGTTGCGGAGAAAATCAGCAAAGTCACGGCTGTAAAGCATGACCTCTGCAATACGAACACGGAGCTTTTCTTTCCACGACTTGCCATCTTTCTGCATTTTATTCTCGTAATGTGATACACCCTTACCAATCGGTTCAATAACGGATATGCCGTGTTCGGCACATATCTCGTCCGATATTTCACGCAGCTCTGCCCACGCTCTTTCCGACTTTCTGCCCTGATTATGCTCGGTGGTGAAACTCAGTCCGTTATACAAATTTGTGTTGTTAAAAATGATATGGCAATGCAGGTGGTCTTTATCGTTGTGAACAGCTATCACATACTGATAATCGTCCTTGAGATAACGGTCGCAAAGCTCCTTTCCGATCTGCATAGCTTGTCCGGGCGTAACTTCACCGGGGGCAAAACTCTGAATCATGTGATAAGCGAGGATTTGGGTGCGCCCTGTGCCTGTTCCTCGGACTGTTCGGAAGTCCTCGCTTGCTCCTGCACTGTCGCTTCGGCAAGCATAAGAGTTGACATATACACTGTTGACGGTCTTATCATCTCTTGTGATGTAAGCGATCGCTGCGCTGACTGTTGCTCTGATCGTATGGATAGAAGTGTATGCCAAATCTCGTTTACCCCTTTCTTTATCTCGGTAATATCCTCGGCATAGATATGACCTGTGCTGTAAAGTCGCACAAGTATCTGGTTGATATTTGCGCCGATGCGTTTCATCAGACGATTGCATTCGGCAATTTCGGAACGTTCGGGCGTGAGATCAACCCTCGCCCGAACGCAGTCACGGATATACTCCGTTTTGTTTTTATAGCCGTACTGCTCACACTTTGCAATGATGTCCTGCATTTCAGATTCCGTAAAACGTACATTCAGCGTGTAGGACTTCTTCTCCCTCTTGCGTTTCAGGTACTTGCGTTCATCGTCGGTAAGCTGGCTCTCGTCCTTGTCGGCAAGGCACTTGTCAAGGTCGGCTCTGACCTCTTTGTCAAGTGCGTGATTGATTGCTCCCTCGTAGGTCATACCCTCAAACTCCATAGCCTTGTGTTTGGGCGGTCTTCCACGCTTCTTTTTCTCGGTTTTCATAGTGGTGTCTCCTTTGTTTGTATTTCGGCGTTAGCCGATTTTCTTGACCGCTGTGCGGTCGTTTCGGGGCTTGGGGTGTCCCTAACAAGCATTTGGTATTTTCGCTCGCTGTGCGGCGCAAAATACAATGCTTGTTATTTTTGTTGCGCTGTAGCGCTATTTTCCAGCCTGTGGGATTTTCATATCACTCAGGCTTTCGATGCTCCGTCAGCGAATTTGGAGCTATGCGACTTAAACTCTCCGCCGCTTAGGTCGGCGGTCATACTCGCTCACGCTCCTGCGTGATGCACTCAATATCATCACTCTTGAAATTGTAAACTGGCTCAGCGCAGTTATTGCGCAGTCTGGGCGGCAGTCCTATGAAATATGCTCCCATAAGTTAATACCAAATTATTGACCGCTTCGTTAAGTATACCGCAGAAAAATTTTATGATGAAAATGATATGCAGGGGTGCGTGTGATCGTCACAACGTCAAAGCCCTTCACTTTTCTACCGGTGTTTTTGAGAAAATGGCGTTGTTTTTCAGAAAAGTTTACACTTTGTTCATGACGGTTCTCCCTTGTGCCTAAATTCAACAGCATATTTCTATACAGAATGTGAATAGGTCACGGCGGCACTCGGATAAAACCCCCTCTATATATACAAGCACGTTCAATCAGGAAACGGGCATGATTTTTATAAAAATAGTTGCTCCGTGATAATAATTCTCCGTATTGAATAAATCAGAAATGGTGACCTATGCAGTATGCAGTCAATGTGATATGGCTCGGATTTGCAATGCTCGGTCTGCTTTCTGCAAAATTCCCCATAACAATTTCACGAATGAAGAAGTTTTATGGCGCACTCAACTTCTTGCGCAATGCGAATAGACTTTTGCTGTCCGAGAATGCTATAATATTAGCATAGGGTATTATCCCTAAATCCAATACATTGGGAGGTGATGAGAATGAGTAAGAAAGCTAAGACCGAGGTTGATGAGAAGTCCGCTGTTATCATTACGGATGCTGTTCTTGCGGAGAATCAGGCAAAGCTCGACAGCTACGAAAAGTCTATCAAAGCTGTGCAGGAGCGCAGGCGCAAGGTCATCATTGATAGCAAGCTCTACACCTACGATAAGCTCTCACAGCTTTACGGCGGTGCGGAGGGACAGGCACTTCTCGATGCTGTGACTGCGGAGCATACGCTGATCGGCAAGCTGACAGCAAGCGGTATGACCTATGAGCAGATTGGTGAGCTGGCTGACGATAGTTCTGCCGATGCTGACAACAGCTCGGACGAAAGCTATTCCGAAAAGTACGCTAAGCAGATGAGCTTTTCAGAAACAGATCATTCCTATTCGGAGTAACATATATTCCGACAACAAAACGATTGCTGTGTAAGGGACGGCTCTGCCGTTCCGTACAGCACCTGTGCAGGCGTAACGCCCCTGCAACAAAAAGCCATTGCGTGTAGAGATAGATAATCGCAGGCGGAAAGGAGACACTTGCCAAGAAAAGATACAGGATTTACTTTGGCTGAGCTGAATGAGAGATATAAAGATAAGCCGACCAGCAAAGCCGTGTACGAAGTGGACGGTCAGCGTTATGCTGTGACAAGTCATTTCGTGGGTGAAAAAGACCTTGATAAGGTGCTTTATGAACTTGCTTTCAAAAGAGCGTTTCAGAAAACCGAAAAGAACTAAAAAGTTTTGAAAAAAGACTTGCCATATTCGGTTTTCTGCGCTATAATAGTTGTATCATCGAATATGGTTTGCTTTGATTGGAAAGGAGTTATTATGGCAAAGCAAACTACTTACAATGTCGGGATCTATGTGCGTTTGTCGCAGGAGGACGAACGTGCGGGCGAATCCCTTTCGATTGAAAATCAGAAGAAGATGCTGACGGAATATGTCAGCAAGCAGGAGGGGTGGAATCTTATCGAGATATGCGAGGACGATGGCTATTCGGGAACAAGTTTCGATAGACCAGGTATCAAGCAGATTCTTGATGATGCAAAGTCGGGAAAGATAAATCTTATCCTCTGTAAAGACCTTTCACGTTTCGGAAGAAATTATATCGAGGTCGGTCAGTATATAGATTACATTTTTCCTTCATTCAATATCCGCTTCATCGCCCTGAGCGACAATGTAGACACGCTTGACAGAAACAGTTCGGCAATGGATCTTATGCCTGTGATGAATTTATTCAACGAATGGCACGCCGCCAACACGTCAAAGAAGGTACGCAGTGTCATGGCAGCAAATTCTCGGCAGGGCAAGTATCTGGCGGCTTCAGCTTCTTATGGTTACATCAAGGCAGATGATGAAAAGCATACGCCCTTGATTGATGAAGATGCCGCCGTTATCGTAAGACGTATATTTGAGCAGAGGGCAAGAGGGTTAAGTCCGAAGCAGATCGCTATACAGCTTAACAAGGACGGCATCGCAACTCCCTCGGATCATCGTTATCAGCTTAAAGGCAAAGATAATCCCCTTGTGACTTCACATCTGTGGAATGATTGTATGGTGCGTGGCATTCTTAACAATGAGATTTATATCGGAAATCTCGCACAGCAGAGAGTGACAACGGTATCCTACAAAAATCACAAGCAGATACGCAAGGACAGGTCGGAATGGATAGTGATTGAAAATAATCATGAACCTATCATTTCAAGAGAGCTGTGGGACAAGGTTAGAGAGGTTGACGCATCGGTGAGTATCGGCAAGACAACAAAAGAAGGCGTGATTCTTCCGCTGTCAGGATTTATGTACTGCCCAGACTGCGGTTACAAGATGAAAATGAACAGAACCATGCACACCTCTAAGAAGCGTGGAACATATGAGACTGTCAGCTATCGCTGTGGTACTTATGTTAGAAGCGGAATGGACGGCTGCACTCCTCATTCCATTTTGGAAAGAGTAATTTCACAGATTGTTGTTGACGATATTAGAGCAAAGGCACGACTTGCCGTTGAGGACGAGGACGCACTCCGTGAAGCCGTTAGAAAACGCAGACAGGCTACTGCCGATGCGGAGAGCCAGCATAACAGCAAGGAACTCCATGAGGGTGAGAAAAGGCTTGCACAGCTCGAAACGCTTATCAGTAAGACCTATGAAGAAAAGCTCCTCGGTACTGTACCCGAAGAACTCTGCGTGAAAATGCTGAATCAGTATCTTGATGAGCAGAAGATGCTGAGAGAGAAAGTCGCTGTACTGAAAGAAAAGTGCGAAACCGCTGAACAGGCTGAAAAGGATATTGACAGATACATTGAAAATATCAAGAAGTATGTCGATATTCAGGAGCTTACCCGTGAGACTTGTTTGGAGCTTATCGAGTACATCGTGATTGGTGATCGTCCCGAAAGCAAGGACGAGGACAGGCAGATTCACATCTTTTACAAGTTCCTTGACAAAGGGCTTACGGAGAAAAGAAACATTCTGCTTCCGCAGAATGTGGAGTAAATAATATTTGGGTGTACTTTTATGGGGTTCTCCTCCTCAAAGCATAACCCTACTTGTTTAGGTAATACAAAACTCCCCCTGCGGCGTTAAGTTCTGATAATAAAAAAAGCCATGACGGACAATGCCCGTCACGGCGAGTGACTGGTCGAGGTGACGGGACTTGAACCCACGGCCTCTGCGTCCCGAACGCAGCGCTCTACCAAACTGAGCCACACCTCGAAATACCACTGTAATATTATATCACACCCATCAAACCTTGTCAAGGCGTTTTTTTGTTTTGTATCCACTTTGCTTTTTTTACTGCGTTGACCTTTGGTGTATGACGAATTTATTGAAATCATTCTCATTGTAACTTATTTTCATTGACATACGCCTTGCGTTGTGATATTATATATATAAAGGTGTTCTCGTTTAAAAGTTTTTGTATGAGGTGATGAAATCGATGAATATGAAGAAAAGAATGTTGGGCATTGTTCTGTCTGGCGCAATGGCTGTTTCTACTGCTGTGTCTGCTGGATCGTTCAGTGCCTTTGCCGTGGCGCAATGTGTTGCGTATTCAGGCTCTAATGTTAATGATCAGGACTATGTGCAATGGTCTGACACAGTGAAATCTTACCTGACAGTGTGCGACAACGGCAATTATATGCGTGTCCAGTCAGGCGCTATCAAGGGCAAGCTCCTTGTGGAATATTACAGCTCTGATTTTGAACCGCTCAGCACTAAGCTTATCGACAATGAACTGCCGATCTTTGGTGCTTTCTATGACTCCGGCAATAATTATTATGTCCTTAGCGGTCAGGAAAATCCGAAACAAAACGACTCCCTCGAGGTTTTCCGTATAACGAAGTATGATAAGAATTGGAACAAAATAAAGTCCTGCGGTCTGTATGGAGCTAACACTACAGTTCCATTCGATGCAGGCTCGGCAAGAATGACCCATAGCGGTGACCACCTGCTTGTGAGGACCTGCCATGAAATGTATAAATCAAGCGACGGCAATAATCATCAGGCTAATGTTACCATTGAAGTGGATATGCCTTCAATGACTATCACTGATTCATATACCGGCGTCATGAACGTTGATTATGGCTATGTTAGCCACTCCTTCAATCAGTTTATAAAAACCGACGGCAACCATATAGTCGCCCTCGACCATGGTGACGCTCATCCACGTTCTGCCGTTCTGGTGAAGTATAATTCTGATTTTACTACAGGCAAATTTTTCCCAAGTTATTTTGAACAGGTCAGCAATATCGACGTTGTAACATACCCTGAATATACCGCCGGTCACTATAACTATACAGGTGCGGCTATAGGCGGCTTTGATGTGTCATCATCAAGCTATATCGTGGCACAGAGTACAGTTGACCTTGATTATATCAATACGTCAGAAACACGAAACGTCTACGTTTCCGCTGTTTCAAAGGATCTTTCCACAAACAAGCTCAATAAGATAACTTCTTATGCAGAAGGTACAGACTCAGCTTCTGCTCCACAGCTTGTGAAGATAAATAATAACAGCTTTTTGCTATTGTGGGCCAGAGATACAAAGGTAAGCTGTGTGAAGCTAAACGCTGACGGCACAGTAAACGGCAGTATACACACCTTTGAGGGAAGCCTTTCAGATTGCCAGCCTGTTATCAAAAACGGCAGAGCAGTTTGGTATGTTTACGATAAAAATAACGTGACCTTTAACTCCCTGAACTTTTCAAATCTTGACGATATAAAGACGGTTGACGTCAAAACAGGTCATGACTACGAAACAAAGTACGCATCAAAAACTGACGGCACTGTAACACAGACCTGCAAGTCTTGCGGTTATGTGAATAAGTTCACAGTTCCGACCTCTACCACTGTTTATTGGCGCACAGACCTTTCGAATACGTCCTTTTCAAGCGTATTGAGCAAAACTCAGTTCAGTGTGGGCGACAGCATTGATTTCTGGCTTTATGACGATACAGACTACACAGTTGAATTTTCTGATTGCAGCATGGTAAGTGTAAATAAGCTTGAAAACTATGCTAATGATATCAGACGTATCACATTTAAAAACGGCGGTTCACTCACTGTAAAAATTTATCCTACATACAATCCGTCTGTAGCAAAGACATACAAACTCACCTGCGGATGCACGAGCCACACATATGGCAGTGCTGTTATCACAAAACAGCCGACCTGCACATCAGAGGGTACAAAAACAAAGACTTGCACAAAGTGCAATGCGACAGTTACAGAAACTATACCAAAGACTTCACACAAATATGCTGACACAGTTGTTGCACCTACTTGCACTACTAACGGCTACACTCTCCACAAGTGTTCTGTTTGCGGTACTTCATACAAGGATAGCACAACAAAAGCAACAGGTCACAGCTACGGAAATTCTGTTGTAACAAAACAGCCGACCTGCACATCAGAGGGTACTGCTATAAAGACTTGCACAAAATGCAATGCGACAGTTACAGAAAAGCTTCCTGAAAAGGGTCACACCGCAGTTACCGACAAGGGCTACCCTGCTACTTGCACCACCGCAGGCAAAACAGACGGCTCACATTGCTCAGTTTGCAATACTGTTATCAAGGTTCAGACAGTGATAAATGCCACAGGTCACAAGTCAAGCGGTTGGATAGTCGACAAAGCGGCTTCTATCGGAGTTAAAGGCTCAAAGCACAAGGAATGTACAGTCTGCAAGAAAGTTCTTGAAACGGCTGAAATTCCTGCACTTTCAAGAATTAGCATTTCAAAGGCAAGCGTGACACTTTCAACTTCGACCTACGCTTATGACGGCAAGGCAAAGAAGCCTGGTGTAACGGTCAAGCTAAACGGCAAAACTTTGAAGAATAGTACAGATTACACAGTTTCCTATTCAAACAACACCAAGGTAGGCACAGCAAAGGTCACTATCAAAGGCAAGGGCAATTACACAGGCTCAGTTTCTAAGACCTACAGTATCAAAAATAACTTCAAGAAAGCCACAGTTTCGGGCATTTCCACAAAGGCTTTCACTGGCAAGAACATCACTCAGAGCATTACTGTTAAATACAATGGCAAAACGCTGAAAAATGGCACTGACTACACAGTTTCATACTCTAACAACAAGAGCATAGGCACTGCCACAGTAAAAATCGCAGGAAAAGGTTCTTACACAGGCACTATCACAAAGACCTTCAAGATAAATCCTGCCAAGCAGGAGATACAGAAGCTCACGGCAAAGAGCAAGGCATTCTTTGTGGACTGGGCGCAGAAAGGTTCGGCTACTGGATACGAGATACAGTACGCTACCAACTCAAAGTTCACAAGTGCAAAGAAAGTTACCATAACAAACAACAAGACCGACAAGACCACTGTTTCAAAGCTTTCAGGCAAAAAGAAATATTACGTTCGTGTTCGTTCATACACAACTGTAAAGGGTACTAAGTATTACGGCGCTTGGTCATCAACAAAAACTGTTACTACTAAAAAATAAAGTCTATGATTAATGAGAACTCTCCCATGCAGAAGATTTATGCATGGGGGAGTTTTTTTGTGCCAAATTTTTAATTTGTACTCTCACATCTCAACTTCTCGGTTATACGCCTCAGCCCCCTCGACATACAGCGTTCTCATTTCTTCAAACGAGTCGCTTGGGGAAAGGATAACGCCGTCTTTGCCGAATTTATTGAAATAGTATTTGACTTGGATAGGCGGGGAGATGAACTCGTTGACAGCGTTGGGCTTGGGTTTTTCATTGCCTTTCAGTATGGGGCGCTGATAGAGTATTTTGCCGAACATTTCAACGCCTTTTTCGGTGAGGTATACTTTGGAGATATCGCTCTCATCACTGCCAAAACGTGGGTCGCTGAGTAGGTGCTTCACGGACTTGACGTGACCCTCTTTCAGCCGTTCGTATTCGGTGACGGAGGAGTATTCCTTTTGGCTGAGCTTTTCTGCAATGCTTAGTCCGCTCAATCTGCTTATGCGATAGCTGTCGGCTTTGAACTCTTTGCCTGCGCTTTTTTCGTCGGACAGGCAGACAAGATAATTATACATCTTATATTCGTCGCTGACGATACGGTAGGGGATAAGCCTTATGCGGCGCTTTTCACGGCTGTACATATTAGAATATGCGTAAATGAAGCTGTAATATCTGCTACCGTTTTGTTTGATGACTTCATTTATTTTTATGATATTGTCGGCGAAAATGAGCCTTTCACGTTCGCAATCTGACAGCAGGGCATAGTCCTCATACACGGCTTTCAGAAATCTTCTTAGGGTCGAGCTGTACACCTTGTTTTCATAGTAAAGGTCATCACTGCTCAGTGTATCGTAAAGGTCACGGCATATGCTGAGCCTTACTCGCACTGCATTTTCGGTCTTGGTCTTTTCGTATTTTGCAGAGAGCTTTGAGATAAGATAGCTTTTTATTATCTCCTTGCTTTTATCATCAAGGCCGTCATTGATCTCCTCGATCTGCCATTTTACGAATGCGTTCAGAAGTGGGATACCATTATATTTTTCACTTTTGTATTTTAATGATGCGATATATGCTGAATCAAATATACTTGTGAGAAATGAGGACATTGATACGCTGCCGTTAGGGGAAAGGCTTGTTTCAAATATGGACTTGTCCTTGATAATGACGGAATATGCAGAGGGTGAGAGGGGTATGGATTGCACCTCTGCGATATATGGTACGTTTTTGTCACGCTTGGGCAGAAATGTGCTTGGGAGTATGAGCATTTTTATCACCTCTTGTATCCATTATATCATAAATGTACTTTTTGTCAATATCATAGAAAATTATTTTGCTGAAATTGTGATATAAATGCCGTAAAAACGTTATAAATGTGCAAAAACATAGACAAAAAAGTTTTTGAAAATTACACTTTTGTTGACGATGATAAGGTGGTATAATGTATACAGAACAAAGGACGGGAGGTGATAAAAATGGGAAAGACGATCCTTACGGCTATCATT
>OKUS01000797.1_pt1 | contig 12678 bp, 11 predicted proteins | sample 1606591 | NCBI WGS metagenome assembly OKUS01 (sample SAMEA3882509, study PRJEB24775) | human gut metagenome | biome: human-associated habitat; feature: intestine environment; material: feces | place: Netherlands | collected 2009/2010 | reverse complement strand
CCGGCTATCCTTTCAGCACTCTGCCGTCCTGTAAACACACTCTTTGATGAGCAGGGATAACCACAACGTCTGTATCGGCAGGGATATCCTCGGAGGTTATATCCACTGTGTTCACGTTATAGCCGTTAGCTGTAAGAAGCGTCTGGAAATATGTGAGCTGTGTAAGCTCGCTTCTGCCTGTGAGGATAGAAACATAGACAGGGTTAGGGTCTGTTACTGTCATAAGTGCAGAAGTGAAAGCCTGCTCTGCGTTTGAGGACTCAACATAGCTGCCGTAATAGGACAAGAATGAAAGGTCGCCGCCTGCCTGCTGGGCAAGGGTATCTATGCTGTAGCCTGATTGTGACAGCTTCTGCTCGAACTCGTCTGTGAATGTAAGGAGGTCGAGCATACCGAGCTTTCTTGTTCGGCTTATCTCTTTGCCGTCAACCTTTGTTTTTGTTTCAAATATCATATCGAACTGGCTGATAGTATCGGTATACTCCTTAACGATCTCAGGGTGTGAGTCGATATCAACGAAACGATATGTGATATGGTGATTGAGCTTACAATAGTTTTTCAAAAGCTCAACAGCCTGCTTATTATAAGAGCTGTAATTTGTATAAGTATTCTCGTCTGCGAAGATAGTTACCTGAACGTCAACGTTCACTTTCTTTACATAATCCTCTGTATCGTTTGAAACTGAATATATCTTATTTGTAGTCAGGTCGATAGTGATAGGATATCTGTCAAAAAGCATTGTTGTGACAACGTTCACTAGGACAAGCAGAGCGACAAAAACGCAGGTGAACACTGTTGCCATTGTTCCATGCTTGAGCTTTTTGGCATTGAACTTTTTGCCGTCCTTTGTCTTTTTCTCTTTTTTATCTTTCTTTTTGTCTTTATCTTTTTTATCCTTTTCTGTATCCTTTGGAGCGGTCTTTGCTGCCTTTTCGTCTGCTACAACGTCTTTAAGCAGGTCTGCTCCTGATACAGAGATCTTTTCGCTATTATTCTCTTCCATTTAAACAGCCCTCCTTTAGCCCCAGCGGCGTTTTTCAAGCACTCTCACCGTGAGGAAAAGAAATGCCACTATTGCACTCAGAAAGAACACAACGTTAGAAAAATCAAAAAGTCCATAGGTGAATGAATAATATCTCTCGCCGAATGACACCTTTTCGCACACTGTTGTGAGCCATTCAAAAGGCAGAAGATTGCCTATAGTTGACAGGAACGACACGAAGATAAGTGCGATAAAGCTTATTACTGCGGCAACTATCTGGTTTTCTGTGAAAGATGAGCAGAAGATACCGATAGCGATATAAGCGCCGCCAACAAGTGCCAGAGCGACGATATTGCCCACAACGACGTTCCAGTCAGGCGTACCGAAAGCGGATACGACAACTGCAAAAACGCCTGTGATAGCGATAGCTATGATATAGATAAGAAAAGCGGCAAGGAATTTACCAACGACTATGCTGCCAAGACCCACAGGGGCGGTGAGCAGACACTGGTCTGTTTTTGTTCGCTTTTCCTCGGATATGGTCCTCATGGTGAGGACAGGTATAAGCACTATTATGATTATAAGAAGCGCACTGAAAACGGAATCAAGTCTTGTATAGCCGCTTTCAAGGCTGTAGTTTGCAAACATTACGCCTGAATAGGCATAGAATGCCGCAAGGAAAATATAACCGATAGGTGAGGTAAAATAGCTTCTTACCTCTCGTCTGAATATTGCGCCCATTAGTCATTTCCCTCCTTATCGGAAGTATTTTCAAGGGCAGGCAAAGCCTCGCCCATTGTGAGCTTGAGGAATATATCTTCAAGTGAAAGCTCGGAGGTCTTAAGTTCAAGCATATACCAGCCGTTTTTAACAACTGTTTCAAAGACGTCACGTCTGATATCCACGCCCTCTTTTGCCTCTATTCTTATATCGTTCACGCCGTCTTTATGGCTTGCGTCGCAGATAACTTTTTCAACGCCCTTTATGCCCTGCATTGCTCTGACGATCTTATCCTTATCGCCCTGTATCTTTGCAGTGAGCTTATGCTCGCCTGAGAGCTTCTGTGAGAGGTGTTCCTCTGTATCGTTTGCGACGACCTTGCCCTCGTTGATAACTATTATCTTATCGCAGACAGCCTGCACCTCAGAGAGGATATGGGAAGAAAGGATAACGGTATGATTTTTGCCGAGCTTTCTTATAAGAGTTCTTATCTCGATTATCTGCTTAGGGTCAAGACCTACTGTAGGCTCGTCCAGGATAAGAACCTTTGGGTTGCCGATAAGAGCCTGAGCAAGACCTACTCTCTGTCTATAACCTTTTGACAGGTTCTTGATTATTCTGTTATAAACATGGTCTATCTTTACAAGTCCGCATATATCTTTAAGATGTGACACCTTTGGAAGCTTACACTTTTTAAGGTCATAGACAAAATAGAGATATTCTTTTACGGTCATATCCATATAAAGTGGCGGAAGCTCAGGGAGATAGCCTATCTGCTTTTTAGCCTTGATAGGGTCTTCAAGGATATCTACGCCGTCTATAAGGGCTTTGCCGTCTGTACAGGATATGTAGCCTGTAAGGATATTCATGGTGGTGGATTTTCCCGCTCCGTTAGGACCGAGGAAGCCGAGAACTTCGCCGTCCTCCGCTTTGAAAGAGATATTATCGACAGCTTTTTTGTCGCCGTATCTCTTGGTAAGGTTTATAACCTCTATCATTTTATTTCCTCCTCTTAGGAAAAGCATTCATAAGTCTTTACAATTTTATAATACTTATGTGACAGGGGAGTGATAGCTGTACGAAATACAGAGCATTTTAAGTAAATTTAAAAGTAGCAAATACTCAAAATGCTCCGCTGTTGAATTATTTATCTGTTTAAAAGCGATGTATCTATGTAATTTGTAGGGGAGCGGTGCAATTTCTGCTTTGCAGAGATCCGACATCCCACTTGTTTGGAAATTATTTCGCCCCTACACATATTCAACATTTTCGTAGTTTTTATTATGACAGCTTCTCAATGCCCTTTCTTATTCTTGCAAGAGTATCCTCCTTGCCGATGAGATATGATATCTCAACACCGCCGCCCGGAGTGAACGCAAAGAGTGCGTCATGGATATTTTCCTCTGTCCAATCCTCAACGCCCTCGAGAACAGGGAGAACTTCTTTGAGAGATTCAAGAGAATTTTCAGGGTTCGTTTTCATCTTCTTATGTGTATAGAGAGCTATATCATACTCAGGGAGAGCGTCGATAAAGTCTACCATTTCAGGTATCTCTGTGAAAAGCTCTGTTCTTGCCTGCAAGAGCTTTGCGATCTCGTTAAGGTCAACGTCCTCTCTATGAACGGACTGCTTGATATAAGGGATAGCATACTCAGCAAACTTCTCAGGGGTCATAGCCTTTATATACTTGCCGTTGATAGCTTTAAGCTTAGCAGGGTCGAAGATAGCAGGGGACTTAGAAAGTCCGTGGATATCGAATTCCTTAACAAGCTCTTCAAGTGAGAATATCTCGTTCTCGCCCTTTGGCGCCCAGCCAAGCAGAGCGATATAGTTTATAACAGCTTCTTTAAGATAGCCCTTTTTCATAAGATCCTCATAGGAAGCGTCGCCGTCTCTCTTTGAAAGCTTATGCTGTTTATCTTTCATGATATGCTCAACATGGATATAGGTTGGTATCTCCCAGCCAAAAGCCTTATAGAGCAGGTTATACTTAGGTGCAGAAGCAAGGTACTCGTTACCTCTTACAACGTGGGTGATACCCATAAGGTGGTCGTCAACGACGTTTGCAAAGTTATAGGTAGGCATACCGTCTGTCTTTATAAGTATCTGGTCGTCGAGGGTAGAGCAGTCAACAGTGATATCGCCGTAAAGCTCGTCATGGAAAGTAACTTCGCCCTCTGTAGGTATTTTCTGTCTGATAACATAAGGAACACCTGCGTCAAGCTTTTCCTTTATCTCTTCAGGCGAGAGGTTACGGCAATGTCTGTCATACATTGGAGCGATACCGCTTGCTTCCTGAATGGCTCTTACTTCCTCAAGTCTTTCCTTGTCGCAGAAGCAATAATAAGCTTCACCCTTTTCAACAAGCTCCTCTGCATACTTTTTGAACATACCCATTCTCTGTGACTGGATATAAGGGCCTACAGGTCCGCCGATATCAGGACCTTCGTCCCAGTTAAGACCAACGTCCTTAAGTGTCTTATAGATGACCTCAACAGCACCGTCAACATAACGCTCCTGGTCTGTATCCTCGATACGGAGAATAAAGTCTCCTCCGTTCTGCTTTGCAATAAGATAGGTAAAGAGTGCTGTTCTCAGGTTACCTATGTGCATATAACCTGTTGGTGAAGGTGCAAATCTTGTTCTTACCTTGTTCATTTATATCTTCCTTTCAAAATTAATATCAAATGCCGTTTTCCTCAAAATATCTGACCGCCTGCTCTTTGTTTTTAGCTATCTCCTCACGGAGGCTGTCGAAGCTGTCAAACATTTTTTCGGGGCGGAGAAATTCATGCAGTTCAAGTTTTAGCTTTCTGCCGTAAAGATCCCCATGATAATCCATGATGAAGGTTTCTGCAAGGGGAGCTGTTTCAACATGGACGGTAGGCTTTACGCCTATATTTGTCACGCCTGCATACTTATTTCCGTCTATTTCAACAGCGGAGCAATAAACGCCGAATTTCGGCATTACCCTGCCCTTTGGTATCTGCTGATTTATCGTGGGGAAATCCCACGTTCTGCCACGCTGAAAGCCGTGTTCCACTTCAAGGCAGAATCCAAAATGATAACCCAGCATTTCATTTGCTTTGGCTATCTCTCCCTCACGGACGCATCGTCTTATCTCAGTGGAACTTATGACCTCGCCGCCCATGAGCAGTGGACTTACTATTTCCACATCTATATCATATTTTTCACCGAGCCTTTTAAGGTCAACAGCCTTGCCCTGTGCGCCTTTGCCGAATGTAAAATCGTTTCCGCACACTGCGCCTCTGCAATTGAGCCTTTCTTTCAGCACCTTTTTCACAAAATCCTCCGGTGACATTCCTTTGAACTCTGCAAAATCAGGTGAGAAAAGCACTTCGACCCCTAGCTCTGCCATTTTTTTATGCTTTTCCTCGTCGCTCATAAGCATTTCTATCCTGCCGTCATGACCTTTTGAGGTCACTGTGTCGGTCTTGAAACAGAAAACTGCCGAATGTCCGTCAAGGCTCTGAGCCTTTTTCACAGCCGTTGTTATTATGAGCTGATGTCCTCTGTGAACTCCGTCAAAAAGTCCAAGAGCGCAAACTGTCCTTTTTTCGGGGATAAACCCGCTGTTTGTTATATCCGTCAAAATATCCCTCCGAATAAAACAAATTATCAGAAATTTTTGAAGCTTCTGAAGCTGCCCTCATGAAAAGTGCCGATACCCAGGAAGCTGTTATCACTGCCGTAGACACGGTAGAGCTTGTCCTCTGACAGATCTTTTATCCCTGTCTGCTCAGGTCTGAGCTTTACTCCGTTTCTATAAAGCTTTGTTTCCCACTGTCCAAGGGTAGTTTTTTCGTAGCTTACAAAGGCTCTGTCAAGTGGGATAAGCATTTGTGACAGCTTGTCCTGCTCGCAAATTTCGGCTATCTCCTCTATGGTATAGCAATCCTTTATATCAACGCCCCCTGAATAGGAACGCTCCAGAGAAGTCATCATTCCGCCGCAGCCAAGCTTTTCACCTATGTCGCTGATAACGGAGCGTATATAAGTACCTTTTTCGCAATCAACTTTCATTACGCCTCTGCGTGAAGCTTCGTCATATTCTATTATATCAATGCTGTCGATATGGACAGCTCTCGGCTCACGCTCTATTTCTTTGCCTGCTCTTGCAAGCTCATAGAGCTTTTTGCCGTTCACTTTTATTGCAGAATACATAGGCGGCACCTGCATGATATCGCCTACAAAACTGCTTTTTGCACATTCAAGGTCGGCTCTGGCAACTGCCTTGTCGCTTGTTTTTAACGTCTTTCCTGTGCTGTCTAAGGTATCGGTGCTTACCCCAAGCTGAAAGCCTGCGGTATAGACCTTTCGTCTGTCGGGGATAATATCGCAGGCTTTTGTGGCTCTGCCCACGAAAACAGGCAGAACGCCTGTTGCCATAGGGTCAAGGGTCCCTGAATGACCCAATCTTTTTATCCTTAGAACGCCTCTGAGCTTTGCGATAACGTCAAAAGAAGTCCAGCCCTCGGGCTTTTTTACAGGCAAAATGCCGCAGATATTATCCTTGCTGTTATCCAAGCTCATCAGCCCAAGACCTTTTCCGCTTGCTTGAGAAGCTTAGCCTTTACTTCTTCAAGGCTTCCTGTTATCTCACAGCCTGCGGCTCTTATGTGTCCTCCGCCGCCAAACTCACGGCAGAATGCAGAAGCGTCTATCTCATCGTCGCTTCTTACTGATATTTTAAAGACGTTCTCGTGTCTTTGCTTAACTGTTATGCCTATTTTCACGCCCTCAACGGACAATGGTATAGAAGCAAGTCCCTCGAACTCGGCAGCGTCAACGCCGCTTTTCTCCATAAGCTCTTTTGTAAGCACTATCATAGAGCATTTGCCACCGCAGTAATACTCCATATTCGCTGTAACGGACTGCTCCACCATAAGTCTGCCCTTGCTTTTTACATCAAACATTTTTCTGTTGATATAAGCAAAATCTATGCCATATGACATAAGCTCTGCACAGGCGATGTGAGCCTGCGGAGTTGTGTTTTCATACTTAAAGCAGCCTGTATCCGTTGCAATGCCTGTATAAAGGCATCTCGCTATCTGACGTGATATCTTTCTGCCTGAAGCTTTGAATATCTTATACATTATAAGTGCTGCGGCAGAAGCGTCTGCTTCTACATATGACTGCTTTGCAAAATACTTGTTTGAGATGTGGTGGTCGATGCAAAGGTCGATCGCACCCTCCTCGGCATACTTTGAAAGGTTGCTGCCAAGAAGATTTGTGTCTGCGATATCCACTGCGATAACGTACTTCACATCAAATTCCTGAGGGTAATAGCTCTCATAGATAAGATCATATCTTTCGGGAAAGCTGTCGGAATTTACAACGTTAGCCTTTTTCCCCATATCTCTCAGAAAAGCGCACAGGGCAAAGCCTGAACCAAGCGTATCGCCGTCGGGGCTTTTATGAGTTAAAATAAGAAAATTGTCATTTTCTTCAAATATTTTAAGAATATCCTGAAATGTCATAATATCCTTTCTCCTCTATTACTCTTCGCCGTCTTTCTCTTCTTTTTCTTCTTCGGGCAGAACTTCTTTAAGAAGCTTGTTTATCTTTGCTGAATGCTCGATAGAATTATCTGCGATAAATTTAAGCTCAGGGCATTTTTTCAGCTTCAGCACGTTTGATATCTCTCTTTTGAGAAATCCTGTTGCCGACTCAAAGCCCTTAACGGCTTCCTTTGCCTTTTCATAGCCCTCAAAGCTTGAAACATACACTTTACAGAATGAGCCGTCGCCTGCCACGTCGCAGCGGACGATAGTGAGCATATCTCCTCCGTGTATCCTTGGGTCTTTAAGGTCTCTCATTTTGCCCGATATTATTCTTCTTATATCTTCGGACATACGTCCTGCTCTGTAACCTGCCATAATATCTTTATCTCCTGCTTAAATATGCTCTTACGGGGCGGCTGTCCGTCCCGTAAGCATCATTATCAATCTCTGTATTCTTCCATATAGAACGCCTCGAAAATGTCGCCCTCCTTGATATCGGTGAACTTTTCAAGAGTGATACCGCACTCAAAGCCTGCGGCAACTTCCTTGGCGTCGTCCTTAAATCTCTTAAGGCTTGACATCTTATCCTCGGCGATAACGATACCGTCTCTTACGACTCTTATCTCGTTATTTCTGCCCACCTTACCGTCAAGAACGTAAGAACCTGCTACAGTACCAACATTGGATATCTTGTAGACCTGTCTTACCTCGATACGGGCTGTTTCCACCTCTCTGTACTTAGGAGCGAGCATACCCTTCATAGCGTCTGTTATTTCTTCTATTGCATCATAGATTATTCTGTAAAGTCTGATATCAACGCCGCTCTGCTCTGCATTCTGCTTTGCAACAGGGTCAGGACGAACGTTAAATCCAACGATGATAGCGTTTGAAGCGTTTGCGAGCATAACGTCGCTTTCAGATACAGCGCCTACGCCGCCGTGGATGACCTTAACTCTGACCTCGTCATTTGAAAGCTTTTCAAGTGACTGCTTAACAGCTTCAACTGAGCCTTGAACGTCAGCCTTGACGATGATAGGAAGCTCTTTCATTTCTCCCTCAGCTATCTGGCTGAACAGATTGTCGAGAGTTACCTTCTGATGCTGCTGGAACTGTTCTTCCTTAGCTTCATGCTTTCTCTGCTCAACAAGCTCTCTTGCAAGCTTTTCGTCTGCAACTGCGTTGAAAACGTCGCCTGCACTTGGAACTTCACCCAGACCTGTTATCTCAACAGGTGTTGACGGGCCGGCTTCCTTAATGCTTCTGCCCTTATCGTTTGTCATCGTTCTTATACGTCCGACAGAAGTGCCTGCGATTATAACGTCGCCTGACTTCAAAGTACCATTCTGAACGAGGAGTGTAGCAACAGGGCCTTTACCCTTATCAAGTCTGGCCTCGACAACAGTACCTCTTGCAAGTCTGTCAGGGTTAGCTTTAAGCTCCTTGACCTCTGCAACGAGGAGAATGTTTTCAAGAAGCTCGTCAATACCCATACCTGTCTTTGCGGAAACAGGAACTGCGATAACGTCGCCGCCCCATTCCTCGACAACGAGGGACTGCTCTGTGAGCTGCTGCTTAACTCTGTCAGGGTCTGCGCCTTCTTTATCCATTTTATTGATAGCAACGATTATTGAAACGCCCGCTGCCTTTGCGTGGTTGATAGACTCGATAGTCTGCGGCATGATACCGTCATCAGCGGCAACAACGAGGATAGCGATATCTGTAACGTTCGCACCTCTTGCTCTCATGGCTGTGAAAGCTTCATGACCCGGAGTATCCAGGAACGTTATCTTCTTGCCCTCATACTCTACCTGATAAGCACCGATATGCTGTGTGATACCGCCTGCCTCAGTGTCAGTAACGTGAGCGTTTCTTATTCTGTCGAGGATAGATGTCTTACCATGGTCAACGTGACCCATAACGACAACGACAGGGCATCTTTCCTGCAGGCTCTCCTCTGGATCTTCGTCAGTTTCGATAAGTCTTTCTTCTATTGTAACGTGTACTTCCTTTTCAACCTTTGCGCCAAGCTCTTCTGCAACAAGTGCGGCGGTATCAAAGTCGACCACCTCATTGATAGAAGCCATTACGCCAAGACCCATAAGCTTTTTGATGACCTCGGTAGCTGTTACTTTAAGTCTGCTTGCAAGCTCTGAAACAACGATCTCGTCAGGTATCATGACCTTGAGCTGCTGCTTTCTTGCTCTTTCAAGCTCCAGTCTGCGGAGCTTTTCGCTCTCAGTTTCCTTCTTATGTGAGAACTGCTGTTTCTTTCTCTGCTGAGATTTCTGAGTGAGCTTCTGCTTCTTTGTGAAGTTATCCTTGCTCTTGTTCTGCTTTGAGTTTGCAAGGTTATCATACTTCTCGTTATACTTATCAAGCTCTATATAGCTTCCTCTTGTGTCGATAGTTCTCTGTGTGCCGAACGAATCGTTATCCTCAGAGATAGTATATCCGCCTGAAGCTTCTTTCTTATCAGAAAAACCGCCAAGCTGCTGACGAACGCCATGCTCTTTCTTCTTTGCAGACTTCTGTGGAGCTGGCTGCTTTTTCTTCTGTTCAGGTGCAGGCTGTTTTGTTTCGGCCTTGACCTCCGGCTTCTTTTCCACCTTTGGCTCTGCCTTAGGCTCAGGCTTTGCTTCCGCCTTTGGAGCCGGCTTAGGCTCAGGCTTCTTTTCAGCCTTTTTCTCCTTTTTCTCAGCCTTTACAGGCTTCTTATCTGCCTTCTTTTCTTCCTTGGCAGGCTTTACGTTATTTGCATAGAAAGCATCAAAGCTGTCCACCTGATTGTTCTGTGTATAATACTCCAGAACATAAGAGATCTCCTCAGGGGTAAGCACTGACTGTGTTTTCTTTGGCTCTCCGCCGAGTTTGCCAAGACACTCGATAAGGTCGTTATTTGTAACTTTCAGATCCTTAGCCATATCGCTAAGCTTATATTTAGTTGTTTTCATACTCATAGGCTGTAAAATACCTCCTCAATAAATGCTAAATGCTATAAAACTCATTTTCGTCTATAGGGATCTCCTCAAGCCCTTTGGCGCAAGCCTTTGCGAAGCCTCCCTCGCAAATAGCGATAACACCTGTTCTTTTGCCAAGACCAAAATGGATATCGTCCATTGTCATGCCAAGGCTGTAAAGCTTTATCCCGTTTTTGTAGCAGTTGAACTTTATCTCTTTAAGAGATTTAGGTGAAAAATCCGTTGCCGCAAACACTGCGCAGGCTTTGCCTGTATTGCAGGCGTCCTTCACCATATCCATACCCATTACAAGCTTTCCTGCTTTTCTGCACATTGTAACAAGCCCTATTTTATTATTCATTTTCCCTAAGCTCGCCCTCCATGCTGTTATATATATCCTCGCTTATCATGCAGGAAAAGCTTCTTTCAAACTTTCTTGCTTTTCTTGCTTTTTCAAAGCATTCGACGCTTTTGCATATATAAGCGCCTCTGCCTGATTTTTTGCCTGTGAGGTCAAGGGAGATATCCCCTTCTTTTGACTTCACCACTCTGATAAGCTCTCTCTTGGGTTTCATTTCGCCGCACCCAAGACACATTCTCATTGGTATCTTCTTAGTTTTCATCATCAGCAGCCTCAGCCTTTGCAGAGCTTTCGGATACGATATCTATTTTATAGCCTGTCAGACCTGCGGCAAGCTTTGCGTTCTGACCCTTATTACCGATAGCAAGTGAGAGCTGGTTATCTGGAACAGTAACACGGCACTCTCTTACGCCCTCCTCTTCGCTGAGAACAACGTTTATTACCTCAGCCGGAGCAAGAGCCTTTGCGATAAACTGAGCAGGGTCTTCGCACCAATTGATAACGTCTATCTTCTCGCCCTTAAGCTCGTTCACAACAGAAGTTATTCTTGACTTTCTAGGACCGATACAAGCGCCTACAGCGTCAACATTAGGGTCCTTTGAATAAACCGCTATCTTGCTTCTTGCGCCTGCAACTCTTGAAATAGCCTTTACTTCAACAGTGCCGTCTGCTATCTCAGGAACTTCAAGCTCAAAAAGTCTTTTAACAAGCTCTCTGTGAGTTCTTGATATCTTGATAGAAGGCTTTCTGTCAGGATTTGCGATACCCACAACATATACCTTGATGATATCTCCTGCCTTGAGTGTTTCGCCTGGTATCTGCTCGTTTCTTACAAGATAAACTTCGTTCTTGTCGATAGTAAGTATAGCGTTCTGAGTAGCAGGCTCGACCTTCTGGACTGTGGCAGAAACGCACTCATGCTCCTTATCGTGATACTGCTCGATAAGTCTTGCTCTTTCAAAATCCTTGATATCGTGCTTGATAGACTGCTTTGCATTCTGAGCGGCAACTCTGCCGAACTTTGCAGGGTCGAGAGGTATCTCCACCATATCGCCCACCTTGATGTTAGGGTCATAGACCTTTGCTTCGTCAAGGAAGATCTCGTTGTCAGGGTCGTCAACATACATAACGTCCATGACTTCCTTGAGTATCCTTATATCGAGCTTTCCTGTAACAGGGTCGATATCCACTCTGATGTTCTCGCAGTAAGGATAATCCTTCTTGATAGCCTTTTCGATACCTGATTTTATTTTCTCAATAAGTATATCGCTGCCAATATTATTTTCCTTTTCCAAATCCGTCAGAGCTTCAAAAAATTTGCTGGTCATTTCCTTATTCATTTTCTGATCAATCCTTTCACACTTGATTCGGGCTTTGCCCATATTTATTAAATTTCTTCATTCAGAACAGGTCTGCGTCATCATTGAGCTTTACATAAGCACAATCTGCAAGCTTGAACTCTACATTCTCCACGCCGTTCATATCCTCGTCCAGCTTCTGACAAAGTATCTTATCCTTGTCATATCCCACAAGACCCACAACGAACTCTTTTTCACCGTTTTCGTCAGGTCTTATGAGCCTTACTCTTATAACGTCGCCTATGCAAACTTCAAAATGCTCGGGTCTTCTAAGCTCTCTGCCAAGTCCGGGACTTCCGCACTCCAGCACATAGCTCTGAGATATAGGGTCTGCCTCGTCAAGCACCTTGTTCATCGGTCTTGTGAAAGCCTCGCAATCGTCCATATCTATGCCGCCGTCCTTGTCGATAAGCACCCTGAGGTACCACGTTGCTCCCTCCTTTTCAAACCTTACGTCCCAAAGGAAAAAGCCAAGCTCGTCTGCGATCCGAAGTCCCTCTTCCAATGCTTTCGCCGGTGCTTCACCAAATGGTTTTCCTTCTATTGGTTCGCCTTCTATGGACGGAATAACTACCAGTCTTTCTAATTTTTCCAGCATTTCATCTGATAATGCGTGAATTTCTTCTTTTATATTCATTTCTCTGCCTCCTCTTCCTGCCTGGTTTCTATTATACTGCGACTCATTTTCCTAATCAATGCGCAGAATATCTCCTATCATATTCATCTTATCTTTTTTTCAGACACATATTTATATAGCTTTTCCTCTTTTCGTGGT
>OKUS01000790.1_pt1 | contig 12830 bp, 10 predicted proteins | sample 1606591 | NCBI WGS metagenome assembly OKUS01 (sample SAMEA3882509, study PRJEB24775) | human gut metagenome | biome: human-associated habitat; feature: intestine environment; material: feces | place: Netherlands | collected 2009/2010 | reverse complement strand
CAGTTTTCGGGCAGGTTGTTGGCCAGATCCTGCAGCAGCCACATGCCGTTGTACTCAATGACCACACGGCCTGCGCCGGATTCTTTTTCGAGCCTGGCCAGATTCTGGGGGTTCAGCTCCGCCTTATCCTCGAGGACCTTCAGGGTCACGCCAGGGAAGGCGAACTTCTTCTCGTTATATTCTTCTTCGCCCTCTTCGCAGACCAGCAGCAGGGTCTTGTCGCCGGAGTCGAAATTGGGGTCTTCAAAGGTCTCCTGAATGAACTTGGTCTTGCCGCTTTCGAGGAAGCCCACAAACAGGTATACCGGGATCTCATTTGCCATAATCGTTTATCCTTTCAGGGCCAATATCAGCAGCCGAACAGTGCTGCGATGGCCTTCTCATCCAGCTTGGAGCCGATGACCACCAGCTTGCCGCCCACGTCTGCGCTGCGGCTGCGCACTTCCCACTCGCCGGGCACATAGTCGAACTCCAGCCAGCCGTCTGCGCCGCCGTCCACGATGCCCTTGCTGCGCAGGATCATGCCGTAATTGCCGGTATCCAGCTCGGTGAGGGCGTGCTCCACCTCGGCCTTGGTGAACTTGCGGGCCGTCTCCACACCCCAGCTGGTGAACACTTCATCGGCGTGGTGGTCGTGATGATGATGACCGCAGCAGCAATGGCCGTCATGGTCATGGTGATGCTCGTGCTCCTCGTGATCATGCTCGTGGTCATGACCGCAGCAGCAGTGGTCATCATGATCGTGCTCGTCGTGGTCGTGGTGATGATGCTCGTGCTCATCCTCGTCGTCATCATCGTCATCATGGTCGTGATGATGGCCGCAGCTGCACACACCGTTCTCATCGTAGTGATGATGGTGATGCTCGTGCTCTTCTTCCTCGTCCTCGTGGGCGTGCTCTTCGTTGGCCTTGGCAGCCATGGCGATCAGCTCGGCCTTGAAGTCGTCCTTGGTGGACATGGCCTTCAAAATCTGTTCACCGGTCAGGTGATCCCATGCGGTGGTCACGATGGTGGCAGTGGGGTTCTTTTCCCGCAGCATTGCCACGGCAGCGGCGATCTTTTCCTCGCTGGCGGTCTGGGTGCGGCTGAGCAGGATGCAGCTTGCGTGGCTGATCTGGTCATCGTAGAACTCGCCGAAGTTCTTCATATACATCTTGACCTTGTTGACATCGGCCACGGTGACAAAGCTGCTGAGCTGGACGTCCAGATGCTCGGCCACGCCCTCGACAGCGCGGGTCACGTCAGACAGCTTGCCGACGCCGGACGGCTCGATGACGATGCGGTCGGGGTGGTACTGCTCCACCACCTGCTGGAGTGCGGCGCGGAAATCGCCCACCAGAGAGCAGCAGATGCAGCCGGCGTTCAGCTCGTTGATCTGGATGCCGGACTCCTTCAGGAAGCCGCCGTCGATGCCGATCTCACCAAACTCGTTCTCAATCAGGACCACCTTCTGGCCCGCAAAGGATTCCTTGATGAGCTTCTTGATCAGAGTCGTCTTGCCGGCACCCAGGAAGCCGGAGAAAATATCGATATTCGTCATAATGCTGTATGCCTCTTTCTTTTTCCAAAAGCCCGCAAGGGCCGTTCAGCAATCAGAGCCGCAGAGTGCTGGCTCAAAAATCTTACACTCCTATTATAACAAGGCTGTCAATGGGAAACCGCCTTTTTTGATGAGAAAATTGTAACTTTTTTTGCAGTTTGGCTGCGTTTTCAGAAAACGCTGCCTCCCGGACACAAAAAAGCCCCCGGAACGGGGGCAGAACGCATAGAACCCATACAAAAACACAGCCCCGCTTTGGCGAAGGAGAAGCCAAAGCGGGGCTGTATTCAATGAAGGAGAAATGATGGGAATATCAGGTTACAGATTCAGCTCAAACTGTTCTGCCGTAACAGTTGCTTTGCCATCGGCAGCAAAGGTGATGCCGTCGGCAGACTGGGGCGTGTAGATCCATGCGGTCATGGTCTGCTCGCCATCGTTGGCGAAAACTTCGATGCTGTTTTTGTCCAGCAGGATGCGGAGCTTGAGCGCACCGTTCTGGCTGCGGACCTTGCAGCTGCGGCGGTGCACGATGTCGGCACGGGAACCGGCATAGCTGCGATCCAGCGTCAGCTCGGAAGTGTAGGGGTCGTAGGTCAGGCTGGTGTGATGGTCTGCATCGGCGGCCAGCTTCAGGGTGAAGGAGCGGTATTCGCCGGGCTGCACCGTGACGGTCAGGTCGGCCACACGGCCCTTGATGCCTTCCAGAGAAGTTTCGCCCTGCACCGTCACATTTTCGTGGAAGGTTCGCTTGCCGTGGACGGCATCCAGCTCCCGCACCGGGGTCTGAAGAATGCGCCCATCCTTGATGTGCAGTTCGCGCGGGCAGATGGTCTGCCCGAACCACTTGCAGCCCTGGGGCTTATCCTCGGTGTCCGACCAGGTCTGCAGCCATGCGGTCATGATCCGGCGGCCATCCGGGGCAAGGGTGGTCTGGGTGGCGTAGAAGTCGATGCCGCCGTCCATCAGCTGCACGTTTTCCTTGGTGAAGGTGTGGGTCACTTCGTCATAGCTGCCGATGAAGGCAATCACGTTGTGACCGTTGTGGAACTCGCCCTTGGGCAGCATCTCCATGGGCCCCAGCATCAGGATCTGCTTGCCGTCCAGCGGGAAGAAGTCCGGGCACTCCCACATTTTGCCGTACTGATTGTTGCAGCGTTCCAGCACCGTGACAAAGTGCCAGTCGAAGCCGTCCTTGCTCTGGAACAGTGCCGCTGCGCCGCTGCCGTCCTCGGCGAGGCAGACGGTGACGGCAGAGTAGGTGCCGTCGGCCTCACGCCAGATCTTGGGATCCCGGAAGTCGAACCTGCTGAAACCCTCCGGCAGGTCTTTCTGGGTCAGCACCGGGTTGCAGGCAGGCTTTTCGTAGTTGAGACCGTCACCGATGGCAATGCTCTGGGTCTGGATATCCCGCATCTCCCCATTGGGCTGCTTTTCTGCAATCACGCTGGTGTACATCAGCAGCTGCTTGCCGTCATCCATCTCGGTGGCAGAGCCGGAGAAGCAGCCGGGGCCGTTGTCCACCGGGGAATCCGGGGCAAGTGCACAGGGCAGATACTCCCAGTGCAGCAGGTCGGTGCTGACGGCGTGACCCCAGTGCATGGGCGCCCACCGCACATCGTAGGGATTATACTGATAGAACTGGTGATACTTCCCTTTATAATAAGAGAAGCCGTTGGGGTCGTTGAGCCAGCCCACATAAGGAGTCATGTGGTAAGCAGGGCGTTCCGCCGGGGTAATGGCAGCGCCGTGCTCGGCCTCGTAGGCACGGGCTTTTTGTAAAGTCAAATCGTTCATGGAATCCTCCAAAGGAAAGAATTCTTATGCGTAGTAAGCATCCAGATACTTCTGCATAATGCCCAGATAGTCGGACAGGCCGTAGGCTTCCAGCTTGCTCAGATAGTCGTTCCACTCTGCATCCTTAGTGCCGTTCATGATCCAGTTCGCCTTCTGCGTATTCATGTAGGTCTGCAGATCTGCCTGCAGGTTAGAGACCTGCTCGGTGTCCTCGTTGCTCATAAAGACATTGGGATAGACATAATCGTTGTTCATATCCGGGGTGTAGATTTCCTTGATCCAGTCCAGACGGTACTGTGCATCGTCCGGGCAGGTAACGTATACACCATAGTAATCATCCAGAACCGCCAGAGGCCCACTGACACACTGCGCTTCACGGACTTCCACGGGAGAAGCATCGCCCAGAGGAGCGTGCTTCAGCATGGGCTCGCCCTTATCGTTGGTGGACAGTTCAAAAATGTTAAAGCCTTCCGCATCGCCGTAAGTACCCCAGTTGTTCTGCGGAGACTGGAGGGGAGCGTACATCTGATCCAGCCATGCGCAAACCAATGCGGGGTTATCCGCCTTTGCGGTGACAACGCATCTGCCGCGGGCAAAGCCGCTGGTGAAGGAGCCGTTCTGCGGGGTGATATTGCGGGTATCGGCGGTCAGGGCAGGCAGCGGCTCCCAGTCGGTCAGGTTGTCAATGTTGGCAACATCCCAGCTGAAGCAGACACCATAGCGGCCAGCCTTGCCCTTGGAAACATAGGTGGACCACTCCTGCGTGAAGCACTCCGGGTCAATGAGCTTTTCGGCATACAGCTTGTGCAGCCAGTCCAGACCATCACGGTAGCCCTGCTGGGTGGCGGCACAGATGACTTTCCGGTCGTTGGTAACGGCGATATGGCGGTCTTTGTCTGCATCGCCGTAGCCTTCGCCAAAGCCATTGATGAGGATGCTGGGATCCTGATCGCCGTTGTTGACGATGCAGGACATGGGGATGATGTCGCCGTCAATGCCATACTCTGCCTTGATAGAAGCGGCGTTATCACGGAATGCCATCAGCACCTGCTCAAACTCGTCCACTGTGGTGGGCATCGACAGACCGAGGAAGTTCAGCCACTTGGTATTGATGAAGCTCATGTTGCCAACGGTCTGGATGGCGGTCTTTTCTGCGCCGAGCTGCTCGATCCAGGGCAGTGCCCAGATGTGGCCATCGCTGTCGGTGCACATGGTGCGGTACTCCGGGTACTGCTCAAAGACCTTCTGGAGATTCGGCATATTGTTGTCAATGTAGTCTTCCAGATTGAGGATGACACCCTGATCTGCGTAGCGCAGCAGATTGCTGTCGGTAAAATCAGCAGTAAAAACAAAATCCGTCAGGGTGTTGGGGTTGGACATATTCAGGGTGATCTTATCGTTCCACTGGTCGGACTGGATGGCGGTCCAGTCGATGTGCACATTGGTCTGCTCTTCCAGACGCTTGAAGATGGTGCGGTTGTTCGGCTCGGGTTCGCTGCCCACAGGGAAGCTGGTCATACCGGTAAAGGTGACCTTTTCGGACAGCGGAAATGTAACGGCACCGGTTACGTCCACAGCTGCGGCAGCAGAATTGTTGCCGCCGTTGGATTTGCCGCCGCCACAGGCAGACAGAGCAGCGGCAGAGCCCGCCAGAGCGCAGACCTTGAGGAAGTTGCGGCGAGAGATCAGCTTTTTCATGGTATTTTCTCCTTTTTTTGTGTTTCTTTCTTCGTGTAGCAGATGAGCGTACCGGCTCATAAAATTCTGGAATATCCTCAGCCTTTAATGGAACCAGCCATGATGCCGGCATCAAAATACTTCTGGAAGAAGGGATACATCACCAGCAGCGGCAGGCTGGAAATAATAATGGTTGCATATTTGAGCAGCTCTGCCATCTTCGCACGTTCGGCAGTGCTCTGGATATCTGCGATCATGCCGGATTCCGGCTGGCTCTGGATCAGGATGGAACGCAGCACCAGCTGCAGCGGCTGCTTCGATGCGCTGTTCAGGTAGATCATGGCATCAAAGTAGCTGTTCCACATTGCCACGAACTGCCACAGAGCCAGAACTGCCACCACCGGCATACAGACGGGCAGCAGGATCTTGAAGAAGTAAAGCATCTCGCTGGCTCCATCCACATCCGCAGCTTCACGCAGCTCACGCGGGATGCCTTGATAATAGGTACGGGCAATGATCATGTTCCACACGCTGAATGCTCCCGGCAGAATGACCGCCCACATGGAATCCAGCAGACCCAGATTGTTGATGAGCAGGTAGGTGGGGATCAGACCGCCGCTGAAAAACATCGTGATCACAAACAGGGTGTTGAAGAGCTTTTTGCCTTTGAAGTCCGGCAGCGACATGGGATAAGCGGCAAGCATCGTCACAGCTACCGAGATGATGGTGAAGATGATCGAGTAAAGTACTGCGTTCTTGAAGCCGACCCAGATCTGCTTGTCCGAAACGACACGCTGGTAAGCATCCAGACTCCACTTGCTGAAATCAAAGGAGATGCCCTTGTTTTGCAGAGTGACCGGGTCCATAAAGGACGCGATGACGATGTAGATCATCGGAACGATGATCGCCAGCAGGAACAAGCCCAGAAGTGCGTAGCCGCAGTACAGGATGATCTTATCTTGTCTGGTGTAGAGGGCCATTTTTGATTTTTTCTGTTTTGCCATGGTAAACCCCTCCTTACAAGCCCTTGCCATCGTTCATTTTGGCAACGATCTTGTTCACTGCGATCAGCAGGATGACGTTGACAACGGTGTTGAACAGACCGACTGCCGTGGAAAAGCTGTAATCGCCGTCCAACAGGCCCTTTTTATAAACGTACGTTGCAATGATCTCGGCAGTGTTCAGGTTCAGGTCAGTTTGCAGGGCATAGGCTTTTTCAAAACCGATGCTCATGATGTTGCCTGCCTGCAGGATAAACTGAATAACGACCATATCCTTAATGGCGGGCCACTCCACCGTCATGATCTGCTGGATCAGGTTTGCGCCGTCGATCATCGCAGCTTCCTTCAGATCTTTGCTGGCGTTAGAAAGAGATGCGGTGTACATGATGGATGCCCAGCCGGCACCCTGCCAGATGCCGCTGATGATGTAGATGGGGCGGAACACTTCCGGCAGCGTCATGAAATTGATGCTGGTGTGAAGCAGGCCGTTCACCGGACCGGTGACACTCAGCAGCACCCGGACGATACCGCACAGCACGATGACCGAGATGAAGTTGGGCATATACAGCACCAGCTGCACCTTCTGCTTGATCTTCTTGCTCTCGATACGGTTGAGCAGGAATGCCAGCAGGATGGGGATCGGGAAGCCCCACAGCAGACCGTAGACGCTCAGCTTCAGGGTGTTGATCAGATAGCGCTGGAAGTCCGGCGAGGACATGAAGCGGGTAAAGTTTTTGAAGCCTACCCACTCGCTGCCCCAGATGCCCCTGAAGGGATTGTACTTCTGGAACGCGATCAGCACACCGCCCATGGGAGCGTACTTGAACACCAGCGTCAGCACCACGGCAGGCAGCAGGAACAACAGGTAAAGCTGCCAATGCCGTTTGATGTAGACCCATGTGTTGTGCAGCTTGCGTTCTGCTGCCAGCACAGCCGTTTCCGACGAGGCTGTCTTTGCTTTCATGAATCATTCTCCTCCTTTTTGATTTGCTTGCCGTTTGATTTGTGTTTTACATTTGCACCTTTGAATTTTACGTTTTTCGCTTTGATTGTGCAAATGTAAAACTCTGTAATTCATTTATACCACGCAAGCAAGCGAATGTCAACGATAATTCATAGTATATATCAAGAAATACTGTGGATTTGTACAGATGCACAAATTCGAAAGTGCGTAAATATGCAAAATGATGATTTGCATTTTTACATTTGACTAATTTGTGCATTTGCACTATACTGGAGTCATAAAGAATACGAACCGTCACCAGACTTTATCTATAAAAGGATATCTGCCCCTATACTATAAGGAAAGAGGTTGACTTATGGCAACCAAAGTCACCATTCAGGATATTGCAGACGAACTGCAGCTTTCCCGCAACACAGTTTCAAAGGCCATCAACAACACCGGTGTGCTGGCAGATGCCACACGGGAGAAGATCCTGCGCAAAGCCGCCGAAATGGGCTATAAGCAGTTTGCCTATCTGCCGCTGTTTCAGGAAGACGCTGCAAAAGCAGCAGCGCCTTTCATTCTGCCGAGTGACAAACGGGAGATCGCCATGCTGACGACCCAGTTTCTGAGCAGCTCTCACTTTTCCTCCATGATGCTGGATCGTTTCCAGTCGGAAATCGACCATCTGCATAGCTGCATGACCATTCATCGCATTTCTCTCATGGAGCTGAAAGAGAAAAAACTTCCATCTTCTCTCAACATCCAGCGCACAGCCGGCATCATCTGCTTTGAAGTATTCGACTATGACTACGCACAGATGCTGTGCGATCTGGATGTTCCGCTGCTGTTTGTAGACACCCCTGTGATGGATATGCGTCCTCCTCTTAAAGCCGACCGCCTTTATATGGAAAACCGCATTGAGATCCAGAATGCGGTGGCCCACATGGTCCAGCGCGGCAAAAAACGCATCAGCTTTGCGGGGGATAAAAACCACTGTCAGTCCTTCTTTGAGCGTTATATGGCTTATAAGGATGCAATGGAGCACTTTGGTCTGACAGAAGGCCTGAGCACCTGTGCGATGCCATCTGGACAGCAGAACTATCCGGCATCCCTGTACGAAACCATACGTCGGTTCAAAACGATGCCGGATGCCTTTGTCTGCGCCAATGACTTTGTTGCCATGGATCTGGTCAAGGCATTGAATGAGCTGGGGTATTCGGTTCCCGATGATATCTGGGTCTGCGGCTTCGATGACAGTCAGGAGGCTTCCTACTTTGTCCCCCGTCTGACTTCGATCCATATCCATGGACAGATCATGGGCTACACCGCTGCCAATCTGCTTATGACCCGCATCGAAGAGCCATCGCTGAACTATCGCACCGTCTATACGGAAACCAACCTGATCCTGCGCGAATCCACAGGAGATTGAGCGAAAGGAGAACCCCCATGCGTGACCTGTGCAATACGGACAAGCCGCTGTTTTCTGTGCTGACGAAATTGACTTACAGTGCTTACCTGAACATCTTATGGCTCGTGTGCAGCCTGCCCATCGTTACCATAGGGGCTTCTACGACCGCATTGTTCTACGTCACGCTCAAAATGGCGGAAGATCGGGACGATGGTCTGACCCGGATGTTTTTTAAGGCGTTCCGGGAAAATTTTAAGCCTGCCACAAAACTCTGGCTTATCCTGCTGGCAGTCGGCAGTTTCCTGACTGCGGATGGCTTTGTGCTGCGCCGAATGTGGAGCGAAAACATTTTCTGGACGCTGCTCACTGCAGTGCTTATTGGTGCGGCAGTTCTGTACGGCATCGTTCTGCTGTATACCTTTCCTCTGCTGGCACGCTTTGAAAACACCACCTTCGGCATTCTGAAAACAGCATTTCTCGTGGGTGTCCGGTATTTGTTCTGTACCCTGCTGATGGCGGCGATCTATGGCATCATGGGGTACGTCATAGTGTTTGTGTTCACGCCTGCATTCCTGCTGGGCATGGGCTTCTGCGCCATGCTCTGCTCCTTTCTGATGCTTCGGATCCTCTATCTGATCGGTGGAGACCCTGATGCAGTACACGAGGAATACGACCATGACGAAAACTGACCGGGATACGCTCCGCTCCCTCCATGGGCGCAAAAAGTGGGAGCACATCTGGGCATATTACAAGCTGCCCATTGCGATCGTGCTCATCGTCGTCTATATCCTCGGCTATGCAGCCTACCGCCATGTGACGAAAAAAGAGGATGTGCTTTACCTTGGTCTGGTAAATATCACTGCCGGGTCTGATCTGACGGAACAGCTTACCACCGGCTTTGCCGAGGCGCAGGGTCTGACCAAAAAGCAACAGGTCGATCTGCTGTCCGGCTTGCTGCTCAGCGAAAGCGAACGCGCAGAGGAGCAGTATGTATATGCTTCGGAGATGAAGCTGCTGGGTGCAGTCAGTGCCCAGCGGTTAGATGTTGTTCTGATGGACGAATATGCACGGGATCGACTGTTGGCAGATGATTATTTTCTCGATCTGCGGACACTGGATGCGTCTTTCCATGCACTGCCGGGTCTGAACGCCGGTGGGACCGTGCTGGATATTTCGGACACGCCGTTTGTCAGGCAGGCAGGTTTTTCTGGCAAGGTCTATCTTGGGGTAGTGCAGAATGCACCGCACCCGGAGCGTGCAGCCGCTTACATTCATTATCTGTTCCAACGGTGATCGTTGGGTTTCACATCAAGAATAAGGAGAATTATCATGGACATTGTAACGATTGGTGAAGTTTTGATCGACCTGACCCAGACCGGCAAGGATGCCCGCGGCATCCCTCAGTTTGCCGCAAACCCCGGCGGTGCCCCGGCCAATCTGGCGGTGGCTGCCGCCCGGCTGGGCGCACAGACCGCCTTTATCGGCAAGGTGGGTGCGGATGCCTTTGGCCGCTACCTGAAAGAGGTTCTTGTGGAAAACAAGGTGGACGTTTCCGGCATGGCGGTGGATGCAGACCATCCCACCACCATGGCCGTCGTGTCAGTGGATGCCACCGGCGAGCGGGATTTCAGCTTCTACCGCAGCGCCAACGCTGACGTGATGCTGAGCAAAGAGGACATTTCGGAGGGCGCTCTGAAAGCTGCCAAAATCGTCCACTTCGGCTCTGTCAGCCTGACCGCTGACCCCTCCCGCACCGCTACGCTGGATGCCGCTGCCCGTGCCAAAAAGATGGGTGCCACCATCACCTACGACCCCAATTACCGTGCCAACCTCTGGAAGAACAAAGAGGAAGCCATTGCCCAGATGAAAGCCCCCCTGCCGCTGGTGGATATTCTGAAAGTTTCCGATGAGGAGCTGCCCCTGCTCACCGGCACCACCGACTGCGAAAGCGGTACGGCACAACTGGCACAGAACGGCATCCGGCTGATTTTTGTCACCTTGGGTGCAAACGGCGTATTCTATCGCTTTGGGGAGAAAACTGGCCATGTGGCTGGCGTTCCCTGCAAGGTGGGCGACACCAACGGCGCAGGCGATACCTTCTTTGGGGCTGCCCTGTCCAAGCTCTGCAAGGAGGAGCTGGACACCCTGACCGTGGACAAGCTGGAAGGCATTCTGGCTTTTGCCAACAAAGCGGCCAGCATCACCACCAGCCGCCGCGGTGCCATCCCCGCCATGCCCACCCTGACAGAAGTGGAGGGCTGACCCATGACGCAGGAATTTTCCTCACGATTTGCCCGCCATAAGGACGAGCTGGAATGGCTGTTCATGGAATTGTACAACAACCGGGAAGGGTTGGAGGTTCTGGAACGGGAGATGGCAGACGCCTACGACGCCCGCAGCGCCGAGCTGAAGGCGCTGGACAAAGCCCGTGCCGCCGACCCGAACTGGTACAAGCGGGGCAATATGTTCGGCATGACGATGTACACCGACCTGTTTGCCGGAAATTTGAAAGAATTGGCAAAGAAGCTGCCCTATTTCAAGGAGCAAAAGCTGACCTATCTGCACCTGATGCCTTTACTGCAGATGCCTCACCCGCACAACGATGGCGGCTATGCGGTGGAGGATTTCGATACCGTAGACCCGGCTCTCGGCACGAATAAAGACCTCGAAAATCTGACCCGCGAACTGCGCAAGGCCGGCATCAGCCTGTGTCTGGATTTTGTTATGAACCATACTGCCAGCACCCACCGCTGGGCCATGGCGGCCAAGGCGGGCGACCCGTGGTTTCAAGCCTACTACCACCTGTTTGATGACCGCACTATCCCGGACCGATACGAGCAGACCGTGCCGCAGGTATTTCCCAACACTGCGCCCGGCAACTTTACCTGGTGCGAGGAGATGCACAAGTGGGTGCTGACCACCTTCCACGACTACCAGTGGGATCTGAACTACGGAAACCCGGCGGTGTTCGTGGACATGACCAAGAGCATCCTGCACCTCGCCAATCTCGGCGTAGAGGTGTTCCGCATTGACGCCGTGCCCTACATCTGGAAGCAGCTGGGCACCACCTGCCGCAATCTGCCGCAGGTACACACCATCGTGCGGATGCTCCGCATGGTGCTGGAATGTGTCTGCCCCGCGGTCATCCTCAAAGGCGAAGTGGTCATGGCGCCCAAGGAGCTGGCGGCGTACTTTGGCACACCCGAAAAGCCGGAATGTCACATGCTTTACAATGTGTCCACCATGGTCAACCTGTGGTCTGCCTTGGCAAGCCGTGACACCCGCCTGCTGAAGGCACAGCTGGACGCCCTGCACGCCCTGCCGGGCAACTGCTGGTTTGTAAACTATCTGCGCTGCCATGATGATATCGGCTGGGGTCTGGATGAAGCGGCAGAGAACCGTTTTGATATTGACCCCCAAAAGCACAAGGAGTATCTCTACCATTTTTATGCGGGCGATTTCCCCGGAAGCTGGGCAAAGGGCGAGCTGTACAACTACGACCCTGCTACCGGCGACGCCCGCAGCTGCGGCACCACCGCCAGCCTGTGCGGCGTGGAGCAGGCGCTGGAATCGGGCGATACGATCGCGCTGGACTACGCGGTCCGCCGCGACCTGCTGCTGCATAGCGTCATGGCATTTTTGCAGGGATTTCCGATGCTGAACTCCGGCGACGAGATTGCCCAGCTCAACGGCTGGGATTACAAATCTGACCCCAATCGGGCAGACGACAGCCGCAACCTGCACCGCAGTGCGTTTAACTGGGAAAAAGCAAAACAGCGCACCCAAAAGGGTACGCTGCCGAACAAGCTGTGGCAGGGCATGGAAGAACTGCGCAAAATGCGAGCAGACGAGTGCTTTGCCCCGGATGCGTGGGTAACCACCTGGGACACCCACAACCCCGGCGTCCTGGCATTGGTACGCAAGCACGGCGAGGAAACGCTGGTGGGGCTGTTCAACTTTACCGAGTACCCGGCAGGGGCCGGTCTTGACGCTTTGGGCGGCAGCTACCGTTCCGCAGACGGTCAGCCCGTCTGGCTGGCCGATGTCGAACTGGAACCGTATCAGGCACTGCTCGTGAAGAATGTATAAGTCTTGAGGCATACATATATCCCCGTTCGGCTGCACCATCCATGCAGGTGGTTATGAAATGATTGTCAGGCATTTTACGTTTATGCCTTCAGAATTGGTCTAATCATAAGTTTTCTTCCTTTCCGTGTTGTATCGTTATTCTGTGTAACCCATTTGCATGCACTTTCCGGCGAGAAAAAAGAGCCTGGAGAACCTTACCGATTTGGTAAGGCCCTCCGGGCTCTTTTTATTCCAGTTAGTATCAGTCGGTCAATAGTAAGCGCAAATTGCTTACGAGACGTGCACAATTCACGGCGACAATCCAACTATGACGGATTTCATCAGCAGGGCTTGCTCATCATCCAAAACTGCAATCCGTTGTCTGCGGCGCTCGTA
>OKUS01000775.1_pt1 | contig 12917 bp, 12 predicted proteins | sample 1606591 | NCBI WGS metagenome assembly OKUS01 (sample SAMEA3882509, study PRJEB24775) | human gut metagenome | biome: human-associated habitat; feature: intestine environment; material: feces | place: Netherlands | collected 2009/2010 | reverse complement strand
CGCTCAAATGCTGGCGGAACGATAGGGATTGATGTCGGAATCAAAGCGTTCTACTCCGACAGTAATGGAAATACGGTATCAAATCCCAGATATCTGGAACGCTCAATGCGAAAACTCATAAGAGAACAGCGCAGGCTTTCCCGAAAACAAAAAGATTCCCATAACCGCGAGAAGCAGCGGATCAGGGTGGCAAGAGTGTATGAGAAAGTAACCAATCAGCGGAATGATTTCCTGCAGAAACAGTCAACGATGCTGGTGCGTGAAAACCAAACCATCTGTATTGAAGATCTGAATGTTAAGGGGATGATCCGGAATCATAAACTGTCAAAATCGATAGCGAGTGTTTCCTGGGCAAAATTTTTTGAAATGCTGGAATATAAAGCTGGCTGGTATGGAAATGAAATTCACAGAGTACCAACGATGTATCCGAGCAGTCAGACCTGCAGCTCTTGCGGCTACAGAAATCCACGGATAAAAAATCTGAGCATTCGTATCTGGGAGTGCCCGAAATGCCATGCAGTTCATGACCGGGATACGAATGCAGGCATTAATATTCTGAAAAAAGCACTGCAGATGCAGTCTGCATAAAGATGAAAAGCTGTACCGTAGGGCATACGGGAACAGGATAAACATAGCTTGTGGACACTGTGTAAGACATTGCAGTACCGTAAAGTATTCGTCAATGCAGTAGTGGTAGAAACAAGAATCCCCCTGCTTTAGCTGTGGGGAGTGTCAAGCAAAATGCCGTCAGAGTCCCAATTTGCCGCCTAGAATCAATTTTGTTTTGCTGATGCATAAATCCTTGCCTGTTCCAGAAAGGTCGGGGGAACGGGGGCAGAGCCCCCTCAGAATCGAAAATACGACTTGTTAACAGTTGCAGCAGATTTTTCGTGTTATGATCCGCAAGCCGGAATGGGCTGCATCTGCGTTAAGCGGATGCTGTTCCATGTCGGCGAAGCCGGATCAACACGAAAAACAAGCAGGTCAACCCCTTGCCCGCAGGGTGCGAGCATAAGGAGCGACCGTAGGGAGTGGTAGCGCAGCAGGGTTGAGGTGCGCAGATGCAGCAGCGTCCGGTAAACAGCGTAAGTGGCACCAAGAATTTAGGCTTTTTCCCGCGGAGCGGACACTTTTAAATATATACTTTTAAGGTTTTACTTTAGCGATCCCGCTAGCCCAGAGCCAGAGCGGGCTGCGGGGTTTTTTAGACACTCAAATGTATGTTTTTTATTTCTTTTAGACACTCAAATGTATGTTTTTTATTTCTTTTAGACACTCAAATGTATGCCTGTTTTTCTAGTTTAGACACTTTTTATATTGACAAAGTGTCTAAACTGTGATACCTTGTATTTACAAGGTTTTTGGAGGTTTTTACATGTCAAAAGAAATCATAAAATACAGTAATAAGCTTAACAGCATTCCGCTCAAAAATTTCGAAAAAGTGGATCTGAATTTTTTTTACGCGATTTGCGCAAAAGTACGCGAAAAAGGGTCTGAATTAGTCGAAATTCCGCTTGATGAAATAAAAGTTATGACGGAATACAAATCAACTTCTGTTGAACGGTTCAAGTCAGATCTGGTCAGAATGAACGAAAAGTTAAGATCGTGTCACGGAATCTATGAAACCGACGATGAAATCGTTCAATTCAATCTTTTTTCAACTTTCACGATCGTTAAATCAAGAAAAGTGCTTAAAATCCGGGTAAATCCGGATGTTGCCTGGCTTCTCAACAACATCGCAAAAGAGTTTACGAGCTTCGAGCTGCAAGAGTATGTCTCATTAGACGGAATCTATGCAAAAGCACTTTATAGGCTCTTAAAGCAATGGAAAACGCACGGCTGTACAAAGAAATACGGCGTTTCAGAACTTAAAGAATTGCTTTCGATTCCGGATTACGAAACGCGTAGATTTCTCGATAAAGTCATCAATCCAGCAATCGAGGAAATCAACAAAAGTGGGGCATTTAAGAACCTGCGTTGTGAAGTAATTAAAGCAAAAAAGCGCGGGCGCCCAGTCGAAGGTTATATTTTCCGGTTTGATCTGGAAGACCTCAGCGGGCAGATTTCTTTCTCTGATCTGGAAGAATTTGATGAGATCGTTGATGGAATGACGCATGATGAAAAAGCAGCTCTGCTGAACGCTGCCAACAACATAATCAAGTCAAAAAAGCGGAAAAAGAACGCTTTTTCAGAAAATTGCAGCCGTCGCCGGGCTGCTTCAAGTAACAAAGAGAAACGCTATCAGGAATTGCTCGAAAGAGCGCTGCTGGGGGCATTAACAAGTGATGAGCAGGAAGAGTTTGAGCGCTTAAGTGCGGAGAGGAGCAGTCAGTAAATGAACGGTTACGAAACGATGTCAGAAAACTACAAAATCTTGATGCAGCGAGGTGAGATCGAGAAAGAAGCAGCAGAAAAAGCAATCCGCGTATACGACTTTTTAGCTGGATGTGACACGGACGATTTGATCCGCGCTTTTTTAGTCCGCGCTGTAACTAGCGCCGGACTGGATGATGATACGATAGATCAGATCATGCAGCAGCTGCGCTATATCTTCGACGGACAGACTGCGAAAGAGGTCTTAGAAGCTTATTTCGCATAGCAAAAGCGGGCAGTTGAAATTCAACTGCCCGCTTTTTCATGGACTAACTTTTCACTCATATTACGTTCGATCAGGCAGAATATTACAGTCGGAGACCTCTTTTTTTCTTTTTCTCTGTCTTTTTCTTTTTTCTGGCCCGTTCCTGTGCTTCAAGCTCCGGATCCGGAGCTTCTTCCTGGTTGACAACCTCCGCCCTTTTTGCGACCGTTTGGTCGTGTTCTTCTTTACGATCATTTGGTCGTATTTCTTTGCTGTGGCTTGGCACAATTGTTTCTTGCTCATGCGACCATTCGGTCGCATTTTCCGTCTTTTTGCTGCCGAACGGCATTATTTTCTCCGTGGCTGCGCGCTGATCCGGCGTGCTGAAGGATTGTGCCGCCAGTATTTTCTTTTGTTCTTTTAGCTTCTTGTTAAGTTTCTCGAATCCATTCAAAAGCTCATCGACTTGTCTTTCGATTTTTGTCCGGTGATCCGGTTCAGGTTCCGCCAGTATTGCTTTTATATCTCTGTTCGCCGCTGCGATTTCTCTGTTTATCTCGCAGCGCTCAGCCAGCTTCCCTCTTTTTTCCATTTCGCGTGCTGCATAGCCCTCGTGGATGGTCGGGATCACGTCTTTTTTTCCTTGCCGTTCGTAGCTCCGGTGATCGATCTGCTGTTCCGGCTCAAGATAGGCATTACAGTGCTCCGACCACATTTTTCGCCATTTTTCGACATTCTCTTTCGCGTTCAGATCGTTTGCCGCAACTGTCACTCTCTTCCAGATCCGCCGCCCTCTTGCCCCGATTTTCTGTTCCCCGGTCTCCGGGTCGATGACCGGAATCTTGTTCCCGAATTCGTCAAGTGCATAGACCTTTTTTTCTTTCTGATCCCATGTTCCATCCGCTTTGATCTTCCGAGTCGTACACATAAGATGAGCATGTGGATTCCCAACCTTAAGGTGTATCGCAGCATCAACGCACATTCCCTCTTCCGTCAACATTTTTGCATATCCGGCAACCAGATTTTTCATCTCTTCAAGCGATAGTTCCCGCGGGATTGCCACCTCGATTTCGCGAGCCAATCTCGCGTCCGCTGCTTTCTCGATTTTTTCAACTTCGTTCCAGAGTTCTTCCCGATTCTGGAACCTTTCCGGCGCATTTTTGCACAAAAAAATTTCTGCAAAGGCAATTCCTGTTTTCTTCCTATAGTCGTGAGTGATTCCCGTTTCCAAATCTTCCAATTCTTCCCCGCTTCTGTAAGCTGCACACGCAACTGCGCTGCGTCCAGAACTACGGCTTATGTTTTTTATTGAGCAGTGATAAATAGACATACCTAATACCTCCATGGACGTTTTACGACCATGCTTATTTTTCCATGGACGTTTTACGACCATGGAAACGCACGGTTAAACAGACATATGCGCGATAGCGTGTGTGTCTGTAAGTGCGCCCTTAGCTACGCTAAGGTACAATACAATGATACATGCTCTTGAGGTTTTTTTCAATATTTGATACAATAAACGCAACAAGTATATTAGAAAGTGAGGAATAATCAAACATGGCAGAAAAGAAATCAGCAGAAGACCGTGTGGCGGATCTCGACAAAAAGATTAAGCAGATGCAGGCGCAGAAGCGTGCTATATTGCAGCGTGAAAAAGAAGCAGCGCGGAAAGCGCGCACAAAGAGATTGATTCGGATAGGAGCCGAGGTCGAAGCTTACTGCGGTGAGATCACTGACATAGATGCTTTTAAAGACTATCTTCAGCAATACTCAGCCGCGATCCGCGGAACGCAGAAAAAAGAGCAAAAAGATTCTCGCTATGACCCAGACGATCTCCTTGCCTTTTTAGGACAAGATCAAGAAACGCAGAAGAAACTTTGACTTTATCCAATGCGTCGTAAAACCCCTTGCTTCAGCTATGGGGATATAAGACGCGTCCATCGAATTTACGCAAGTAATTGAAGATGGACAAAATAACAGTTGTATTAATCGATAAAATGTCGTATAATACAAGTATGAACACAACATATCAATCAAACAATAATGTCGTCTATTCGTGCAAATACCATGTAGTATGGTGTCCTAAATATAGACGAAAAGTATTAACCAATGGTGTAGATACCAGGTTGAAGGAACTGCTCACAGAGTATGCTGCAAATCTTTCTGTAGAGATTCTGGAAATGGAAATCATGCCGGATCATGTTCATATGCTGCTGGAAGTAGACCCTCAGTTTGGTATTCACAAAGCCGTAAAATCTTTCAAAGGCTATACTTCCAGAATTTTAAGACAGGAATTTCCATATCTTAAAACTAAGATGCCGACGCTTTGGACAAACAGCTATTTTGTATCGACGGTGGGTGGTGCTCCGCTGGAAGCAGTAAAACAGTATATCGAAAACCAGAAAACATCGCAGAGACAAAAGGATAAGATGGGATAATGCAAAAAGGGATCAAATTCAGGATCTACCCGAACAGAGAACAGAAAAACTTCATCCACCAGACGCTGGGATGCTGCCGGCTGATCTATAACCGGGGACTTGCCATGCGTAAGGAAGGCTATGAAAAAGGGGAAAAAATCGGCTATGGCCAGACTTCTGCCATGCTGACGGAACTGAAAAAGCAGGAAGAGTTTGCCTTTCTAAAAGCAGCAGATTCCATTGCCTTACAGCAGTCTCTGAGGGATCTCGACCGGGGATTTGTGAATTTCTTTCAGAAACGGGCTTCCTATCCAACCTTCAAAAGTAAACATAACCGATTCCAGTCATATAGAACGGTAAATCAAAAAGATAATATCCGTATTGTGGGAAGATATCTCAAACTTCCGAAACTTGGATTTGTCAAAATACGACAGTCGATGGAAGTGGGGAAAATTAACCACGTAACCATTGAGCACACACCGGCTGGAAAATATTTTGCAGTTTTAAATGTTGATTTTGAACCGGAACCACGTCAGAATGGTGGTGGTACAATTGGAATTGATGTGGGAATCAAAACGTTCTATTCTGACAGTAATGGAAATACGGTATCAAATCCCAGATATCTGGAACGCTCGATGCGAAAGCTCATAAGAGAACAGCGCAGACTTTCCCGGAAGCGGAAAGATTCCCATAACCGGGAGAAGCAGCGGATCAAAGTAGCCAGAGTACATGAGAAAGTAACGAATCAAAGAAACGATTTCCTGCAGAAGCAGTCAACGATGCTGGTGCGCGAAAACCAAACCATCTGCATCGAAGATTTGAATGTGAAAGGAATGATCCGGAACCATAAACTGGCAAAATCCATAGCAAGTGTTTCCTGGGCAAAGTTTTTTGAAATGCTGGAATATAAGGCGATTTGGTATGGAAATGAAATACGCAGAGTACCAACGATGTATCCGAGCAGCCAGACCTGCAGCTTTTGTGGCTGCCGGAATCCGCTGGTGAAAAATCTGTGCATTCGTATCTGGGAGTGCCCAAAATGTCACACGGTTCATGACCGGGATACGAATGCAAGTATTAACATACTGAAAAAAGGACTGCAGATGCAGTCTGCATAAAGATAAAAAGCTGTACCGTAGGGCATACGGGAACAGGATAAACATAGCTTGTGGACACTGTGTAAGACATTGCAGTACCGTAAAGTATTCGTCAATGCAGTAGTGGTAGAAACAAGAATCCCCCTGCTTTAGCTGTGGGGAGTGTCAAATAATATATCTAAGTAGGTGAAAAATATGCGTAGAAATACAAAAACAATGTATGAATGGAGAAAGGCATATAGGGATAAAGAGGAGCTGATGTTGGAGAGAGGTTTTCCAGAGGTCAGCCCCCATGAGTTCTATCGTGACTTGTTCCCAGAGGGGAGCTTGCAGAGTGCAGAGCATGACGGAAAAGGAAATTTGATTGCAACCCAGATAAGACCATCTGGAAAGGGAAGAACGAAGCAGTGGGTTGTAGATGATAGTCTGAATATGCTTGATAAGGTCATAGGGGACGAGTTCGGACTGATACCGCCTATCACGTTCTATGGCAAGACACACACGAAGCAGAACGCACATGAACTGTATGCGGTTGCGATAGATATTGATTATGTCGGAAAACAGCAGTTGAAGAACCTCTTGAAGCAGTTCGGGAACGGAGTACAGCTCCGACCGACTTACCTTGTGAGTTCTGGAAAGGGTGTCCATGCCTATTACTTTCTGAAAGAGCCAGTGCAGTTGTATCATAATCTGGAAGATACCCTTGCGGAGCTGAAAGAAGCATTTATCCGCAGACTATGGAACGATACGAGCAGTATCAGACCAGACAGCCCAGATATAACAGGTATCTATCAAGGCTTTAGGTGTGTTGGGAGCCAGAGCAAGCTGGGGGCAGACTTCCCAGTGAAAGCCTATAAGATGTCGGATAACCGCTATACTCTGGAAGATATAAAGGACAGCATACCGAACTGTAAGGTTGATTTATCGGTACTTACAGAGAAGCCGAAGAAAGAAAAGAGTAAGCTGTCACTGGGCGAAGCAAAGAAGCTGTACCCAGAGTGGTATCAAGAGCGAGTTGTAGAGGGCAGACCGAAGAAAAAAGGCACATGGGTATGTAATGAAGCCCTTTATGAGTGGTGGAAGAACAAGATTTTTACCGAAGTAAAGGTAGGCGGTAGGTACTTCTCAATCATGGCATTGTGTGCGTATGGCTTGAAATGTGGCATATCTGAAAGACGAATAAGGCAAGATGCCTATTCATTTTTGGAGCATCTGGAGAGCCTTACAGATGATGAGGACAACCATTTTACCAGAGAGGACGTAAAGGACGCACTGAAAGCCCTCAAAGCTGATAACAAGCTACTTTCGACTATGGCAAGCCGAGAATGGATAGAGAAGCAGACGAAAGTTGTAATACCGCCCAACAAGAGGAACGGAAGAAAGCAAGAGCAACATTTACAGTTAGCGAGAGGTATCAGAGCATTAAAAGAGCAAATGGGAGAAAATGTTGTTGGTGGTGGCAGACCAGACAAGGCGAAGATTGTCGAAGAATGGCGAACAGCACACCCAGAGGGAACACCAAAAGACTGCATAGCCGATACTGGCATATCAAAGAATACAGTGTATAAGTGGTGGAGCGTGGGCGAAGCCCTCTAAGGCATTTCCCCTTAATTACCCAAGAGCCATAAGAAAAAGAGTGTCAAGGGCAGTCGCAAGACTGTGCAGTTTACCCTTGATACTCTTTTTTGTTGGCTACAATGTCCGAGGGGAAAATGCTTGTCCGTCCGTTCCGTTACTCCCTCATGGGTTCGATTGTCCATTCCAAAATGAGAAAGTAAAGGGTTGTCTGCGACAATTTTTTTCTATGCTGCCAATCGCTGATCCGCAAGCGGAAGCTCATGGAAGCATAGAAAAAAACAAGCCCTTGACTATCTCATTTTTCCATTCCCAAAGTCACCCAAGAGGAAGTAAGCTCCACTGTATTTCTGGCGAAATCCACGCACGAATATATCCGCTTGACAAGTGGCTAGCCACATGCTATATTATGTGTAGCGGATATATTGCAAGTTCCCTAAATGGCTAGCCATTTAGAACTTGTGAGGGTGGCAAGCCCCCCTTCAATCCCCCTTGAAATGACCGCAGATATGCGGAAATTTGTTGGAATGATGTCGAGAAGAAAGAGAGGTAAAGCATGAGTTGGGGCGAAGAACAGAAGAAAGAAATTGAGACAATCAGAGAGAGAAAAATCACAGTGAAATTGTCGGATGCAGATTGTGACCGACTGGCGAGAAAGTGTGGGGAGCATGGTCTGACAATCGGAGAGCTGATAGAGAATTTTGTCGGAGATTTGGTGGGCGGTACTTACTCAAACGGAAGTGATGAAAGAGATTATGCTGACCAGTGGTTCGAGCGTTGTTGGTTCGGAATGTTCCCAGAGCCTACACTGCTGAATCACTTATTGAATTTTGGGTATGAACCAGAGCATTATCTGGATATGTTGGAAAACGTAGAAACAATAAAATCCGACATTGAAATCACTAAACAGAATATAGCAGAGCCGAGTGATGAATGGAAAGACATTGTATACCACAAGTACAATGATGATAGAACAAGCTATGAGTGTGTGCCTTGTTACAATAGTGTTGATGAGTATATAGCAAGCGAAAAAGAAGATTTAGAAAGCTATAAGGCAGACTTAGAAGAAGCACTGGAAGAACTGAAAGATATGAGAGAAGACTGGAAACCAGAGAAAGAGCCGAACATGGACGAGGAAATCGAACTCATTAAGAAGTGGGTAAAGGAAAGAGAGGACTTTATCAATGAGTAAAGAGATAAGGGAGCTTGAAGAAAACTCCAAGAGAATTATTGAGAATATGAGACCGCAGACAATAGCACAGTATCATATCAAGCAATGGTTAGATGACAATTTTATAATGGGCTGTGCAAGGTTGGAGTACACAGGAAAGGACACAGCAAAGGTTATGGACACTGTTGGCGGTGTCATGTATGTAGAATATAAGAACGGGGAAGTAAGAGAATGTCAGAAATAGAGAAGCAAGAAGCTAAGGGCAGAAAGAGAAATGTTCAGATAAACATTAGGATTTCAGAAGCCGAAGCTGAACAGTTAAGAAAAAAAGTAGAGCAGTCGGGAATGAGCCAACAAGAGTACATTCTTTCATGCGTTCTGAATAAACCCATAACCAATACAGACGGAATAAAAGAACTTATACCAGAGTTAAAGAGGGTGGGTAATAATTTGAACCAGATAGCACATGCACTAAATGGCGGAAGATACTATCAGTACAATCTTATTACCGACAACCAAAAGGAGTTGGATAAGGTATGGCAGTCATTAAAGCAGTTTCTTCAAAAGCAGGCATAGGGCAAGCACTGGACTATGTGACGAAAGAGGAAAAGACGGAAGATAAGCTTGTCAGCGGTCTGCACTGTGAACCAGATACAGTAAAGGACGAAATGCAAGCCACCAAGGAGCTGTGGGGCAAGACTGGGGGAAGAACCTATAAGCACTTCGTACACAGCTACCATGAGGACGAGCATATCACACCAGAGCAAGCCCATAAGAACGCAATCGAGCTTGCCAAGGGTACGGAAGCATGGAAAGGGCATGAGGTACTTATTGCCACCCATATAGACCGAGGACACATACACACACACTTTATCGTAAACAGTGTGAATTATGAGAACGGTCACAAGTTGCAGTGGAGCAAAGCGGATCTGCAGAACTTGAAAGACCGGTGCAATGAGCAGAGCCGGCAACAGGGGCTTCATGTTCCGGAAAAGGGAAAGACATTCTCCGGAGAAGAAAGAGAAGAAACTGTTGCGTGGAATAAAGAGACATACAACCTCTTGAAGCAAGCCGAGAATGGAGAAGTGAAAAGTTATGTGCAAGATACAGCCCTTGCGGTCATGGACTGCCGAGAAACAGCCACAAGCCGAGAGGACTTCATAGACCAGATGAAAGCAAGGGGCTATGGTGTGGACTGGAAAGACAGCCATAAATACATCACATTCACAGACCTTGAAAGGCAGAGCCAAGGGGAAAAACAATGTAAAGTCCGCAACAATAAACTGGAAAAGTATTATGCAGTGGACTTTGGAAAGGAGAGCTTAGAGCATGGGTTTGAAATCAATGCACGCAGAGAAGCAGAGCGAACAGCCACAACAGAGCGTGCAAGACAACAGCTTGATAGAACAGCAGTCGCAGAGAATAGCGGAGCTGATGAAAGAGCAAGAGCAAGACAGCTACTTGATAGAACAGCAGTCGCAGAAGATAGCAGAACTGGAAAGGCATATCAGCCAGATAACACAGCAGTCACAGAAGAAAGACTCTCAAATCTCCGAAGCTATCAGCCAAGCCGAGGAATGGAAAGCCAGGGCAGACCAGGAACAGACCAGGGCAAAAGACCAGGAACGGAAACTACTGGAAGAACAACTGAACCTCAAAAAGACCTTGCAGAAGAAAGGCTTGCAAGCCTCCGAAGCCATAAGCCAAGCCGAGGAATGGAAGAACCAAGCCGAGAAATCGGAGATACAGATACAGAAACTCTTATCCGAGAAGCAAGAGCTGGTATCGACAGTAGCCGAACAAGGGAAGAGAATAGCGGAGCAGACAGAGCAAATAGAGAAGCTGAACGAAGCAGACAACGTGCTGAAGCTCAACGCAGAGCTGAAGAAGCAAAACGAGAAGCTGAAGCAAGACAAGCTCAACGCAGAGCAAGAAGCCGAAGCTACGGTATCGAGCGTTAAAAGGGAATATGAAGCCAAGGGCAGAGAGCTTGACCGCAGAATCGGAGAAGCTGCCAAGCAGTCGGCAAGCCTTAAATCCGAAAGGCAGAGCATAAGCGAAGATATAGAGCAGAGAGCAACAGCGAAGTATCTGGACCAGAAGAAAGAGCTTGACAGGAAGTTCAAAGCCCAGACAGCGAGCTATGACAGCTTTCTGTTAGGTCTGCTACTGTATGGAGTGCTTACCACAGTATTCACAGCAGTACGTTCAGAAGCCTTTGTAAGCGATTTTAAGACCTTTTTCATGGTTATATGGCAGTTCATTGTGAATGCGTTCCAGTTGCTTCTTAAAGGCGGTCAGTGGGCTTCACAACTGGGAGATAAGATACCACAGCCAGTAGTGGCTACCATAGTGCATTATCTTCTCTTAATCGTCTTTGTGGGCGGTATTGCTATCGGTGTGGGCTTTCTTATCTTCCTTGGAGCAAGCAAGGTGTTTGAGTTCTACACAGAGGACTATGCGGACACCATGAGCCTTGCCGTATTCCTCATAAGCCTTGCAGTATCGGTGTACTTTGCAGAGCCTATAAGGGCGGTAATCCCTATCAATCTTCTTTTACTGCTGATACTGGTACATATCGTTTATGTGCTGATAAGGTGGTATGTAAAAGGGTGTATGAGGTCGAGAGGATACTATTAAATTGACACCCCTTAACTGGGGTGTTATATTTTAATAAAAAAGGTGGAAAAACTTCATTGATAATATAAGCCCCCTATAGCCCTTTAGGGCTAACAGTCATAGGGTAGCGGATATAGTATAAGTATATGCCAGAAAAGAGGTGTTTATTCATGGCAAGAAAGCCGACTGATAAGCAGTTGTTCAAGATGAAAAATGAATGGTTGGGGCAGTTCTATGAGGAAGTGAAGCCCAAGGATTTTTACAGGGCTGTGTTCCCAGAGGGTAGTTTTGAGAGAGAGGGACATCCAGAAGATGAGAAGTGCAACGGAGTTCTCACTGTGATAGAGGGGGAAAAGGCGAGGAACTATATTGTATTTGACGAGCTGAACATGATTGATGAGGTCAAGGGGGCAGAGTTCGCTATCATGTCCCCAGTCGGATATTCTGGACGCAACAGGACAGCGAAAAATGCAAGGTGGCTATATGGGATAGCTGTAGACCTTGACGGAGTGGAAATGGAGCAGTTAAGAGATGTGTTCCATCAGATGAAGCACGATTTTTTGCCACAATGTACCTACTGTGTGAACAGCGGTCATGGACTGCATTTGTATTATCTCTTTGAGAAGCCAGTACCGCTATACAGACATCTGCAAGACCAGTTAAGGGAGTTCAAGTATGAGCTAATCAGAAAGATATGGAACAGGTACACAAGCACCTATACAGAGCGTGAGCAAGTGCAGTACCAAGGTATCTTTCAAGGCTTCCGTATGGTCGGCACCCAGTCGAAACTAGGAAATCGGTATCCAGTGACAGCTTTTGAAACTGGGGAGCGTGTCACAGTAGAGTATCTGAATGACTTTCTCATGGACGATAGCAAGGCTGTGACAGATTTCAAGTATAAATCCGATTTGAGCCTTGCCGAAGCCAAGAAGAAGTACCCAGAATGGTATGAAAAGAGGATTGTGAGGGGCGAGAAAAAGGGTAGGTGGCATATCAAGAGGGATTTGTACGACTGGTGGTTGAGGAAGATACAGAGCGGAGCGGTGTCAGTGGGGCATAGATACTGGTGTCTGTCTGTGCTTGCATCCTATGGTATCAAATGCGATATACCAGAAGATGAGGTATTGACGGATGCTCTGGAGTTGTTACCTATGTTTGATGATATCAGTGATGATGAACATAACCGCTTTACCAAGCGTGATGTACTGGACGCAATGAATATGTATCAAGAAAACTATGTCACGTACAGCAGAGCCGAGGTTGAGCGTGTCAGCGGTATATCCGTACCGCCGAACAAGAGGAACGGAAGAAAGCAAGAGCAACATATCAAAATTATGAATGCTATTCGAGAGATTGAACACCCAGACGGAGCATGGAGAAACAAAGACGGCAGACCAGACAAGCAGAAGATTGTCGAAGAATGGCGAACAGCACACCCAGAGGGAACACCAAAAGACTGC
>OKUS01000771.1_pt1 | contig 12977 bp, 10 predicted proteins | sample 1606591 | NCBI WGS metagenome assembly OKUS01 (sample SAMEA3882509, study PRJEB24775) | human gut metagenome | biome: human-associated habitat; feature: intestine environment; material: feces | place: Netherlands | collected 2009/2010 | reverse complement strand
TCTTTGCCCAGGTGAACAAAATCGGGCTGTCGGTCATTGGCCAGAGCGAGGGCATTGCCGTGGCGGATAAGAAGATGTACGCCCTGCGGGATGTGACCGCCACGGTCAGCTGCATCCCGCTGATCGCCTCTTCCATCATGTCCAAGAAGCTGGCCTCCGGCTCTGATGCCATCCTGCTGGATGTGACCACCGGCACCGGTGCCTTTATGAAGACCGTGGACCAGAGCATTGATCTGGCTGAGCTGATGGTCGCCATCGGCACCCACCATGGCCGCCGGGTGGCCGCCATGATCACGGATATGGACACCCCGCTGGGCCGCAACATCGGCAACAGCCTTGAGGTCATGGAGAGCATGGACGTGCTCAAGGGCAAGGGCCCTGCCGACCTGACCGAGGTCTGCCTGCAGCTGGCCGCCAATATGCTGGTGCTGGCAGGCAAGGGCGATGCCGCCCACTGCCGCGCTATGGCCGAGGCTGTCATTGCGGACGGCTCTGCCTTTGAAAAGTGCAAGGAAATGTTTGCCGCGCAGGGCGGCGACACCAGCGTACTGCGCGACGCCGACAAGTTCCAAAAGGCAAAGTACAGCTATGAGCTGACCGCCCCCGCCGACGGCTATATTTACAAAAACGACGTCGAGAAGATCGGCAATGCCAGCGTGCTGCTGGGCGCGGGCCGCATCAAGAAGGAGGACAGCATCGACTTTGCCGCGGGCATTACGATGCACAAAAAGCTGGGCGACTACGTCAAGGCAGGGGAGAGCATCTGCACGTTCTATGCCGACGACGAGAGCCTGTTTGCCGCAGCCGAGGAAATGTACCGCGGCGGCCTTGTCATCCGCGATGAGCTGCCGACGCTTCCGCCCCTCGTCTACGCGCGCGTAACGAGTGATGGCGTGGAGCGGTTCTAAATTGAAACACCCGGGAGGAATTCATCCCTCCCGGGTGCTTTATTTTTACGCACCGTTTGCTATGGAATAACGGTTCAGGTGTCCGCCAACTCCACCACCAATTTGGCTTCGGTGGCGGCAATGGCAAGCTGGAGCTTATTCTCTAAGTTCGTCTTTTGCAGCATATTGATGACGTGGAACTTCACGGTGGATGGCTCGATGCCGAGTTCTTTTGCAATCTCGTTATAGGACAGCCCGCGCACAAGACAGCGCAGGACCTTCATCTCGCCTTTGGTGAACTCGGCGCTCATGGCCGTGCCGATCTCCACGCTGGGCGGTGCATCGGGGAAGATATGCTCCCCCGCCATCGTGCGGCGCACGACCTCCATCAGGGTCCCTTCATCGCCGTCCTTATACCACAGGCTGTCCGCGCCCACGGCCTTTGCGCGTGCCAGGACCTGTGTGTCAATAAGCGAGGTCGCCACCACGATCTTGATTTCCGGGTGTGTTTCTCGTATCTTTTTGGCGGCGGCCAAACCGTTTTCGCGGTGTTCGGTCTGCACATCCATCAGGACAAGGTCGATGTCCTCGGTATCGCACAGGATCGGTGCCTCTGCAGCGCCGGGGATAGACACGGCAAGTTGATACCCGTCCTCGTTCTGAATATAGCTTTCAAGCAGGCTCCGGACCAGCTTTTGGTCCTCAACGATCATAGCGCGTATCATAAATGCTCTCCTTATCAGGCAGGGTGACTTCCAGAACAAACACAGGCAGGGAGTGTACGGTTACCGTACCCCCTGCTTTTTCAATACGGCGGCGGAGCGAGGAAAGCCCGCCGCCTTCCTTTATCTCCGCCTTGGGTGGTGCGCCGTTGTTCGTGATGCAAAGGTGCCATGCCTGTGGCCGATGCTCGGAATCGGCGTACAATTCCGTGGCGCCCGCATGCCGCACACCGTTGGAGGTACACTCCCGCAGGATCAGTGCGTAGAGCTCGCGGGTGGCGCGTGCCGCAGGGTACGCACCGCGCAGCTGTACGGCTGCACCCAGAACAGCCGCCCGCCTTTGCATATAGCTCAGCGGGTCCTCTGCAGCATTCTCCTGCCGGGCGCGGCATAGCAGGGAGATGGAGCTTTCCCACTCCGCAGCCTCGCGCTTGATCCGGGCAAGGTCATGCTCATGCCGCAGTGCGCGCCGTGCGGCAAGCAGGGTATGGCCGATGTCGTCATGCACCCGCATCTTCATTTTCAGGATTTCTTCCTCCCGCACAATGTCGGGCATATTGTCATATAAGCGCTTTGCGCGGCGGTTCGCATCGGCAAGGCGCTCGTTTTCCTGCTGCAGCGCAGCGTGCAATGCAGCCAGACGGCTGACATCGGTGGCCATCACCTCGGTGTACGGTATGCCGTATTTGTCCTGCACAGGGCGCACCGCAAAATGGTACACCGTCCCGTCCGGGAATGCGTAGATGCAGGCGGCCTCATCGCGCAGCCGCACACCGCCGCCGGGACTGCGCAGCGCCTGCTCCAGATCCGTAAGGGTCTGCAGATCCCGGCCACAGAGGACTGAGGCGACTTCCTGCATCCTGTGATTGATCAGACGCAGCAGACCATTGCGGTCAAAGTAGCAGATGGCCGCCGGCAACGTGTCGAAGCCTTCCTTGACAGCGTTGCGGGAGATCCGGGAAATCATAGGCTGCCTCCTTCTGCCGGAAACATCGTGAAATACAAAAGTCCGTCCTCATCCCGTTCAAGCTGCATTTGCGGCAGGTCGGGCAGTGCAGCGGGTGCGTCCGTGCATTGAACGCTGCAGCGCAGCCCCCAGCCCTGCGCCGTATGCTCGGCGCAGAAAAGGATCTCCTGCAATCCCGGCAGGGTCGCTTCTATGATGGCTTCAAAGGCGTCATAAATCGCCACGGCGGACGCAGAGGGGATCTTTGCTGTGTCGGCGATCTGTACGGCGCAGCGTATATCACTCAGGCGCAGGCTCTCTGCCGATTCAAACAGGCTCAGCCGCAGCTCCGTGGTGTCGATGTCCTCCGCCTTGTCGCAGACAAAAACAAGGTTGCTGCGCCGCTTGATATAGGTTCCCAAAATGACGATGTGCTTCAGCAGCCGCCGGGCGGTATCGACATCGTCCGTGGCCTTGAGCGCGATCAGATATTCCTGTATCCGTGCCAGCTGGCGGGCTGTGACGGTCTCGATTTTGTCATACAGCCGGTTCTGCTCGCTCAGCTTCAGCCATTGTGCCTTCTGGGCTGTTTCCGCCTGTATGATGTCCCCGATGTCATGCAATTCCTCCTGCGTGAGACGTAACTCCTCAAGCAGAGCCACCAGTTCGGTGATGTCCTCCTGCCAGAAAACATACCCTTTCCGGATCGGGTGGCCGTGAAGCTGGGTCGTGGCGTCCAGCTGGACACTGCCGGTGAGCGCCTGACGCAGCTGCTCCTCGCGGAGCGGCGCTGCCTGCATCGAGCATTGCACAGGCACAAACGCCCGGTCCGTGATCAGACCCTTGGCCATGGATACCTCAAACAGCGTGGCATACCCCATGTTGGATTGGATAAGCCCGCACTGGATGCACGCCTCAAAGGTCGCTGTAAAGGTCAGGCATTGCACCACGGTCATATCACCGGCGATCGCATGCATCCACGGCACATTTAAAATATGCTTGTACAGTAAAGCATAGAGGGCGGCAAAAAAAATCGGCACAAGCGGCAGCCAGAGGATGCGCTTTGTATGCGGAATACGGCAGCGCCGTACAAGGTACACCACCGTGAACACGGCACAGGAAAATATCCACAGCAGACAGAGGTAATATACGAACCGATAGGTGTAATCGGGGCTGCCCAGTACCTCCTGCCCGGGTGGGAACGCAAACGCAAGCTGATGGCAGTCGTTTGTCAGCACGAGGCTGAACAGCACCACAGGGAATACAAAAATCATGTACCGGTACTTGTACAGCGGGGCGGACTGCCCCCGATCCAAAAAGAAAAGCGTATAAAGTGCAAGGGTCGGGATCAGCAGCATCGGGATATAGTACGCATACCACAATCGCCGCAGTATCTCCGGTGTCTGGGCAAAGTCATAGCGGATCAGGCGTATATCCAGCCAGAACAGCATCAGGGCGGCAGCACCCAGCAGGCAGCGGCGGGTCTGTGCTTGCAGGATACGCCACCAGACCGATACCGCCCAGGAAAAGATCAGAATATTATACAGCACCGTGCGCAAAAAGCCGGAATACGGCATATAAAACGCCCGCATCAGGACAGCGCAGAGAATCACCCCTGCAACCGCAGCGGCTAACCACAGATTTCCAAGACGTACCTTTGTCATAGCGTCTGTCCTTTCCCAAAAAGGGTCAGCGTGTCGAAAAACACCGGCTTTGCCATATAGAGAATGTAGGGGCGACCATTGGTCGCCCGCCAGCTTGGCGCAGCAACGCGCTTTCCGAGATGGCTTTCTTACAAGGCATACGGGCACGGGCGAGCAATGCTCGCCCCTACAGGAGTTTTTCGACAGTCTGCCCAAAAGGGTATCGTGCTGTCTTTTTACAGTATTATTATGACGCAATCCGCCTAATTTTGCAATAGTGTTGAAAAAGACGGAAAAAAGTTCAAAAAAACTATCCAAATGGTGGGGGCAAAAATTCTTCCGATCCTGTATGATGAAATTGACAAATAGTATTCTTTGCAGGGAAGGAGGGCTGCGCCGTGCGAAGGATCGTTTTGGACGCCCAATACTCTGTGATGACGAGCGCATTGACAATGGCACTGAAACACGGCAGACCGGATTTTCAGGTACAAAACGCCGGCCCTAAGACAAAGGATATTGTAAAGCTATGCCGTTCCTGCAGGGCGGATGTCCTGCTGCTGGAGGTCTGCCCGCATCCGCCGCGCACCCTGCAGGACAGACTGCTGCTGGCAAACGACCTGCGGGATGTCTGCCCGCACTGCAAAACGGTACTGCTTGTGGATGAGGCCGAATATCCCGAACTGGCTACCGCCGTGTGTCTGGCAAAAAAGGATCACATTGTCGATGATTTCGTCTACGCTTCCGTCTCGCCTGCCTATCTGAGCGCTATGATGGACACTTTATGACCAAAAGGAGGACAGCTATGAAAAAAGTACAACGAACGCTCGCTGCCGCATTGGCAGCCATGATGCTTATGGCTTTGGCCGGTTGCTCCAAGGGGGATGTAACCAAAGAGGTCAATTCCGGCTTATCCGACCTGAAAGCGCAGGCCGCCGAACCGGCTGTTGAACCCCAGACGGAGACCCCGGCAGAGCCCAAGACCGACGCGGCATCCGAACCTGCATCGGAGCCCGCTGCAGAGCCGGAGCCGGAAGCCACCGCCGAACCGGCCCCAGCTTCCGCTCCTGCGGACAATCCCGATTATCCATCGGCTGCCGGCCTGAACACCCAGACGCTGGAGGCATTCGGTTCAGACTACACACTGACACTCAACGTAACCTGCCCCGACAAGGGCTGGTACAAGTCCGTTTCGCCCCGTTTCGCGGATATCAAGCTGTTCCCGACCGATGACCCCAGCCATATCTTCTCCGGTGACCCGCGCATAACCTTTGAGCTGCAAAGCGGTCTGGACAAAATCAACTACTATTACGACAGCTTTGAAAACGTGGAGGAGCTTGCCACGCGCACCATCGGCGGCGTGGAGATGGCCGGACGCACCTACAAAAACGTAGGTATGTGGTGGACGGAATACTACGGCGAGATGCCCACCGGCGGCTGGCTGGCCATCAAGATCTCCGGCGTAGACATCGACCCCGGCACCGAGGGCGACACCATTCTGAACAGCGTCACCTTTGGCTAAGCACAGGCAGGTTACTGCACTCTCAACCGAAAGGCGGGTGAACCAACCATGAAAAGAAGCTGTGCCGTACTATTGGCGGCGGTGATGCTGCTGTCGGCGGCAGGCTGCGCACAGGACAGCAAGCGGCCCGAGCCGACCGAACCGGCCGCAAGCGCTGTGAGCGCGACCTCCGCTGAAAATGTTGAAGCTACGGAGGAAACCCCGCAAAAGCCGCAGTCCTCCCGCAGGTTTGATGATTCACGCATCTCTACGCTGTATGACGAGCGGTTTACCTACACCGACCCCTACGGCATCGAGGACACCTACTTTTACCAGGTGCCGCAGATCGACGACGACACCGAGGGCGCAAGGAACATCAACGAGATGATTGGCTACCGCTTCGGCTATCTGGTGGAGCGCGCGCTGGACGCCCGTTCCCGCAATGACTTTATCGACACAAGCTACATCATCTGGGTCAGCAACTGGGACGGTCCCCTGCTGAGCCTGCAGATCACCAGCTCTGACGCGATGTACAACCACGATGTGGGTTCGTACCATTACAATTTTGCCACCGGGCAGGAGCTTTCCAACCCGGAGATGCTGGCGCATCTGGGCTACACCGACGACGCCAAGGTGATGCACGCGCTGGAACGCGCAGTAGCGCAGCATTTTGACACCTACTACGGCTACATCGACCCCGACCAGACCGCCATGCTGTACATGATGCGCGCGCAGAGCCTGAGCAATCTGGACGGACTGTACAGCTACTATTCCCTGTATCCGAAATACAGCCACGGTTTTGTTGCCACGGTTCCGATGTACACCCCCGCCGGGTCGGGAATGTACTGGACGGATGTTCAGGTCGACCCCGACAAGCGCCAAGGCAGCGGCCAGATCCTGCACGGGCAGGATGAATGGTTCACCTGCGATGTAAGTGCCGACGGCGCTGTGACGGTGCGTGCCTTGACCGACTATGTTACCCCTGACGGCGCTATGACCTACCAGACCATGAAGGAATGGTACGAGTTGGGCGACAAGACCGAGTTTGCGGTCAGCGGCTGCTACGGCGACTATATAAAGATGCTGATGACCAGCATCGGGCAGGACTACGCCCCCTATGTTTTCCTTCTGACCGAGAACGGCAATGTCGAATACATTGATGTCATCAGCGGCGCACAGTGCGGCACGATGGTCAACGGCGGTCCGCTCTTCGGCATCAACGGCATTGTCCGGTTTGAGACCGGCACGGCCTACGATGCGGAGTACGGTGCCGAGTACACGACCGTGTACGGCGTTTCCCGCGATAACGAAAAGTTCAACCTGATGGAGGCTGTCTGGAACACCGCCCCACTGAGCATTCCGAGCATGATAGGCTCCTTTGTGAGTGAGGAGACCGGCACCTGGTTTGAAATCTGCGAGGATCAGCCGAACTTCTACACCGGCGAATACACCAATGGCCAGAGGATTCCGGCCACATGGGACAGCAGCATCTCCTACCTTGGTATGGATGACCGCGGCTGGATCTGCTCCGTCTCGCTGTTCCGTATGGATTCAGGGCGTACACAGCGCGAAACGCTGGCTATGATGCCCGATGATTACGGCGGCGTCAATGTAATGCACATCGGTGGGGAATCCCTTCTGAACCTGCCGCAGCAGGAAGCTGTATGGTTTGAAATGACACAGGAATAAGCAAGGTTCTAAAATATTACTTTATAAAAGGAGGCAGACACTATGGCAACATGTACGCAATGTGGTGCCGAGTTAAAGCCCGGCGCTAAATTCTGCGAGAATTGCGGAGCAAAAGTATCCGTACCGCAGCCCGCCGCACAGCCCGCAGCTGTGCCCCAGCCCCCGGTTCAGCCGACTCAGGCTGCACCTGCGCCCCCGCAGCCCCAGGCAAGCGGCGGCAATCCCTATGCAGGCGGCGCACCTGCCGCCCCACAGCCCCAGACGAACGCAGCGAATCCTTACGCAGGCAATGCGCCCGGCACACCGCCGCAGACCGGCGCAGGCGCACCGCTTTACGCCGGAAACACACCCCCGCCTGCGTCCACACCGCCGGATGCTCCCCATGCTGTCACGCCGCCGCCACCCGGCGGCACGGGTGGCAACCCTTACGGCAATGTAGCCCCCGGCGGCAAGCCCAAGCGCCCCCGCGCACCAATGACCCCCAAGCGGATGATCCTGATCGCCATCCCGGTGATATTCCTGCTTATGATCATCGTAACAATGATTAGCGGCTCTATCCGCACCGGCAAGCCGAACGCCGGTGACCCGAATCAGGGCACCTGGGAAGCAGCCTACGCCGAGATCGGCGGCTCCGTGACGCAGGTCGAGGATGCCTTCGGCAGCGGGTTCCTGATGGACCTGAATGATAAGGGCAAGTGCGTTGTAACGGTGGACGGCACCAAGTCCTACGGCAAGTGGACGCTGAACGGCGGGGTCTTCCAGCTGGATTGCGGCGGCCTGAGCTGCACCGGCACCCTGCAAGACGAGATCCTGACCCTGAACGATGTGCAGGGACAGGGCGTAACGCTCTACTTCGTCAAGTCCGGCAGCACCATGCAGCAGCCTCTGGACGGTGACAGCATGACCCAGGGCACCACCGCAGGCAGCGATACCGATGTGGGCATCTATGTGCTGGAATCCGCCTCCGACAGCGAGTACACCCTCTCCAAGGAGGAGCTTGCCCTCGTCGATATGGAGGACTTCTACATTGAGCTGCGCGCGGACGGCACCGGCGAAACCTACATGGAGGATTTTGTCACCTTCCAATGGAAGGACGGCAACTTCTACGCGCTGACCGACCCCGATACCCCGGCCATGACCTACACCCGCGAGGGTGACCTGCTGACCATTGAGTTTGACGGTATGACCATGGTCTTTAAGCGCAGCGACACCAAGCCTGAAATCGACCCCGCTTTGCTGGACGGCGGCGATGACGAATATGACGGCGACGGCTGGATCGACGGCCCGGATGAGCCTGACCCGCCCTACACCTACGATGACGGCAACACCTACGATGATTTGGGCAACACCAACTGGTACGGCTGGTTCCGGATGGAAAACTACAAGAATGTACCGAACCGTGATTACTTTGACACCGACACCTACGATTGCTGGGGCTACATCGGTGAGAGCGATGACGGCAGCCACTACTTTGAGGTTTACCGTGACGGTATGCCCGATGACCCGGTCATCACGATGTGGGTCAATGTCTATGATGACCATATCGAGCCTATCCTGGACGGCTACGACTGGGTGCTTGACCAGAACATAACCGAGAGCGATGCGTATAAGTTCAACCTGTACCCGTATAACGACAGCATCTCGCTGTTCATGTATGACTACGAGGGCGACGACGGCACGGCCTGTGCGGTCAGCTTCTACATGAGGCTGGACGGCACCGAGTGGAACGAGGAGCTCGAGGAGCTGCCGCCCCGCTATGAGGAGTACAAGGCCGCCCTGGCCAACAAATGACGACCTGATTTATCTGTAACAAAACGGGGCGGGTCCTGCCCGCCCCTGACATAGGAGGATCACTATGGGACTTATCAGAGCTGCAATGGGCGCTGCTGGCGGCGTTATGGCCGACCAGTGGAAGGAATACTTTTATTGTGAAGCCATGCCGGCTGACCTGTTGGCTACCCGCGGCTGGAAACGCCAGAGCGGACGCAGCGCCAACACAAAGGGCAGCGACAACATCATTACAAACGGCTCCATTGTGGCCGTTGCCGACGGCCAGTGTGCCATGATCGTGGAGCAGGGCAAGGTCGTGGATATCTGCGCCGAGCCGGGTGAGTACACCTACGATACCGGCAGCGCTCCCTCGCTCTTCAGCGGCGACCTGTCCGACTCTATCGGCGCAGTGTTCCAGAACATCGGCAAGCGCTTTACCTTCGGCGGCGAGGCCCCGATGGATCAGCGCATCTATTACTTCAACACCAAGGAGCTGGTGGGCAACAAATACGGCACGCCCAGCCCGGTGCCCTTCCGCGTGGTGGATCAGCGCGCCGGCATCGACATCGACATTGCCATCCGCTGCTTCGGTGAGTACAGCTACCGCATCACCAACCCCATTTTGTTCTACACCAATGTCTGCGGCAACGTGGAGGAAGGCTACACCCGCGATGAAATCGACGGGCAGCTGAAATCCGAGCTGATGACCGCCCTGCAGCCCGCCTTTGCCAAGATCAGCGATATGGGCATCCGCTATTCCGCACTGCCTGGCCACACGATGGAGCTTGCCGAGGCCCTCAACGATGTGCTCTCCGCCAAGTGGGGCAAGCTGCGCGGCATTGAGATCGTATCCTTCGGTGTTTCCAGTGTGAAGGCCAGCGAGGAAGACGAGCAGATGCTCAAGGAAATGCAGCGCAACGCAGCCTTTATGGACCCGACCCGTGCCGCTGCGCATCTTGTCGGTGCACAGGCCAGCGCTATGCAGACCGCAGCCGGCAATCAGGGCGCAGGCCCCGCCATGGCTTTTATGGGCATGAATATGGCCGGTGCAGCAGGCGGTATGAACGCCCAGAACCTGTACCAGATGGGTGCCCAGCAGCAGCCCGCCGCACAGCCCGCCCCGGCCCCGGCCTCTGCCCCCGCAGGCTGGACCTGCAGCTGCGGCCAGACCGGCAACACCGGCAAATTCTGCGCAAACTGTGGCAGCCCCAAGCCTGCCCCGGCCCCCGCAGCCGGCAGCTGGGTATGCAGCTGCGGCACCTCTAACACCGGTAAGTTCTGCTGCAACTGCGGCAGCCCCAAGCCCGCACCGGCCCCCGCCAAGTGCAGCCAGTGTGGTTGGACCCCGGATGACCCGGCCCATCCGCCCAAGTTCTGCCCGGAGTGCGGTAAGCCGTTTGGCCAGTGATGCGCAAAAAAATTGCTGCGGTGCTTTGCGCCGCAGCCGCTTTTCTGACAATGTCCGGCTGTAAAAAAGCGCCGCCCGGCACACTGACCGGTATCAGCATCAGTTATTCCGGTATGTGCTATGACGACACCTATGGGTTCAGCATAAGAAATGACCCGGTTGACGGCTGCCTTTTCAGCTGTAATTACAAGGAGGATGAATGGGTGGAGCTGGAAAATATCCCGGTTGAGGACACCCATTGGCAAGAAGCCCTGGCTCTGGCAGAAAAGCTGGGGCTGGAAAGCCTGCCGGACGAAAAGAAAAATTCTCCCGGCTTATTTATCACCGATGAAACGTTAGATAGCGTTTGCCTGATTTACAAGGCTCCGGATGACGAGATCGTCTACCGTTATCTGGATGCCGATGGCAATACGCGCAGCGCCCTGCGCGATTTTTTTGAGGATCTGGCAGGGCAGCTGCAAACCGAAGGAAAGAGAGGTGACGCATAATGGCAACGCAGCTTACCAACTACCAATGCCCTGCCTGTACCGGTCCGCTTCACTTTGACGGTGCCAGCGGAAAGCTGGTCTGTGACTTCTGCGGCAGCAGCTACGATACTGCCGAGATCGAAGCGCTCTATGCCGAAAAAGAAGCCGCTGCCGAAACCGCGGCACAGAATAAACAAGCACCGCCGCCAGACTCCGTCTGGAGCGAAAACGAGGCCGCCGGGCTGCGCAGCTATTCCTGCCCGTCCTGCGGCGCAGAGCTGATCTGTGACGAGACGACCGCCGCGACAAGCTGCCCGTACTGCGGCAATCCAACGGTCATCGCGGGGCAGTTCAGCGGCATGCAGCGGCCTGAGCTTGTCCTGCCGTTTGTGCTGGATAAGAACGCCGCCAAGGCCGCACTGAAAAAATACTATCGCGGGAAGAGATTCCTGCCCAATGCCTTCTCTTCGCAGAATCATATCGAGGAGATCAAGGGCGTGTATGTCCCGTTCTGGCTGTTCGATGCCAACGCCTCCGGCTCGGGCCTATATGAAGCCACGACCAGCTCCAGCCACCGCAACGGCGATTACGTCATCACCACGACCAAGCACTATGATGTCCGCCGCGCCGGTACCACGCAGTTCATGGGCGTTCCGGTGGACGGCTCGACCAAGATGCCCAACGGCCACATGGACGCCATTGAGCCGTATGACTACCGCGCGTTCCAGCCCTTCTCGACCGCGTACCTGCCGGGCTATATGGCAGACAAATACGACGAGGACGCCGACACCTGCCAGGCCCGCGCCCACAGCCGGATGCAGAATTCGGTCAGCAGCGAGCTTTCGGCCAGCATTACCGGCTACAACAGCGTAAGCACCCTGAGCGAGAACATCAGCATTGATTACACCGCCAAGCACTACGCACTGCTGCCGGTCTGGATGCTGCACACCAAGTGGCAGGGCAAGGATTATCTGTTCGCCATGAACGGGCAGACCGGCAAGCTGGTCGGCGATCTGCCGGTTGATAAGCGAAAGGTGGCCGCCTGGTTTGCAGGCATCAGTGTTCCGCTGATGATCCTGCTTGCCATCCTGCTTTGAAAGGGGGAAACAGAGTATGAAAAAGAAACTGTTTTCTCTGCTTACGGCACTGCTGCTGTGCCTGTTCTGCGCCGTACCGGCGTTTGCCGAAATGCCGCTGGTGATGGACACCTACGAGCTGTTCAAACCCGAAGCGACCGCTGAATTGGAACAAAAGGCGCAGGACGCCAGTGCCGGACACGGTGTCAACGTCTACCTGCTGACGGTGCCTGACATCGGCGGGCAGAATGTGCGCGAGTTTGCCAAGGATTGGTACCGCGACTATGACCTTGGCTACGGCGAGGGCAAAAGCGGTATCCTGTTCCTGATTGCGCTGGATTCCCGCGATTATGTCACGATCACCTACGGCGGCGGCGTGACCGCCTTTACCGACTACCGCATCGCGCAGATCGAAGATAAGATCGTGCCGATGCTCTCGGACGGAACGTATTACAAGGCCTCCGACACCTACATAGAAAAGTGCGCTGACACGATGGATTTCTATGCCGAAAAGGGTGCACCGCTGGACAGCGGCAACGACCCCGCCAAGGGTTGGATCAAGTGGGTGTTTGTGTTTGTCATTCCGCTGGCTGTAGCGTGTATTGTCTGCGGCATCTTCTATGCGCAGATGAAAACTGCCAACGAGCAGACCCATGCCAACGCCTACATGCCCGCCGAGGGTCTGGCGCTGTCCGTGGTGGAGGACACCTACACCCACACCACCGAGACCGAAACGTACGACCCCGTCAAGAACGACAGCTCGAGCAGCTCGAGCGGCTCGAGTACCGACAGCGACGGCTTCGGCGGCAGTTCCGGCGGAAAATTCTAAGGCAATACCGCATAATTCTAAGTGCCGATACGGCGAGCGAGG
>OKUS01000753.1_pt1 | contig 13246 bp, 7 predicted proteins | sample 1606591 | NCBI WGS metagenome assembly OKUS01 (sample SAMEA3882509, study PRJEB24775) | human gut metagenome | biome: human-associated habitat; feature: intestine environment; material: feces | place: Netherlands | collected 2009/2010 | reverse complement strand
CAGCTTCAGCAGTTCTTCAAAGTCAGCAGGACTTTGTGATAATGCGTTGTCAATCGCCACACGAAGCAGCTCTCGGTGAGAGGGCTTTGCCTGATCGCCCAGCCATTTGTTATAGCTCTTTCCGTGAGGTTTCGGATTCTCTACAATGGACAGTCCATTCTCAATACAGATGGTGTCACTTAGCCGACGAACCGCCTTGGTGCTGCCCCAAAAGTTTCGGAATTTCCGGTCATATTCTAAGCTGACCGATGACCAGATAATGTGATTATGAATGTGCGACTTGTCTATGTGGGTGCAGACCACAAAGGCATGATTGCCCTTGGTAAACCGCTTGGCAAATTCTACACCCAGACGGTTGGCTTCTTCCGGCGTGATTTCACCGGGTTTGAATGACTGGCGCACATGGTAAGCGATCACATCATCCGTCCCGCGCACCCGCCCGGTGGCGGCGATATACTGCCGCTTCGCCAGCAGAAACTCTGCATCGGCGGTCCGGCTGTCACAGCCATAGCCGGTAATTAGTTTTCCGTTGTCAGTCTTTTGCGGATTTGCCACATAATCAATAATATCGCTGATTGCTCGGCTCTCCGTGCGTCCCTTGCCGATATGCAGGGGCATGATGCGTGTGGTTGCCATAGAAGGGCCTCCTTTCCAAAAAAGAAACGGCCTGCATGGTGCAGACCGCTTTCGTTATTCTATAAAATCATTCTCATCAAGAAAATCAAAATCGTCATCGGTGTCCTCTAACTGTTTTGGAGAAAACCTCATCTCGTATTGTTCTTTCGCCAGCGCACGGACTTCCGGGCGCTTATCTTCCATTCGGTTTTTCAGCCAGGAAATTTGTTCCTTTGATAATCGCCAGGGGAGATTTAGCAAGCGATTTATTGTCATTTGCTCCGCTTGTTTTTCCGGCGGCAAAGAAGCACAGGATTTACAGATATGAGCCGCATGGCCTTTGCCGGAAAATTTTTCGTTGGCTTTGTATTCTCCGCAGACTTTGCAATAATGACCGTGTTTTTTCATAGGCTCGATCTCTTTTCACATAGAGCGTATAAACTGCGAACCGCCCCCATGATGATGCTCCACTCCAGATCTGCCGCATAGGAAAACTTCCTGCGGTAAGATTCCCAAAGTTTCTGCATCACAGGACTGCTTTCCACTTCATTCAAAATATCCACAGCTTCTGCAAGATGCCGTTCGGTTCCGCGTTTTTTGGCAGTTGCCAACAGTGCATCATAGAGCGTCTGCCGGTTCAATGTGTTCCCGTGGAGCTGATCCAGAATATAAATGTCATAGAAATCTCTCATGCGGGTGTTGGTGGTGGTTCTGGTGATGATTGTTTCCAGCTTTTCAGCCAGAACGGTTTCCAGATTGTATGCCCAAATGTCAATGGAGCGATCTTCCAGCATCAGCTTGAAAGAGTAGCGTACCTCCCTGGGGGTAATGGCATCCCCTGTGGAAATGTCAATCTTCAAAGGTGTCACCACACCGTCAAAGGTTGTAGTCATGCTGACCCGAATCCCAGGATACTCCGCTTCATCCATAATCTCTGAAATGCTTTTCAGCTGAAATTTGACGCCATCATCAATCGGTACACTCACAATAGCAGAAATCAGGTTCTCGATGTCCTCTACATTAACATTGGCTCCTTTTACAGTAGCGTCCAAGTCCATCGTGGAACGGGCATCCAGTCCAACCATTGCCGCTACCAGCATCCCGCCTTTCAGAATAAATTTATCACGATATTCAGAAAGGGAAATACGCTCCAGAAAACGCTCCATCATATAGTTTCGCATTAAAAGCTGTGCATCCGCAGATTTTTCTCTGGAAAGATTGCGAATCAAATCTTTTAGCTGCCTTGCTGTCTTTATCATAAAAGCACCTCCAAATACTGCCGTAAAATTTTTTCAACCCGGAACATACCGGCATACCGCATCAAAGTCCGCAGATCCTTGTCCTTTCTTCTGGCATACATCTTCAGCGCACCTTGAAAAGTCTGTATTTCTATGCTGCTTCGGCTGCGGAGCAGATCGCAGATGGTGCGCTCCATATCATAGACAGGAACCGTATGCCCAAAAGGTGTTTGGCCAGTTGTCAGCCCTACCTCATATAGTTCTGGTTTGATGGTGTAAACAGAAAGGCCCTCTGCCTTTAAGCGAGTGGTGCTGTACCCTCTGCGCACCGTGATAGCGTATGGAGATGGTTCCCGGTCTGTCAAGTCATGGAAAAATAGCGCTGATTCATGGGAAAATACTGCCTGACCACATCGCAGATGTAACAGAAACATCGCATCAATCCAGGTGTCCTCGGAGACATAAATTCCGTGAGCAACCTGCTGAAGATTTTTCTCTTTGACATATTCATAAAAAATGGGTTTTACAATTCCGCTGGCGATTACCTGTGCGGTTTGCAGCATCCCATCATGCTCGGTCAGAAGTCTGTCTAATTGCTCAAACCGTTCTGATTTGGTCACATCCATCACTTCCTTTCGTGCTACTATTATGCACTGATGTAGCACAGAAGTAAATACAGCAATTTAACAGACACTGTCTGGCATTTTTGTGACCGCACATTTTATCCATAAACCAAATCCTGAATGGCAAACTTCAAGTCCTGCACCTTGCCCAGCAGCCAGATGGCAGCCATCGGCAGACCATAGGGACTAATAAGGAATGCCATCACCAGCAGGATAATACCGTTTTGCAGGGAACAGGTCAGCAGAACCGCCACACCCAGCAGGGCGATCACCATGCTGATAAGCCCCAGCACCAGACCGGAGACATAGACGATCCCCACACAAATCCAAACGAACAGGGTCAGCGCCAGAATCACCGGAACCATCACGATCTTCAACAGCAGCTTCAACAAAAATACCAATGCCCTCATTGTTATGCCTCCTCCCAAAATCACAGTTCCTGTTCCTGATTCCATTATCCCTGTCTCACAGCCAAAAGGCAAGGATACGGGCAAAAAGAAAAAGCGGAGGAAGGCGCGGCGAAGAAACGCCGTTCCTCCCTCCGCAGATGGGGTATTTGTCCCGGTTACGAAAGTTTGGAGAGTTGTGTCAGTATCTCTTTAACTCCGTCCCATAACTGTTCCTGCCGCTGGGATATATCCTCCAAATCGACATCATAAATCCGCCCGGTCTCATGCACCTTGCGGGTCAGCTGGTTTAAGTTGTTGCTGCTCCGGCGCAGCAGGGATACCAGTTCTTTCAGTTCCGGCAAATCCAGCTGCACCACATAGCCGTCCACAGCCATTTTCCGCAGATAGGCGCTCAGGTTTTTTGTCCCAAACTGTGCCATTTTCTGCTGAATCAACTCCATTTCATCAGCGGATACCCAAAACAGAACCGGCACATCCCGCTTGCGCTTGGGGCTGCTCATCGCTCCGGCTCCCGTTTTTTCGGGGCGGCAGACTTATGGGCGGGCAACTCCTGTTTGAGCTTTTGCAGGACAGAACTTTTCTGCTGTTCTTGAGCGACTTTTCGGAACTGTCTGGTGAACAGGTCGGTCAAACCGGGATTGACCTGATCTACCACCAGATAGGCACAGTGGCGGGAAGCGCCGCTGTCCTCCAGCGTAGGAATGTTTTTTGCCCATGCTTTATTGTCCTGAGAGATACGCCCGTCATAGTTCTTGCGCTGGATGGTGTTGGCAAGAATAAACTGTACCCGTTCCGTCCCGAACTTTTCCAGCACATCTTTGACCGCCGCCTCCGTATCCAGCCGATTCTCTGCATAGTGGGCGCTGATGGTCTGCTCAATGGCTTCTTTGCAGGCGCTGTTCGCCTGATATGAGAGGTTGTACTGTGCCATTTCCCCATGCTCGGACGCATAGGCAGCAGAATGGGGATAGACCGGTGTTGTTCGCAGTTCCTCTTTGGCTCTGCACACATCGTCGGCACGGTTCTCAATGCTGTCCCGGATCACATCCATATAGCCGGTCTCCAGCTTTTCAAAATAGCGGTACACATCCGCCAACGGAGAGGGAGATTCCAAAAGTGCCTGAGCCTGGGTGTCGGTCAGCTCCAGCTCCTCCATCGCCATCACAATATCCTCACGGACAGTATATTCATAGGTGTGGTGCAGGATTTCTTCCGGGGGCTGGCTTTTCAGCCAGTCCCGGAACTTGTCCTGTTCGGCAGCCATCTTTTCATAAAGGGCTGTATTCAGATCGTTAGTATTCATGTTATCGCACCTCCTCATGCTGTTTTGGTTTCTTGTCTGTACTACGGGGTTGCACCGGGCGTTTTAGGTTATCCAGCACCGAAGGCCGTGTGCTTTTGGCAACAACAGCCTCGGCGTGTGCCTGTCCCTTTCCGTCGATGTTGAGCAAAGTATCCAGCTCCACCAGACGGGCATTTTTGCTTCGCAGTTCTTCTTCATAAAGGAATGGCTTTCCGACTTCCTCCTTTGCGGCAGCCTGCTGCTGATAGAGGTTATCCAGCTGGGCCTTTGCCGCCTCCAGACGCTGGGGCATCTGGGCGAGGGCATTGTCGATACGGGTAAGATTTCCGCGAGGGTCTGTACCAAGGGTTGCCCGGTGGGTCATCTGTCCTTTCAGCAGGAGCGTATACTCCTGTTTCCAAGCGGAAAATTCCACGGATATGGCATAGCCCCGGTAGCTGCCGATCTGCACTGGATCGGATGTTTTGACCTCCTTGCAGGCATCCAAAAGGGCTGCGCCGGCGTTCTCCTTATCGGTCAGCAGATCGCCGCGGATTTCCATACCAGCAAAACCGTCCTCCGGGTGCGGGTGCGCTGCCAAAACCTCCAGATCGGATTCAAAGCCCTTGATAAAGCCTTTGTGCTTTTCAATCTCCTCCGGGAAGTATTTGAGCAGCTGGTCCTCCAGACGATATTGCTTGCTCTGGTGGTCGGCTTTCATCAGCTTCAGGCGGGATACCTCCACATCCAAATCCATACGCTCCTTGATGCGGGGATCTCCGGCACACAGAGCCTTGATCTCTGCAAAACTGAGGGCGGTTTCATCCACATCATCGCAGGAGCGCACCGGCGATTTAGAAGTCATGATCTGGCTGATGAATTTTTGCTTATTCTCCACCGTCTGCCAGAGGTATGCGTCAAAGGTTCCTTCGGTCACATAGCGGTACACATGGACAAGAGGATTCTGGTTGCCCTGGCGCTCGATACGGCCCTTGCGCTGGGCAAGGTCTCCCGGTCTCCACGGACAGTCCAGGTCATGAAGTGCCACCAGACGGTCCTGCACATTGGTGCCTGCGCCCATCTTGGCGGTGCTGCCCAAAAGGACACGCACCTGACCGGTACGGACTTTAGAGAACAGCTCCTTTTTCCGCACTTCGGTGTTGGCTTCATGGATAAAAGCGATCTGGTCGGCAGGCATTCCCTGAGCAATGAGTTTCTGACGAATATCGTCATATACCGTAAAGACCGGTTCCTGCTCCGGCAGAGGCACAGCGCCTTCCAATGCGTGAAGCAGTGGATTATCCAGCGTTTTCGCCGCCTTGCTTGCAGGAGCTTTTGCCTGCGGTGTAGAAATGTCGCAGAACACCAGCTGGGTCAGCTTGTCAGCTTTGCCATCCCGCCAGATCTGCATGATGTTGTCCACGCACTGATTGACCTTTGTGCCAGGTTCATCCGGCAGCATCTGGTTGACGATTCTCTGGTCCAGGCCCAGCTTACGGCCATCCGAGGTAATCTTGAGCATATTGTCCTGGGACGGGTCAACGGTTCCGCTGTGTACCAGCGATGCCCGTTCCGAAAGAGTCTTGACCATTTCCTGCTGATGTTCGGTAGGCTGCGCCACGATGTTGTGGTATTCCACCTCCGGGGTGGGCAGGTTCAGTTGGTCGGCGGTCTTGATGTCCGCCACTTCTTTGAACAGGTTCATCAGCTCCGGCAGATTAAAGAACTTGCTGAATCTCGTTCTTGCCCGGTAGCCGGTGCCTTCCGGTGCCAGCTCCAATGCTGTGACGGTCTCTCCAAATCGGGAAGCCCAGCAGTCGAAGTGGGTCATGTTCAGTTCTTGCAGGCGTTCATACTGAAGATAACGCTGCATGGTGTAAAGCTCGGTCATGGAGTTGCTGACCGGTGTGCCGGTGGCAAAAATCACGCCACGGTTTCCGGTGATCTCATCCATATAGCGGCACTTGGCAAACATATCGGAGGATTTCTGCGCGTCCGATGTGGAAAGACCAGCCACATTCCGCATTTTTGTGTATAGAAACAGGTTTTTATAGTTGTGGGCCTCGTCCACAAACAAACGGTCCACACCCAGCTGCTCGAAGGTTACCACATCGTCTTTTCGCCCCTCGGCTTGCAGCTTTTCCAGTCTGGCTTCCAGAGACTTTCTGGTACGCTCCAGCTGCTTGACGGTAAAACGCTCGCCGCCGCTGGCCTGTACCTCTGCAATCCCTTCGGTGATCTCGTCGATCTGCTCATAGAGAAGCCGTTCCTGACGCTCCCGGCTGATGGGGATACGCTCAAACTGGCTGTGTCCCATGATGATGGCGTCGTAGTCACCGGTCGCAATACGGGCGCAGAACTTCTTGCGGTTATGGGTCTCAAAGTCCTTTTTGGTTGTGACTAAGATGTTGGCAGAAGGATAGAGGCGCAGAAACTCCGATGCCCACTGCTCAGTCAGGTGGTTGGGAACCACAAAGAGAGATTTCTGGCACAAGCCCAGGCGTTTGGCTTCCATCGCAGCGGCCACCATCTCAAAGGTTTTGCCCGCGCCTACTTCGTGTGCCAGCAGGGTATTTCCGCCATACAGCACATGGGCGATGGCACTTTTCTGGTGTTCCCGCAGGGTAATGGCCGGGTTCATGCCGCCAAAAGTGATATGGCTGCCATCATACTCGCGGGGACGGGTAGAGTTCATTTCTTCGTTGTACTGGCGCACCAAAGTCTGGCGGCGCTCCGGGTCTCTCCAGATCCAGTCCCTAAAGGCTTCCCGGATAGCCTGCTGTTTTTGGGCAGCCAGGGTGGTCTCCTTGGCGTTCAGCACGCGGCGCTCTTTTCCGTCTGCGTCCTCTATGGTGTCATAGATACGGACATCCCGCAGGTTCAGGCTGTCCTCCAAAATCTTGTAGGCATTGGCACGGCTGGTTCCGTAGGTGGTGTAGGCTGCCACATCGTTGTAGGATACGGAAGATTTCCCCTTGATCTGCCATTCAGCGGTAAAGGACGAATAGTTGACCTCGATACTGCGCTGGAGATAAAACGGGGTGTTGAAGGTCTCGCACATAAACTGCTGGATGTACTCTTTGTCGATCCAGGTAGCGCCCAGACGCACCTCGATCTCCGACGCATCCAGGTCTTTGGGCTGGGCGGCGGTAAGAGCTTCCACATTGACTGCATAAACCGGGTCCTGCTGTGCCGCCCGCTGCGCCTGACGCAGTTTGCGGCGTACATTGCCGGAAAGGTATTCATCAGCAGTCACATAATGGGGTGTGCTGTCTTTCTCCAACTGTCCCGGTACACGGAAGATCACGCCTTGCAGTTCTCCGGCCAGTTCTTCTTTTGTTTTTCCGGTAAGCTGGCTCATATAGCCCATATCCACGCAGGCTTTTTCCGAGATGGACACCGCCAGTGCTTCACTTGCCGTATCCACCACAGCCACCGCCTGATGGGGCTTGATGGTCCGTTTGGTGAACATATCCGCCTTGCGTTCCAGCTTTCCGTCCTCGTCGATGACTTCCAGCGCACAGAGCAGGTAATAGGAAGAATCGTCTGCATAGGCCAGGCGGTTTGCACGGTCATTGATAAGGCCATATTTTTCAGAAAAGCTGTCATATAGGCTGTTCAGTTCCGCCTGCTTCTCCCGAATGGTGCTGTCCGGAACCGCTGCATCCATCTGAAGGTCGATCAGTTCCTGCACACAATCACGCAGTCCCACAAGACCTTTTACGCGGGCTTCTGCGGTGGTGTTGAGATCCGGGCGCACCATGCGGCTGTTTTCCCGGTAGTACACCTGCCCGTCTACAATGGCATAGGAATAGTTCTTCACATTGGGGTCGGCAGGAATGGAGGTGTCAATGGCTTCGCCTTCGCCCAGCTCCGGCAGCTCTGCCTCCTGATAAGTGCCATGAATGTACTTCACAGCATCATGCAGCTGGTCGGAAAGCTCCAGTCCCTCGATAGGGTTCACGGTGTAGTCCATACCATGAGCAGTGCTTACCGGCTCCTGTCTGCCCAGCACCATTTCCGGGTGGTCGATAAAATACCGGTTGATGGCAAATCCGTCCTCCGTCTGTCCGGTTTGAGTCCATTCCGGCACGATGTCCAGCGGGCGGTCCCGCTTTTGGAGGAAGATGATGTCCGATACCACCTCGGCACCGGCATTCTTTTTGAACGCGTCATTAGGCAGACGGATAGCTCCCAGCAGCTCAGCACGCTGGGCAAGATAGCGGCGCACGGTGGAATCCTTGGCGTCCATGGTATATCGGGAGGTCACAAAAGCTACCACGCCGCCGGGACGCACCTGGTCGAGTGCTTTGGCGAAAAAGTAGTTATGAATACTGAAATTCAGCTTGTTGTAGGCTTTGTCGTTGACCTGATACTGACCGAACGGCACATTGCCGATGGCAAGGTCAAAGAAGTCACGCCTGTCGGTGGTCTCAAAGCCGCCTACTGTGATGTCCGCCTTGGGATAGAGCTGCTTTGCGATGCGCCCGGAAACAGGGTCCAGCTCCACGCCGTACAGACGGCTGTTTCGCATTTTCTCCGGCAGCATACCAAAGAAATTGCCCACACCCATAGACGGCTCCAGAATATTTCCGGTCTCAAATCCCATACGGTCCACCGCTTCATAGATGGCCTGAATGACCGTAGGGCTGGTGTAATGGGCGTTGAGGGTGGAGCTTCTGGCGGCGGCATATTCCTCCGGGGTCAGCAGTTCTTTTAGCTGGGCATACTCTAAAGCCCATACCGGTTTCTCCGGGTCAAACGCATCAGAGAGACCGCCCCAGCCCACATATCGAGAAAGAACCTCCTGCTGTTCGGGGCTTGCCTGCTGTCCGGCAGCTTCCAGCTCTTTCAGCAAACGAATCGCATTGACATTTGCCTGGAACTTGGCTTTCGGACCGCCTTCGCCCAAATGCTCATCGGTAATGCGGAAGTTTTTTGCATTGCGGCGCAGGTTAGCCTTGTATTCCTCATAGGAGGCTTCCTCGGCAGCTTTGGCATTGGGGAAGGTCTGCCACTGGCCATTGACCTGAATGGAAACCGGGTGTTCGTCCAGCACTTCCTCAAAGGTTTTCTCCGGCTCAGTCACAGGGGCTGGCGGCTCCGGCTCCTCGATATGCAGCCGTTCCACCACCACATCATAAGGCAGATTGTTCTTATCGCCCGGATAGACGGCCACGGTCTCGGAATGGAAGGTCGGGGATTCTGCAGTTGGTTCTGACTGCTCCTGTCCAAAGCCATCCAGCTGACGGGCATACATCCCGCGCAGCAAAGGCGCAACCTCATCCCAGCGGAAATACAGCATAGCCAGACGCTTTTCCTCTGCATCCATGACTTCCAGTTCTATGCCCTGTGCCGTGGTACGGTAATCGGCAATATCGCCGGTCTCCAGATTCAGTGTCTCGATCTCACCGGAATAGGCTCTGCTCAGCCAGTAGGCGATCTCGCTGTTGCTCCTGCCGGATTGCAGCAGCGTGGAAATCTGCTTTTTATCCGCTTCATCCATCAGTCCATGAGCCAATACATCCCGCAAGTCCTGATCTGCCTTGTCCGGGTCAATAGGAAGAAACTCGGTATAGTAAGCATTGCGGCGGTCTGCCCGAAGCAGCTGCTCGAACTGTTCTTTGCGCTCTGCCCGGTAGATGGGATATACCATCCCGGTGGGCAGAAGCTGTACGGTGTCCTCCCGCAGCTCGGTGATCTGATAGGCGTCATCCTCGATATACACGGTATCGCCCACGGCATAGACCGGGGCGGCTGGGTCATAGGAGGTTCTTTGCGGAATTGGGCGGCGAACTGCGTCATATTCCTCATCGGAAATGGAAACTTCGGAAGTCTGCTCTGTCTCGGCATCTGACATCACCTGTTGGATAAACGGGGCATTGTCCAGTTTTTCCGGGTCTGTCACCTGTCCGTTGACGATCCCTCTTTCTTCCAGAGCTTCCCGGATGGCGATTGGGTCGATGTCGTCAAAACGGTTCTGTTCTTCTTCGGTATAGAACCGGTCCTCCTGAATGAGCTGGGCAATCCGGCGCTGTACCTTCGGCCAGGGCAGCTGCGTTTCCTCCGGGCTGCCGGCACGGACAACGAACAGGCTGTTGCTGTTACTGCCGCCGTATTCCTGAGCCAGCCATGCGGCGGTATCTTTTTCTCTTTCATGGTCTTTCATATAGCGGACAACAGCGTGTTTACTCTCGATATTGCCGTTCCATGCACAAAGGGCAGTATCAATATCTTCCTGAGAAAGAGGGCGCAGAAGCTCATGGAGCTTTGGATAGGTTTCGTCGATCACTTCCCGGTGCAGACGCTGGCGGAACTCCGGCACATCCGAATAGAGTCGGATCAGCTCCATATCCTTAGAACCAAGAACCGCACGGCGCACAGCGGCATTGCCCTCGATGACAGCATTTTCACGGTCAGAATGCCCGCAGGCATTGCGGTATGCGGCATCCTCGGAAATGGCGGCAGTCACCACAGGCTTATACTGCTCAAACTGCTCCCGAAGGGTAGGCTTTGGCGTTTCTTCCTCCACCTCCGGCTGCTGTGCTTGAATGGCATCTTCTTCTGCCAGTTTCTTTTCAGCCTGGATTTTGTCATACTGCGCCTGTTCCTGTTCGGTAAGATAGCGGTCTTTCTGGACAAGTGAGGTAATGCGCTTGGCAACCTTTTCCCAGTTCAAGTGAACATCCGGGCAGTCCTGCTTTTTATAGTGCAGTCCTTTCCCATCGTGATCTTCGCCGCTGTGTGTTGCACCGGACAAGGCATGAGAGCGTCCGCCAATGCCATACTCGTCTTTGAGGAATCTTACTTTCTCCTTATCCGTATGGTTTTCCATGAAGAACGCATAGATACGGCCTTTTCCTCCGGCGAAACTGCTTCCGCCGGTCATGGCGGCGTCGATCTCATCCTCGGTAATAAAGTGCTGGACGGTTGGCACTTGGGAAAGCTCTGAAGAAAAGGTCCTGCGGGGCAGGTCAAGGTCCTTCAGATTTTCCCAGATCTCCCTTGGTCTGTGATAGTGAAAACGCAACAGGTCACGGTCCTGCTGATAGGCAGTCCAGAAGGCGGCGTATTCTTCCTTGAGGGTCTGGCGGAAAGCCGGGTCACTCAGCTGCTCCGTCAGGCGGCGAGTCTCCTCCGGGAAACCATTGCCTTTGATCTCTGACAGGCAGGACAAATATCCGGCTTCTCTGGCACCCTCACTGAGATCGTGATACAGATACCAGAGCTTTTCTGCAAGGAGGGAGCGTTCATAGCCTGCCGCTTCTGCAAGCTCCACATTGGAGGCAAACTGACCACTTTCCAAAAGCTCCCCGATACGCTCTGCGGCGCTCTCCCAGGAAATGACCTGGGCAGACCTGTCATAACGGACAGACTTCCCATGGGAAAGATGGATACCATCCTCGGCATACCATGCGCTCACACTGCCAAGGCCATTGCCGCCGTGGTACAGCGTTTTCAGTATCTCGGTAATCTCAGCGGTGGTTTTCTGCTTTTCAAAGGCTGCAACCACACGCTCCCTTTGACGGTCTGTATTGCCGCCCAAACGCAGCACATGGTCGATGTCATTTTGGGCAAAAGAAAAAGCAGAGGATGTATGCGCTACATTCTCTGCTTCATCTATGGATTGGATCTGTTCCGCTTCGGAGAGGAACAGGTTTAGGGTCAGCTGTTGATAAGCTCCGCCATCAGGATTTCCTCGGCCTGGGCTTTGCAGGTGTTCATCAGCCCCACCCACTTCATGGGATCGCTGGCTTTCAGTTCCTCGGTGGCTCCCGCTTCCTTCGCCAGCTGGGGCATCATCTGCTCCAGTCTGCTCTGGGCGGTCTCGTCGATCTCCAGAAGGTGCGGGTACAGCTTCTCGCTCAGCAACATCTGGTTGTAGAGGATGGGACGGTGTTCCTTCAGGTAGGTTTTCCTCATCCTGCCGTACTTGCCCAGGGGTTTCTCCGGCTGCTGGCTCAGCTTCAGGTCGGGAATCAGATAGTCTCCGTTCTGGATATAGGTCATGGGATTGTTCATCTTGTTTGCTCCTTTCTTGGTTGGCTTCGCGCTCTGCATTTCGGACGGTAACGCCGATCTGCCGCAGCACCTGCTGGTTGATCTGGCTGACCGCTGTTCCCAGCGCCCCGATGGTGGACGGGGTGTTGAAATCAAAGATCGCCATGAAATCTTCGTGGTCGAAGTAGCGTTCCGGCTCCAGTCCGCAGCGGGACATCAAAGCGTAAGTGATGCTGACGGTGGCGGCTGCCTTAAACTGCACTCCGATGTTAAACTCATCATATTCCTCCAAAAAGGAACCGTCAACGATATAGAAGAAGTCCTGCTGATGCTCTGCCCAGTATTCCTCGGCCAGTTTTCCGGCTACTTCGGTGAGCTGTCCGGCAAGGTTCTCACCGGAAACATCATAGGTGCGCTCCAGCATGGCCTGCACGGAATCCAGATGGCGCTCCTCCAACTGCCACAACCAGGGAGTTCGGGAATGTTCACGGGTTCCGGTATCGGAAATGTCAAAGACATAACGCAGGCGAGGTCTGTCCCCGGAATCGTCCACCAGAGCGATCCCTTTGGAACCGCGCCTTACATACCGGCCCATCTTTTCATTCCACAAATCGTACTCCGCACAGGCGGTGGCGTCCGGTCGCTGGGCGTAGATCATCAGCTGCTCATGGAACGGGTACTTGTAAAGGCGGGAAGCAGTGGTGAGAAACCCTGCCCATTCCTGCCAGCTCCCCGTGAGCTGCGTTGCCACCTTGTCCGCCATCTGTGCATATAGTTCAGCTTTGGTTGGCATAGTGTTCTGTCCTCCTTTCAGTTTTGGGGTAAAAAGGTGGGGTGGCAGATCGCCACCCCATCCCTGCGGTTATGTTGTTTACTGGTCAAAATCCGGGTACAGCTCCAGTTTGGCAAACTTCTCATCGGTCATCGCACAGAGCTTCGTAAGGGCGCTGTCGGTCAACTCTCTCAGCTCCGTTTCCTCCGGCGAAAGCTCGCCGCGCATCTCACGCAGACTGTCAATCAGCCCGGTGCGGCTGCCGGTATTGTAAATGCACATCAGGTTCATTTCCTCAAAAGTAA
>OKUS01000741.1_pt1 | contig 13462 bp, 9 predicted proteins | sample 1606591 | NCBI WGS metagenome assembly OKUS01 (sample SAMEA3882509, study PRJEB24775) | human gut metagenome | biome: human-associated habitat; feature: intestine environment; material: feces | place: Netherlands | collected 2009/2010 | reverse complement strand
TACGGACATCCCACAGGAAATTAATAATTTATAATTCATAATTTATAATTAATTAAAGTTTCCGATTATCAATCACCCGTTTAGCTTTACCAACACTGCGTTCAATGCTGCGAGGTTCTACTAGGCGTACATCTACTCCCAGCCCAAGCACGCTTTGCAGGCGAGCTGCTAATTTCTTCTTTAACGCCAGCATCTTGTTAATTTCATCCGAATAGTATTCCGGGCGTACTTCAACCTGCAACTCCATAGTATCAGTATTGTTCTTACGGTCTACAATCAGAAGGTAATGCGGCTCAAAAAATAATGTGGTTCGAATTCTTCCATCTCAAGAATGACGGACTCGATCTGAGTCGGGAATACATTGACTCCACGAATGATAAGCATATCATCACTACGACCAAGGATGCGATCCATACGAACAAGCGTACGTCCACAAGTACATTTGTCATAATGCAGGGCGGTTAGGTCCTTGGTACGATAACGCAACAAAGGCATCCCTTCTTTAGTCAGATGCGTAAAAACCAGTTCACCCGTTTCACCCGGAGCCACAGGTTCCAATGTACTCGGATTGATGATTTCAGGAAAATAATGATCTTCATTAAGGTGAGTGCCATGCTGGCATTCACACTCATAGCCCACACCAGGACCTGCTATTTCACTCAGTCCATATATGTCATAGGCTTTTATACCTAATTTTTCTTCAATTTCATTACGCATGTTCTCTGTCCAGGGTTCTGCACCGAAAGCACCAATCTTCAACCTGAACTCTTCGCGTGGAAGACCGGAGTCTTTAATGGCATCCGCTAGATAAAGAGCATAAGAAGGAGTACAGCAAAGTACTGTAGAACCGAAATCATGCATTAAAGTAATCTGCTTCTCTGTGTTACCACTTGACATCGCAATAACAGAAGCACCTATGTTCTCCGCACCTGCATGTGCACCCAGACCACCGGTAAACAAGCCATATCCGTAAGCCACATGAAAAAAGTCGGAACTATCTGCACCATAAGCTGTAAATGCACGTGAAAGGCATTCTGTCCAGGAAGACAGGTCCTTACGGGTGTATCCCACTACAGTAGGTTTTCCTGTGGTACCGGACGAGGCATGGATACGTACGATCTGGCTCATAGGTACAGCACAAAGTCCGAAAGGATAATTATCGCGCAAGTCGTATTTTGTAGTAAAAGGAAGTTTTACGATGTCGTCTATACTGTTAATATCGTCCGGAGTAATTCCCAGTTCCTGCATTTTTTTACGGTAGAAAGGAGTGTTGTGATAAACATGCTCCACAATCTTTTTGAGGCGAATGCTCTGGATTTTGCGAAGGCTTTCACGATCCATACATTCGATGCTTTCATTCCAAATCATGTCTTTGTTGTATTACATTGATGGTTATTATTAATTCTTATTTCCTGCAAAGGAATAAAAAAATTTTGTTTATCTCAAGTATTTTCCCGAATATTGCCGTCCATAAGGAGAGAAAATGAATAAATTTGAATTAACATCCGCCTATAAGCCAACCGGAGATCAGCCGGAAGCTATTGCAGAGCTCACTGAGGGCGTACTTCAGGGGGTTCCTGCACAAACATTACTTGGTGTCACCGGTTCGGGAAAGACGTTCACCATAGCCAACGTGATTGCCAATATCAATAAACCAACGTTAATATTGAGCCATAACAAAACATTGGCAGCGCAACTTTACAGTGAGTTTAAAGCTTTCTTCCCCAATAATGCTGTAGAGTATTACGTTTCTTATTATGATTATTACCAACCCGAAGCTTATTTGCCGTCTTCGGATACCTATATAGAAAAAGACCTTGCCATCAATGATGAGATAGACAAACTGCGGCTTGCAGCCACCTCTTCCCTACTTTCAGGTCGGAAAGATGTAGTGGTAGTGTCTTCTGTATCTTGTATATACGGTATGGGAAATCCGTCGGATTTCTATGAGAATGTGATAGAAGTACAACAAGGAAAGGCATTCAGCCGGAATGTTTTCCTGCGTCGTCTGGTAGACAGCCTCTATGTACGCAATGATATTGATCTGAACCGCGGAAACTTCCGTGTGAAGGGAGATACAGTAGACATCTATCTGGCTTATGCAGATAATCTGCTACGCATTATTTTTTGGGGAGATGAAATAGATAGTATTGAAGAAGTCGATCCGATAAGCGGTGTAACTATCGCTCGTTTCGACACATACAAAATATATCCGGCCAACCTCTTCATGACTTCCAAAGAGGCCACCCTGCGAGCTATCCATGAGATAGAAGATGATCTGCATAAGCAGGTGCAATGGTTTGAAAGTGAAGGACGTCCCTTTGAAGCAAAGCGCCTCCAGGAACGGGTGACATACGATATGGAAATGATACGCGAATTAGGTCATTGCTCTGGTATTGAAAACTATTCGCGCTACTTTGACGGCCGTAGTGCCGGTAGCCGTCCCTATTGTTTATTGGACTTCTTTCCGGAAGACTTTCTGATCGTTATAGATGAAAGCCATGTGAGTGTACCTCAAATACGTGCCATGTATGGTGGTGATCGTGCCCGTAAAATCAACCTTGTAGAATATGGTTTCCGCCTTCCGGCTGCCATGGACAATCGTCCGTTGAAATTTGAGGAGTTTGAGGAGATGGCAAAACAAGTAATCTATGTAAGCGCCACACCTGCCGATTATGAATTGATTCAGTCGGAAGGCGTTGTTGTGGAACAGGTTATTCGCCCTACAGGCTTGCTGGATCCGATTATCGAAGTACGTCCCAGCCACAATCAAATAGACGACCTCATGGAGGAAATCCAGATTCGCATCGAAAAGAATGAACGTACGCTGGTTACTACGCTTACTAAGCGCATGGCAGAAGAATTAACGGAATTCCTGCTGAATAACAATGTGAAGTGTAACTATATCCATAGCGATGTAGATACATTGGAACGCGTAAAGATTATGAGCGATTTGCGTGAAGGGTTATACGATGTCCTTATTGGTGTCAATCTGTTGCGTGAAGGATTAGACCTGCCGGAAGTCTCACTCGTGGCAATTCTCGATGCAGACAAGGAAGGTTTCCTACGCTCACACCGCTCACTGACGCAGACTGCCGGACGTGCCGCCCGAAATGTAAACGGTATGGTTATCATGTATGCCGACCGTATCACAGAAAGCATGCAATTGACGATTGACGAAACCAACCGTCGCCGTGAAAAGCAACTAAAATATAATGAGGAATATGGTATCACTCCCCAACAAATCAAAAAGGCAAAGAACCTCAATGTATTTGCACCCAATACTGCACTGGAAAATGGCTTTACCGAAAAAGGGACAACCACTCCCCGTCCCTATGTCGAGCAAGAAAGTTCCGCCAGCATTGCTGCTGACCCTATTGTGCAATACATGTCCCGTCCGCAACTGGAAAAGAGTATCGAACGTACCAGAAAACTCATGCAGGAGGCTGCCAAGAAGCTCGACTTCATCGAAGCAGCACAATATCGGGACGAATTGCTGAAAATGGAGGATCTGCTGAAAGAGAAAACATAACACATCTGTGTTGCTTTCTCTCTTCCCTCCTATCCGAACCGTGCCAAATCCGTATTCGCTCCGTATCTATACGCTTGGACTTGGTACGGACTTGATACGGTGTTGGTACGGAGTTGGTAGGTAGAAGATAAAAGAGACTTTCATTTTCCTTAAAATAAATAGAATCAGAAGTCGTTTTGGCTAATAAGTGTTATAAAACATACTTTTTCTTTTGGATAATTTGCAAGTATTCCAAAAGTCCGTATCTTTGCAATGTGTTTTTCATAGTATTAGATTTAAGGTTAACAAAGGTTGGAGTACAGCGGTACTCCTTTTTTATGTCCATCCCCCTCAAGTGAGTCAAAATTAATAGATAGAATTGCCACAGACATACCCTATAATTCATGCTTTTTACGTATGTTTGTACCAAAGTTCAATTTCGCAAGTTTACATGGAATTATTAGTATATAAAGCTTCAGCCGGTTCTGGAAAGACATTCACCCTCGCTGTAGAGTACATCAAGCACTTGATACTCAACCCCAGAGCTTACCGGCAAATACTTGCCGTAACCTTCACCAATAAAGCTACGGCAGAGATGAAAGAGCGCATCCTGCAACAACTCTACGGAATCTGGGTAAGCGATCCGGCATCCGAACCCTACCTGAATCGTATCCGAGAAGACTTACAACGAAAAAATCTGTCTGAAGACGATATCCGTCTAGCAGCCGGAACCGCTTTACAGTACATGTTGCACGATTACAGTCGGTTCCGGGTGGAAACCATCGACTCTTTTTTCCAATCCGTGATGCGTAATCTGGCACGCGAACTGGAACTGAGCCCGAACCTCAATATCGAACTGAATAATACCGAAGTTCTGAGTGATGCTGTGGATAGCCTGATAGAGAAACTTACTCCATCCTCTCCCGTACTGGCCTGGCTACTGGACTATATCAACGAACGTATTGCCGATGATAAACGCTGGAATGTATCCAATGAAATCAAACGATTTGGCTGGAATATCTTCGATGAAGGTTATATAGAGCAAGGTGAAGGACTCCGCCAACAACTGAAAGCCCCCAATACTATCAAGCTATACCACAACGAACTGAAGGAAATGGAAACGGAAGCCTTGGAACAAATGAAAAGTTTCTACGACCAATTCATTGGCGAACTGGAAGCACATGCCCTCACACCGGAAGATCTGAAAGGTGGGGCACGAGGTATAGGCAGCTATTTTCGCAAACTGCGGGATGGGCGTTTATCAGATAAAGATACAGTAAATGCCACACTGAAGAACAGTCTGGATGATGCCAAAAACTGGGCTACCAAAACATCTGCGCAGAAGAACGAAATTATTCGGCTGGCCGAAACAAGCTTACTCCCGTTATTGCAAGATGCTGAAACTTTCAGACCAAGAAACAACAAGATCGTAAATAGTTGCCGACTGTCTCTGCAACACTTGAATAAATTACAGTTACTTGCCCATATCGACGAAGAAGTGCGTGAACTGAACCGGGAACATAACCGCTTCCTATTATCAGATACGAATGCACTGCTCCATAATCTGGTACGGGATGGGGATTCCTCCTTCGTATTCGAAAAAATCGGTGCCAATATACGAAACGTAATGATCGATGAGTTTCAGGACACCAGCCGGATGCAATGGGATAACTTCAAAATTCTACTACTTGAAGGTCTTTCACAAGGAGCAGACAGTTTGATCGTAGGAGATGTGAAACAATCTATCTATCGCTGGCGAAACGGCGACTGGGGGATATTGAACGCGCTGGGTACCAAAGATGCTTCTTTCCCTTTCCCGGTACGTGTAGAAACACTAAAGACCAACCGTCGAAGTGAAACGAATGTCATCCGCTTCAATAATAACTTATTCACCGCAGCCGTGGAATATCTGAATATGCTCCACCTGAAAGAACTGCAAGAAGACTGCTACCCCCTGCAACGGGCTTATGCAGATGTTGCCCAGGAATCGCCACGAACGGAAGCCAAAGGATACATCAAAGCCACTTTTCTGGAACCGGACGAAGAGCATGACTATACAGAACTCACCATTATCTCGTTAGGAGAAGAAGTGCAGCGGTTGCTGGAAGCAGGCGTGAAGCTAAACGATATCACCATTCTGGTACGCAAAAATAAAAATATTCCTCCCATTGCTGACTATTTTGACAAGACCATGCACCTGTCTGTCGTCTCGGACGAGGCATTCCGACTGGATGCTTCACAGGCCATCTGTATGTTGATAGATGCCTTACGCTACTTATCCAATCCGGAAGACAAGGTGGCGTGCGCATCGCTCATGATGAACTATGAATCAGGCATCAAGAAACAGGGAGGCGACTGGGACAGTTTGCTGACTGCAAGACCAGAAGATGTACTGCCCGAAGCATTCGTCACAGGTATGGAAACTCTCCGGTTAATGCCACTTTACGAATTGTTGGAAGAATTATTCAGCCTGTTTGAAATGAAACGGATTGAAGAGCAGGATGCTTATCTTTTTTCCTTCTTCGATGCTGTCACTGAATACCTTCAAAATAATTCTTCGGACCTGGACGCATTTATCCGCTACTGGAACGAGACATTATGTAATAAGACTATCCCCAGTGGAGAAATGGACGGCATCCGTATCCTTTCCATTCATAAATCAAAAGGACTGGAATTTCATACCGTTCTCATTCCTTTCTGTGACTGGAAGCTCGAGAATGAAACTAATAATCAGTTGATATGGTGTTCGCCTACTGAAGCACCATTCAGTACACTCGACATCGTTCCGGTAAATTATTCCTCCACCATGGCGGAATCTGTATACCGGCAAAATTATCTGGATGAACGTCTGCAACTCTGGGTGGATAACCTGAACCTACTTTATGTGGCTTTCACCCGTGCCGGAAAGAATCTGATTTTCTGGTGCAAGAAAGGGCAAAAAGGTACCATGTCGGAATTATTGGCAAATGCTCTGCCACAAGTAGCCGCCCGTGAAGGTGATGAAAACTGGGATGAAGAAGAACCTTATGAAAGTGGAGAACTCTGTCCATCAAAGTACACAGAAACGGATGGCCATCTACCCGAAGCCCGTAAAGTTTCCGCCAACCGCCTTGCACAAAAGCCTGACAAACTCCCGGTACACATGGAAAGCATGAGGCATGATATAGAATTCCGACAGTCGAACCGTTCTGCGGACTTTATCCAGGGAGTTAATGAAGAAGAATCCGACAATCGCTTCATAAACCGGGGGCGGCTTTTACATACCCTTTTCTCAGCCATTGAAACAGAGGAAGATATTGATAACGCTATTGACCAACTTGTCTTTGAAGGTATTATCGGCAAACCCGAAACGGAAGAGTCAATCCGGGAACTGACCCATCATGCATTCTCGCTTCCCCAAGTTCAAGACTGGTATTCGGGGAACTGGCACCTGTTCAATGAATGTGATATCATCTGGCAGGAAAGAGGTGAACTACATACCCGCCGGCCCGACCGTGTAATGATGCGCGGCAATGAAATTGTCGTTATAGATTTCAAATTCGGAAAACAAAACAAAAAGTATAATAAGCAAGTGCAAGGATATATGCAATTGCTCACTCGCATGGGGTATCTGAAAGAAAACATAAAAGGATACCTTTGGTATGTGGAAGAAGATTTAATAGAAAAAGTATAGATACAACGGTAGTATGCAAACATTTCTCCAATTAGTAGCCCAAGACCTTTACCCAAAGATAGGAAACGATCTTTCAAGAGTAGCCATCGTTTTCCCCAATAAACGTGCCAGCCTGTTCTTTAACGAATATCTGGCAATGCAAAGCGACCGACCTATATGGTCGCCTGCCTATGTCAGTATCAGCGAACTGTTCCGGCAACTCTCCCCGTGGAAATCCGGAGACCCTATCCGGTTGGTATGCGAACTCTATAAAGTCTTCCGTGAAGAAACCCGCAGCGAAGAAACACTCGATGATTTCTACTTCTGGGGAGAATTACTTATCAGTGATTTTGACGATGTGGACAAAAATCTTGTAGATGCTGACCGGTTATTCTCTAACCTGCAGGATTTGAAAAATATAATGGACGATTACGACTTCCTTGACTCCGAGCAGGAAGAAGCTATTCGTCAGTTTTTCCAAAATTTCTCTATCGAGCGCCGGACACAGCTTAAGGAGAAATTCATTTCTCTATGGGATAAATTAGGCGACATCTATCACCATTATCGCCGTAATCTTGAAGAACTTGGCATTGCTTACGAAGGTATGATGTACCGCTATGTAATGGAGGAATTACAGCCGGATAAACTAAAGTATGAGCATTACGTTTTTGTTGGTTTCAACGTATTAAACAAAGTGGAAACCAAGTTCTTCGAACGCTTGCGCGAGGCCGGAAAAGCATTGTTTTATTGGGATTATGATGTCTTCTACACCCGCCTGCCCCGTGAAAATACACCTCCCTACACACACGAGGCGGGAGAATTCATTCTTCGTAATCTGAAAATATTCCCCAACGAATTGCCGGAAGCAGTTTTTGATACATTGCGAAAGCCTAAAAATGTACGTTTCATCTCTGCTCCGACTGAGAATGCACAAGCACGTTATCTACCGGAATGGATACGTTCCGTAACGAAAAGAGACCTACCGGAGACTCCTGTGAAAGAGAAAGAAAATGCAGTAGTTCTTTGTAATGAGGCACTTCTGCTACCTGTACTTCATTCCATCCCACATGAAGTAAAGAATGTAAATATAACTATGGGATTTCCTTTGGCACAAACACCCGTATACAGTTTCGTCAGTGCACTTATCGAATTGCAGACTACAGGTTATCGCAGAGATACAGGACGCTATCAATACGAAGCTGTACAGTCTGTACTGAAGCATCCCTATACACGTCAGCTCTCCACTTCTGCAGAAAGTTTAGAGAAACAATTAACAAGGGACAATCGATTCTTCCCTTTACCTTCCGAGCTAAAGCAAGATGTTTTTTTAGAACAAATGTTCACGCCTAAAACGGGTATTTCAGCCCTTTGTCAATACCTCACGGATATGTTACGCGAAGTTGCTGTCCTCTACCGGCAAGAACAAGAAACAGATGATATCTTCAACCAACTTTACCGGGAGTCTCTATTTAAAAGTTATACCCTCATCAATCGCCTGCTGAACCTGATTGACAATGGAGAGTTGAACATACAAATTGACACATTGAGACGTCTGCTCTGCCGATTACTTGCCACTTCAAACATTCCTTTCCATGGCGAGCCTGCTATTGGTATGCAGGTGATGGGAGTATTGGAAACACGTAATCTCGACTTTCGTAATCTTATTATGCTTTCGCTCAACGAAGGGCAGTTACCCAAAGCAGGTGGTGATTCTTCCTTTATTCCATACAATCTAAGGAAAGCTTTCGGCATGACTACTATCGAACATAAGAATGCCGTATATGCGTATTACTTCTACCGCCTGATACAACGTGCCGAAAATGTCACCTTATTATATAATACTGCTTCGGAAGGATTGAATCGCGGAGAAATGTCTCGTTTCATGTTGCAGTTCCTTGTCGAATCTCCGCACACTATCTCACGAGAATACCTTGAAGCCGGACAATCTCCTCAAAGTGGTAGAGAAATTCGCGTTGAGAAGACACCGGAAATCATAACAAGAATGCACGAAAGGTATGATGTGAACCGTCATCCGCGATCCTTATTTTCACCTTCAGCACTTAATACTTACCTGGATTGCAGATTAAAATTTTATTACCGTTATGTAGCCGGTTTAAAGGCTCCCGATGAAGTAAGCGCTGAAATAGACTCTGCTCTGTTTGGTACAATCTTCCACCGTGCAGCCGAATTAGTCTATAAAGATTTGACTGCAAACGGAAAAGAAATACGGAAAGAAGATTTGGATCAAGTGTTGCGCAATGACATAAAATTACAGAATTATGTAGATATCGCTTTCAAAGAGGAATTCTTCCATGTAGCCCTCACCGAAAAGCCGGAATATAACGGTACGCAGCTTATCAATGCAAAAGTAATCACATCTTATCTCCGCCAACTACTGCGCAACGATCTGCAATATGCACCTTTCTTTATGGAAGGTATGGAAAAGAAGGTAACGGAAATTATAGAAATCGAAACTTCGCAAGGAAAGTTAGCATTGAACATCGGTGGTACCATTGACCGTATAGATAGCAAAGATGACACTTTACGTATAGTAGACTATAAAACAGGAGGTAGTCCAAAGACACCCGAAAACATCAAGCAGCTATTCACACCTGCCGACGGACGTCCGAATTACATTTTTCAGACTTTCTTGTATGCTTCTATTATGTGCCGCAAGCAGTCATTGAAGGTAGCCCCTTCCCTACTTTATATTCATCGCGCAGCGTCAGAGACATATTCCCCTGTTATTGAAATGGGAGAAGCACGCCAGCCCAAGATACCAGTCAATAACTTTGCTTTCTATGAAGATGAATTTCGTGAACGTCTGCAAACTCTTTTGCAAGAAATATACAATCCGGAAGAAGCTTTCACCCAAACTGAAGATACCAAGAAATGTGAGTTCTGTGATTTCAGAGAGCTATGCAGGCGATAAAAAAAACAGACCGTCTGTTTGCATGAAACAGACGGTCTGTCTTTAAACAATATTTACTTTTTCAACGGGAGTGAGAAGCTGAATATAGAACCTTCACCTTTTTTGGAAGTAAACCACAACTTACCACCATTCTTCACTACAAAGTCCTGACACAAGAGTAATCCCAAACCGGAACCTTCTTCATTGTTTGTACCGAAGGTACTGAAGTGTGTATCTGTATGCAGCAGTTTCTTTTGTCCTTCTTCGTCAATACCACAACCGTGATCTTGCACACTGACTACCGCCGTACCATCTTTTTCCTCCAGTTTTACCAACACTTCAGAATTTTCGTTGCTGAACTTAATAGCATTGCTTATCAAGTTGCGTACCACGGTTTTCAACATATCTATATCTGCGGATACAGCCAATTTCTCCGGTTTCTCTTCACGGATAGTAATCTTTTTCAGACCAGCTACCATATTAAAGATATCTATCACTCCATCCACAACTTCTACCACATCAATATCCTGATATACTACATTCAACTTGCCAATCTGGCTCTTCGTCCACTTCAGCAAGTTATCCAGCAGTGAGAATACATCTTCTGTCGTCTGATTTGCCATTGTCAACAGCTCATACATCTCATCACCAATCTTTTCAGCTGGTAGATTCAGTATCAGCATGTTCAGCACCATCTTGATAGAACCCATAGGAGAACGCAAATCATGAGCAATCACCGAATAAAGTTTATCACGTCCGGCAATAGTACGTTGCAGTTCTTCGGTCTTATTCAAAATAATGCGTTTGGCAGCTACCAGCGAAATCTGGTGGGTTACACGAATAATCAGCTCTTCCTTATTGAAAGGTTTGGAGATAAAGTCATTCGCTCCCACCTGGAAACCTTTTACAATGTCCGTCGTGCTGTTTAGCGCAGTCAGGAAGATGATAGGAATATCTGCGGTCTTAGGGTTTGCTTTCAAATGCTGTGCCACCTCAAAACCACTCATATCCGGCATCATCACGTCCAGCAACACCAAATCCGGGTTTTCCTTATCTACCTGCTCTAATGCTTGCCGACCGTTACTTGCCGTAGCGATAGCAAATTTTTCATTTGTTAAGAGTACTTTCAACAACAAAACGTTGGACATCACATCGTCAACGATGAGAATCTTGTACTCAGAAGGATTTATTTCCATATTCATCTTATACTATATTGTTTTCCCGTTTATCTATTAATTTCTATAACGATATTCCTTAAAATACTCCACTATCTTCTGCAAGCCATCTTCCAATTCAATTGTTGGCTGCCAGTTCAATTTCTCTTTTGCCAGCGTAATATCCGGTTGGCGCTGTTTCGGATCATCATGCGGAAGCGGCTTAAATACCAACTTCGATTTAGATCCTGTCAATTGGATGACTTTTTCAGCTAGTTCAAGAATGGAAAATTCATTCGGATTTCCAAGGTTTACCGGGCCAATAAATTCATCCTCTGTATTCATCATTCGCACCATTCCTTCTATCAAGTCATCAATATACTGAAAGCTTCGAGTCTGATCCCCTGTCCCATAGATTGTTATATCATGGTTTTGCAGTGCCTGAACAACAAAATTAGAAACGACTCTACCATCATTCGGCAACATCCGCGGACCATACGTGTTAAAGATACGAATTATTTTAATACGAATATTGTTTTGACGATGATAATCCATAAACAAAGTCTCAGAACAACGTTTTCCTTCATCATAACAAGATCTGATGCCAATCGGATTCACATTTCCCCAATAACTTTCTACCTGAGGATGTACTACTGGATCACCATATACTTCACTTGTTGACGCTTGTAAAATCTTAGCATTCGTCTTCTTCGCCAACCCCAACATATTAATAGCTCCCAGTACGGAAGTCTTAATCGTTTTGATCGCATCATATTGGTAATGTATTGGTGATGCCGGACAAGCCAAGTTATAAATCTCATCAAGGCCTTCAATGAGATAGGGAAATTCTACATCATGATTCACAAATTCAAAATGAGAATTGTTCTTCAGATGCTCTATATTCGTTTCTACACCGGTAAATAAGTTATCCAAGCATATGACATGATGCCCTTCATTTATTAACCTTGTGCATAAGTGCGACCCTATAAACCCGGCACCTCCGCTAACCAATATTTTTTTCATGTAAGAATTTTATAATGCCCGAAGACACATGTAACCTGTTCGTTTGTTTATGTTGGCAAAAGTAGGAGATTTGGTTAACTTATGCAAGTTTGTAACCGGATATTTCACTTGTTAAGGATAACAAAAGAACATAATAGAAACAAAAATGCCCAAAATGGGCATTTTATTCTTCGGGAACCGGTGTTTCAACCGGGTTCGGAATACTAAAACTCTTGTCCGAAAACAAATCCGCCAAACCGGAAATCTGCTTCAAACGGAGTAATTCATACCGATCCATGCCAATATTTTTTATAATCCATTGATCGGACATGCCTGCTTTATCCAACTCAGCCACAATGTGACACATCAACTCTATATTATGTGAGCCACGCGCACGATTATGCCGAATGGTAGACGCCATGCGGTTAGAAAGTTCTTTATCAATCACCACTACAGGCAGCAAACCATTTTCCCGTTGATAAATACGTTTAGAACTTCTCAACACGCTATAACGATGATATCCATCAACCAATATATAACGGTCAGTTTCATTATCGTAGTAACATACACAAGGCATCGTAAAACCATCTTCCCAAATAGAAAGTTCCAATAGTTTCATTTCAGGAGGCGCCACGATGTTGGGATTATAATCATTCGCCACTATTTTTTCCAACGGTACAGCTTTCACAGCATATACCGGACTTTGATCTACACTCATAACATCATATTTTTGAATTGTTCCATTATTTTATCTCGTTTGTATGCTTCTTCTTTGTTTAAGGCAAACCCCATATACTTGCAGGCATGATCGTTTTTCAGGATACAGACACACATTCTCTTATAAGTTGGAATCTCACGAAACTCAGAAATTTCAATATCGTCCAGATAGTCCATCTTCACAGGTTTCTTATGTGTCTTGTAATTAGTAGTATTCACTACTTCCAGCGACACACCGGCATCCCTAAGCTTTTGAATGGTCTCTTCACTAAGGCATCCGCCTTTCGTACGCCAGAATTCAATACTAACGGTCAATTTCTTCAAGTAATTACGCCGGGTACTCTCAGGCAATGTAGAAAGCAGGAACTGCATAAATTCTTTCCAGGTATACCCCTTCGGCAAGCGAACGGTTTGCCATCCCATAGCATGTGTTCCGCCATAAATTCCAGTAAAGTTCACCCCGTTCACACGGCCCACCATCTTACCCCAGGTAGTAGGGTCAATTACTTTATAAA